>Ga0307470_10000484_pt1 | contig 19531 bp, 17 predicted proteins | sample atmos_gasesAM3C__FD_204565 | JGI IMG/M metagenome (GOLD analysis project Ga0307470, IMG submission 204565) | Hardwood forest soil microbial communities from Morgan-Monroe State Forest, Indiana, United States - atmos_gasesAM3C_05 | ecosystem: Environmental > Terrestrial > Soil > Temperate forest... | reverse complement strand
CCGACGCCGCTACGCTACCTCACCGACGCCGGTTTGAACGCGCGAAGCCTCTTGCACGCCTCTTCCAGCGAGGCAAAATCCTTCGCGAAGCAGAAACGGAGCATCCGCTTGCCGGCATCGGAAACGAAGAACGCGGAGCCCGGAACCGAGGCTACACGGGTCGTTTCGAGCAGCGCCTGGGCCGCTTCCTTGTCGTCGCGGAACTCGGCCGGAATCTGCGCGAGCATGTAGTAAGCGCCCTGCGGGACCGACGGTTCGAAGCCAGCCTCAGACAGGGCATCGGCGAGCAGATCGCGTTTCTTCTGGTAGTCAGCAGCGAGGTTGGCGTAGTACTCGTCGCCGATCTCCAGCGCGCGGGCGATTCCCCACTGCAACGGCGTCGGGGCGCAGACGTAGAAGAGATCGTTCACCAGACCGATCGACGAAGCGATGCGCGCATCGACGGCAACGTAGCCGATGCGCCAGCCGGTCACGGAAAAAGTCTTGGAGAATCCGCTGATCGTGATGGTCACGTCGCGGCACGAGTCGATCGACGCCATCGATACGTGGCGCCGGCCGTCGTAGACGATGTATTCGTAAATCTCGTCGGTGTACGCCCATGCGCCGAACTCGCGGCAGAGCGCCCCGATCCGCTCCAGCTCATCGCGGGTAAAGACCTTCCCGCACGGGTTCGAGGGCGTGCAGACGACGATGCCGCGCGTCTTCGGGCCGAACGCGGCGCGCAAAGCATCGAAGTCGATCGTCCAATCGGGGGCCTTGAGCGGAACGAACTTCGGCACGACGCCGAGAACCTTGAGCGTGTTGAGGTGGTAGCCGTAGTACGGTTCGAAAAGGATCACTTCATCGCCCGCGTTCAACGTCGCCAGCGTGGCCGTGGCGAATCCGCCGGTTGATCCCACGGTGACGACGACCTCCGTCGCGGGATCGACTTTGAATCCGTTGAAGCGCTCGATCTTCCGGGCGATCCGCTCGCGCAGCGGATCGATGCCTTCGAACTTCGAGTAGGTAGCCTTGTTGGAGCGGATGGCCTCGCAGGCGCCGTCGACGAGCTCCGGAATCGTCGGCAGGTCGCAGATGCCCTGCCCGAGGTTGATGCCGCCGACGCGTTCGCATTCACGCGACATGCGGCGGATATCGGACTGCACGAGGCCACGCAGACGATCGCTGATCTGGTTCATGGTGGAAGTTTAAAGCACAGACACTCTTGATGGTGTGGAGTCGTTGGCGAGTCAGGGAGTGGGGTCAGAGCCTGCCAAGCCCCGGCACAGACAAAAGTGTCTGTGCCACATTGGCCCCGATGATGAGCACAGCATGGGTAATGGTTTCCGGATTCTTCCCGGTACAAGCAGACGATGTGGCACAGACACTTTTGTCTGTGCTTTCGAAATCACGACGGCCGGAACACTCCCGCCCACCACTCACCCTTCGTCCGTTCTTCGCCAAGAACCAGACCGTGCAAGGCGCAGGCGCGGATGACGTCATCCCGCTTGATGACCAGAATGCCGCTGAGGATCAGCGATCCGCTGACGTGCCGCTTCACCTCGCCCAGGAGGGGGATGATGACCTCGGGGATGATGTTCATGGTCACGACGTCGAAGGCGCCCGCGCGGAGCGCCTCGATGCCGCCGATGAAGACCGGCATCCGCGCGGCGTCGATGCCGTTGCGGAGGCGGTTGTCGCGCAACGCGGCGAAGGCATCGACATCGTTGTCGAAGGCGATCACGTGCTCCGCGCCGAGCCGGCACATGGCCAGAGCGAGGATGCCGCTGCCGGCGCCGACGTCGAGGCTGCGTTTCTTGACAAGATCGAGTGTCTCCAGGATCTCGATGCAGAGCCAGGTCGTCTCGTGCGAGCCGGTGCCGAAGGCCTGCTCCTGCGGCACCACCAGCGTGTGACGGGTGGTGTCGTGCGGGATCAGGGCGGCGTCGGGAGCGACCACGAACCGTTCGCCGATGAAGAGCGGCTCCAGCGACTGCTGGTAGCGTTCGAGCCAGTCCACTCGCTCGCGATCGGTGGCGAACAACTCGATGCCTTCGATATCAGACAGCTCGTGCGCGGCGTCGTCCCGCTCCTTCGCGTCATCGAAGTACGCGGATATCGTCGTCGTGCCGTTCCCCTCGGCCGACGAACTGCCGGTCGATGCCGTCAGATAGAGCCGCGACTGCACGAGCTCTTCGAGCGCGGCATCCCGCGCGTCGAAGGAGATGTCGAGGATGAAGTCCTTCACACGCGTGCGCCGAACAGATCGTCGTAGTCTTCCATCGCCGCCTGCACCACGGCGTGGGCGTGCGAGGAGCCGTACGACCCCGACACGCGGATGCGGGCCGGCTCGCCGGGAACGAGCTTGTACGTCGAGAAGTAGTGCTCCAGCCTTTCGACCAGAACCGACGGCACATCGCTCAGGTCATGCGCCTCGCCCCAGACGTAGTCCCCTTGCAGCACGGCGATGATCTTGTCGTCGGCCTCGTCGCGATCGACGAGCTGCAGCCCGCCAATCACGCGCGCCGACAGGATGATCTCCGACTTGGCAATGGGCCTCTCGCTGAGGACACAGATGTCGAGCGGATCACCATCCCCTTTCTTCGTCACCGGCGTCAGCGCCGCCACATGTGGACCGCAGTACGTCCTGGGGATGAAACCGTAGAGCGCCGGCGGCTGTGAAGAAGTGCGCTGCGGACGATCGACGCGAAGGTATCCCGTGGCCTTGTCCACCTCGTATTTGATGAGATCGAAGGGTGTGATCTCGATGTAGGCGTTGACGATACGGGGCGGGTCAGGACCTACGGCCAAGCCATGCCAAGGGTGCGGGCGCCATTGGGAGAATGTCTGGTCGGCCACGGCGGAGGGCATTCTAGCGCCGATGCTCGTTGCTCTCGAATGTCGCCGGATACAGCGTCGTGTCAGCGTTGAAATCAGGGATGGAGCATGCTCGGGCTGAGCTCCACTTCGCGGTCATCCTGGCAGGTTGTGAAAAATACTACTGAGCGATTTGTCATCCTGAGCCTGCCGCAGCCGCTGAGCAGCGTAGCGAGCGAAGAGCGGCGTAGGACGGCGAAGGATCTCCAGCGGCAGCGCATGGGGCAAGAGCGAAACTGTGGTTTTGTGTGAGGAAGATCAACTATCTGCCAAGCAGCGCAATCTGGCAGCGCCTGTGGCAGGGACAGCGTAGTTCGAGATCCTTCGCCGTCCTCCGCCGCTTTTCGCTCGCTATGCTCGCTCAGCGGCTGCGGCAGTCTCAGGATGACAATTGGGCCTTTTTGGGTGAACAATGTCTCTTCACGAGATGGCAGAACAGCACCTCTTCGCGATCTGCATATGCAACACCGGCTATCTCGCATCGTTGGAACTGCTTTGAGGTTTACAGGGTGCTTCCGGATGCGTTTGGCGACCAGCATCAGATGATCCGGGTGGTCGACGAGTCCGGTGAGGACTATCTGTACCCATCAACGTACTTTGTCCCTTGCGACCCCGGTCAGGAGATTTGAGTCTTTCTTCATCAGATTCAGGCTTGGAATGGGCCAACGTCATTCCAAAATCGATGTATTTTGATCGAAAGTCGATCAACGTTGATAAGAAGTCGATCGACGTTGATCAAGAATCGATCGACGGTGATCGAAAGTTGATCGACGGTGATCAGGAATCGATCGACGGTGATCGAAAGTCGATCGACGTTGATCAGGAATTGATCGACGTTGATCAAAAGTCGTTCGGCGTTGATCAGGAATCGATCGACGTTGATCGAAAGTCGATCAACGGTGATCAGGAATCGATCGACGTTGATCAAAAGTCGATCAACGGTGATCAGGAATCATGGGTTCGTGAAAAAGTCCTTCACTTTCCCGAACACACCTTTGTCGTGCAGGGGCGTTTCCCCCTGGGCCTCGGCATAGCGCACCAGGAGCTCCCGCTGCGCGTCGTCGAGAGTCGTGGGGATGCGCACGGTGATGTGGACGAAGTGATCGCCGCGTCCGGAGCCTTGCAGGAACTGGACGCCTTTGCCTCGGAGGCGGAAGACCTGGCTGGGCTGGGTGCCAGGGGGGACGCGCAGCGACTCGGCGCCGTCGATCGTGTCGGTCTGAACTTCCGCACCGAGGGCCGCCTGTGTGAACGTGATGGCCTGCTCGGAGTGGATGTCGTAGTCCTTGCGGCTGAACTTCGGGTGATCGTGTACGGACAGGAAAACGTAGAGATCGCCGGACGGACCACCGTTGAATCCCGCTTCCCCTTCGCCGGCGACGCGCAGCCGGGAGCCGTCGTCGACTCCGGCCGGGACTTTCACGGAGATCGTCTTCTCCTCGCGCACGCGGCCGGCGCCGTCGCAGCTCGCGCACGGATTCTTGATCACCTTCCCGGCGCCGCCGCACTGCGGACAGGTCCGGGCCACGGCGAAGAATCCCTGGGAGTAGCGCACCTGTCCGCGGCCGCCACACCCCGTGCAGGTAACCGGCTGCGTGCCGGCCTTGGCGCCGCTGCCGTGGCAGACCTCGCACGTGGCCACGCGCGGCACGTCGATGGTGATGTCCTTGCCGAAGACCGCTTCCTCGAATTCGAGAGTGAGGTCGTAGCGGAGATCGTTGCCTCGGGCGGCACGGGCGGTTCGGCGGCGGCTGGTGCCGAAGAAATCGCCGAAGCCGAAGAGATCGCCGAGGATGTCGCCGAAGTCAGCGAACTGGTTGGGATCGAAGCCGCCTCCTGCAACGCCCTGATGGCCGAAGCGGTCGTAGCGCGCGCGCTTCTCGTCGTCCGAGAGGACGCCATACGCTTCGGCGGCTTCCTTGAATTTCTCCTCGGCGTCGGCATCGCCGGGATTCTTGTCAGGGTGGTGCTTCACCGCCAGACGGCGGTAAGCCTTCTTGATGTCGTCCACGGTGGCCTCGCGGGCCAGACCGAGGATCTCGTAGTAATCGCGTTTTTCTGTCGTAGCCATCGTCACTATTCGTTGCCCGGAACGTTCATCTTCATTGGGTTGTAGAGCATCACGCTGGTGAGAATGCGCGAGGCGGTCTGCAGTTCGAAGATGGCGTCGTTGAGCCGCTGCCTCTCCTCGGAAATCACCGACTCTTTCGCTTTCGTAATGCAGGCCTGGACTTTGTTGCGGTCTTCATCATTCAGCATCTTGCCGAACTCACGGAAGACCTTTTCGTTGGTGTAAATCATTCCCTCGAGCTTGTTCTGCAGCATGCGGATCTCTTTGCGCGAGGAGTCGCTGCGCGAATGCTCGGCCGCTTCGCTGACGAGGCGGGAGATCTCGTCGTCGGACAGGCCGCCAGCAGGATTGATCTGCACGCCGGTGGACTGGCCGGTGGCCTGATCGCGGGCGGTCACGCTGACGATGCCGTTGGAATCGATCGAGAACGTAACTTCGATCTGCGGCACGCCGCGCGGCGCCGAGGGAATGCCCACCAGATCGAACTTGCCGAGCGACTTGTTGTCGCGCGCGAACTCGCGCTCGCCCTGGAGCACGTGCACGGTGACCTTGCTCTGATGATCGGCCACGGTGGTGAAGATCAGCGAATTCTTCGTGGGAATGGTGGAGTTGCGCTCGATGACTTTGGTGAAGACGCCGCCGTGTGTCTCGACGCCGAGCGACAGGGGCGTGACGTCGAGCAGGATCATGTCCTTGATGTCGCCTCGGAGGATGCCTGCCTGCACCGCCGCGCCGACGGCCACGACTTCGTCGGGATTGATGTCGCGATTCGGCGCTTTGCCGAACGCTTTCTGGACCGCCTCGACGACGCGCGGCATGCGGGTCTGCCCGCCGACGAGGACAACTTCGTCGATGTCCTTGGCCGTGAGCCCGGCCTGCGACAGAGCGTCGGTGACGGGATCGATGGTCCTCTGGATCAGGTCCTCGACCATCTTCTCGAATTCGGGCCGCGTGAGCACGCTGTTGAGATGCTTCGGTCCGGATGCGTCAGCGGAGATGAAGGGCAGGGTGATGCGCGACTCTTCCGCGGACGACAGCTCGTGCTTGGCGCGCTCGGCAGCCTCCTTCAGACGCTGCAGGGCCATGCGATCGTCGGCGAGGCTGATCCCGGTGGTGCGCTGGAAGCCTTCGATGAGCCAGTCGATGATCCGCTTGTCGAAGTCCTCACCGCCGAGGTAGGTGTCCCCCGAGGTGGAGAGCACCTCGAAAAGGCCGTCCTCGAGCTTGAGGATGGAAATGTCGAAGGTGCCGCCGCCGAGGTCGTAGACGGCGATGAGCTGGTTCGTCTTGTTATCGAGACCGTAGGCCAGCGCGGCGGCGGTCGGCTCGTTGATGATCCGGAGGACCTCCAGGCCGGCGATCTTGCCTGCGTCGCGCGTGGCCTGGCGCTGGCTGTCGTTGAAGTACGCGGGGACGGTGATGATCGCTTCGGTGACCGGCTCACCGAGGAACTCTTCGGCGAACGCTTTGATCTCCATCAGTACGAACGCGGAGATCTCCTCGGGAGAGTATTCGCGGTCGCGAATCTTCACCTTCATGTCGCCGTTGTCGGCCGGCACGATCTGATACGGCAGGATCTGCTTGGCCCGCACGACTTCGGTGGAGTCGTACTTCCGGCCGATCAGCCGCTTGATGGCGAAGACCGTGTTGAACGGGTTGGTGATGGCCTGACGCTTGGCGATCTGGCCGATGAGCCGTTCACCGTCCTCGGTGAAGCCGATCACCGACGGCGTGGTGCGGCTTCCCTCACGGTTCGGCATCACCTGCGGCGTGGCGACGTCCACCACGGCGACGCAGGAGTTTGTCGTCCCGAGATCGATTCCGATGATCTTGGCCATGCGTTAACCGTCCGCAGACCCATTCTCCTCCACCCCGCCCACGGCCACCTTGACCAGGGCCGGCCGCACCAGGCGGTCGTGGAGGAAGTAGCCTTTCTGGAGAATGGCCACGACGGTGTGCGACGGCACCGAGGGATCCTCTTCGCGCACCACGGCCTCGTGGATATTGGGATCGAATCGCACGCCGGACTCGGCGATCGCTCTCAGGCCATGGCCCTGCAGAACGTCGAAGAGCTGCTTGTAAATGAGGGCCACGCCTTTGTGGAACTCGTCGCCCTCTTCGGCATGCTCGAGAGCGCGCTCGAAGTTGTCGATGACCGGAAGAAGGTCGCGGATCACGCCGACGAGGGCGTAGCGCCTGAAGTCGTCTTTCTCGCGCTCGGAGCGTTTACGGTAGTTCTCGAAGTCGGCGAGGGTACGCACGTAACGGTCGCGGAAATCATCCTCGGGGGCCGCGGCGGGGGTCACTCCGGCTACTGCTTCCTGCGCCGCCACTTCCATCTCGTGCTCGATGTCCGCCACGGAGTCGCCCGTGTCTTCGATCACGTACGCGTCGTCATTGACACCGTTCTTGTCGTTCACTGCTGTTGCTCCTGTTCCTCTTCGATCTTGCGGCTGAGAGCCAGACCGAGATAGTCGACCAGCGGCGCCATGCGCGCGTACTCCATGCGCATCGGACCGATGATGCCGACCATGCCCAGCGGCGCAGCCTGGGTTCCGTAGCGCCGCGCCACGATGCTGAAGTTGTATACCTGCGTAAAGTTGCTCTCCGATCCGATGAGGATCTGCAGTCCTTCTTCAGAGAGACACGAGTTCAAAATCTCCACCAGCTTCTCTTTTTCCTGCAGGGCCAGGAAGGTCTTGCGCAGGTTGGCGGGGTCGGAGAATTCCGGTTTCGTGAGGATCGAGGCCGCCCCCTCGACATACAACTCGTGCTCGAGAGGAGAGACGTCGTTGACTGCTTCGATGCCGAGGGAGATCGTCTTCTGCAGCATGCCATCGTGCTTCGCGCGCTCCTCCTCAGTCATGCGGATGAGCCGCCGGCGGATACTGTCGAGCGTCATCCCACTGAACTCGACCGTGATGTAGCGCGAGATCTTCTGCAGTTCATCGCGCGTAAAGGGCTGGCGCGCCTCGATGATCTTGTTGACGACGACGCCATTCTGCCCGACGAGGATGCACATGATCTTGCTGTCGGCGACGGCGACGAAGTCCATGCTGCGGATCGTGAATTGCAGGAGCGTGGGCATGAAGATGACGCCCACCTGGTCGCTGAGCTTGGACAGGACGCGTGAGGCCAGATGAAGCACCTCGTCGATCTCGTTGGCGTGGCTGACCTGGTCGTCGATCATCTCCCGCTCCCGTTGCAGGAGCGTGCGGGAACGCATGAGGTTGTCGATGAAGAAGCGATAGCCGCGGTCGGTGGGGACGCGCCCGGCCGATGTGTGAGGCTGCTGCAGATAGCCGAGGTCCTCGAGATCGGCCATCACATTGCGAAGACTGGCCGGCGAGAGCTGGAAACGGCCGCACTTTGCCAGGGAACGGGAGCTGATCGCTTCGCCCGTGGCCACGTGCTGCATGATGATCTCGCGCAACACCTCGCGGGCGCGGGTGTCGAGATCGTCACCACTGAGCTCAATGTGTTGGACCATGCGGTTCACGAGAGCAGTAAGCAGTCTCGCTGTCCGACCGCTAACACACCGGAGAATGTAGGAATTGCCCGGGAAGGTGTCAAGATATTCGGATGGTGAAGCGCCTGCTTCTCATTTTTTCTCTCCTGCTCACGGTGCCGGGCTACGCGGTCACGGTCGACCGGATCGCGGCCGTGATCGATCAGCAGGTGCTGACGGTAAGCGAAGTCAACCAGATGGCGGAGATCCGTTTCTTCCCGCGCGCCGCCGCGCGAAGCGATGATGACTACCGGCACGACATCCTCGAGGCCTTGATCGCGCAGGCCTTGCGGTATCGCGACGTCGAGCGGTTCGGGGCGCAGGACATCGCCAAGGATGTGATCGAGGCCCGGCTGGCGGAGATCCAGCACCGTTTTACGCCGCCGGGTGAGCTCGACGCTGCCCTCGCTCGCGCGGAACTGACATTCGACGACCTGCGCGCGCTGATCAAACGCCAGTTGCAGGTGGAGGCGTATGTCCAGGAGCGATTCGCGCCGCTGATCTTCGTCGCCATCGACGACATCACCGCCTACTACAACGGCCCGTGGCATCAGCAGCGCGTCGAGCGCGGCCTGCCCGTCCCGCCTCTGAACGACGTTCGCGAGGAGATCCGCGCCATCCTCCGCTCCCGGCAGCTCGATGAGCAGGTCGAGACCTGGACCACGCAGTTGCGTGCCCGGGCGAATGTCGACGTGTATGCGTGGAAGTGACTGCTGCGGCGGCGGCGGCGCAAGCCGCCGCCGCGCAGCATTACGGCGTAGCGTTCGGGTTCTGCGTGTAGAAATCGACTGAGCCGATCTCCGTTCGGAAACCGGTGAGGTCCAGGACGCGGACCGTCACACGATGGCGCGCGTTACCCAGTTTCGACGTATCCATGATGAAGCGCCATCCGGAGTTCTGGCTGTTGAAAATAAACGGGTACTGCACAGCCACATCGGGACGCGGGAAGCCATACTGCGCGGTCCCTTCGAAGTCGCCGTCGATCAGGACTTCGACCGCGGCAACCGAGTTTCCCTCCGTCATGGCCCAACCCTGGAAGGTAACCACTCCCTTCACGTAATCGAAAGGATGGGGGACGTCGATGTAGCCGATCGCGGCGGCAACCCGATCCTCGGCACATTCAAAGAAGACCGGGATTCCGTCCTTGTTCGGCAACTGGGTAAACGTTTGCTCCTGGTCGCCCACGCGCACGGTCAGGATGTGGTTGCCCGGGCGCACGCCGAGCGCAAGAAGAGCACCGACATCCATCGTGAAGAGGAAACCCGAGCGAGGAGCGTCGGGATAGTTCGGGTAATAGCGCTCCACGTCGAAGCGCGGCAGACCGTAGCAGTTGACGTAGTTGTTGAAGATCGGACTGAACGCGCAGTCGTCGGTCGAATACCAGCGGACGCCGTCGACCATGAGCTCGACGTACGCGACACGGCCCGTGTTGTCGCTCGTGCCGAGGTCGAGCGCCCAGCCACGGACCGGAGTGATGTGCGACCGCGGATTGACTGCCGGCGAGACATTCGGCTGCGTCTGGCAGAGAGTGCCGTACACCACCGCATCGCGTAACGGCTCGTCGACGAAGCCGAACGGTTTGAGATTGGCGTTCTCATTGAAGACCTGGACCACCCTGCGGCCGATGAGCCGGGCCAGGCCCGTGCTGTCGGTAGCACGGACGTCGAGCGTGTGTACGCCGTCCTGAATGCGCGTCGTGTCGACGTTGGCGACGAAGGCGCTGTAGAGCGCGGCCGGCCAGTCGGCGAATGTGTTGGCCACATCCGGCCGCGGATCGCCATACATGGCGTTCTGCACCACGCCGTTGTCGATCAGCACCTCGACCTTGGCAATCCCGTCCGTGTCCAGCGCCCAGCCGGAGACCGGGAAGGACCCCGAGGCGTTGAACGTCCCTGAAAGATCCGGGATGTCGACGTTGCCGAACGGAGCCTGATTGATCGTATTGTCGATCGTGATCGTCCGGCGGCCCAGCTCCGTCACCGTGTTATCGCTGGCGAAGACTTTCACCGCGATCGTGTGCGAGCCGTTGGTGAAACGGCTGGCCAGAATGCCGATCTGGAAGCCGGGCGCGATGTGCTGGATACCCGGATAGTTCGGGTAGGCCGACACGATGTCGATGCGCGGCAAGTTGGTGTTTGCGTTGACGATGAACTGATCGTCGATGTAAACGGCCTCCCTGGAGATCAACTCCGGATCGAGGAACCACCCCTTCACCAGGATCACGCCGCTCTGGGTGACCGTCGGATCGGGAAAATCGAGAGAGCCGTGAGTTTCAACCGTTTGTGCGAGGATCGCCGGAACAGCGAGCGCCGCCAGAAAAGCGAGAACCAGGCCGCGGGTAACCCTTTTCCACATAACCCCAACCTCCCCGAAAAATGACCTTTGCCCGTTACTGCTTTGTCGACGAGTAGTTGCGCCGACCCTGTGTCAGATCGCCGGAGTTTATACTGCGCCGGTGAATTCTTCAAATATCGATGGGACCGCTGTCTCGATCGAGGACGTCCGCGCCGCCGCCGGACGCCTCAAACCGTACGTCCACCGGACCCCTCTCCTTTCCAGCCATTCGCTCTCGGAAGCGATCGGCGTCGAGGTTCGCCTCAAGTGCGAAAACCTCCAGAGAGCCGGCTCGTTCAAGATCCGCGGGGCCATGAACGCCCTCTTGCAACTGTCTGAAAATGAACGGCGAAACGGTGTCGTTGCCTTCTCCTCCGGCAACCACGCGCAAGGCGTGGCTCTGGCCGCCAGACTCCTCGGCGTGAAGGCCACGATCGTCATGCCGGAGAACTCCATCGCGACCAAAGTCGAGGCCACCAAGGCCTACGGCGCCGAGGTCGTCACCGCCGGAGTCACGTCCGCCACCCGGGACACCGTCGCCCGGGAGATCGCCGAGAAAAGCGGAGCCGCCGTAATCCCACCCTTCGACGACTGGCGGATCATCGCCGGGGCCGGCACGGTCGGATTGGAGATCGTCGAGGAGTGGCCCGAGGTCGAGGTCATCGTCACGCCGCTCGGCGGCGGGGGCTTGCTCTCGGGCGTGGCCATCGCCGCCACCTCGCTCAACGCCGGAATCGATGTCTATGGTGTTGAGCCGCGGGCCGGTAACGACGGCGAACAATCATTCCGGTCCGGACGGATCGTCACCATCGAGCCGCCCAAGACGATCGCCGACGGCGCACGGACGCTGGCCATCGGCGAGCGCAACTTCGCCGTCATCCGGGAGCGCGTCCGCGACGTCGTCAGCGTCGACGATGACGTCCTCCTCGATGCCGTAAAGCTGTCGATGTACCGGACGAAGCTCGTCATCGAGCCCACCGGAGCACTGGGGATCGCCGCGCTACTCAGCGGTGCGATCCGTCCTCGGGGGAAGACGGCCATCGTGGTTTCCGGAGGCAACATTGATTTCACGCTGCTCTGCCGCTGAAGTCTCGCGGTCGCGGGGTTTCGCGGTCGCGCGGTGCTTCGCTACCCCGCAACCTCGCGACCGCGAGACCGCATGACCGGCTCTCTCTTCGACGACGCCCCATTCGACCCTCCCGCCCGAGGCGATGCCCCGCTGCCGGAACGCGTCCGTCCCCGCACTCTCGAAGATATCGTCGGTCTCGACGAGCTCCTCGGCGAGGGACGATTCCTCCGCACAGCCATCGAGAGCGACCGCATCCCGTCGATGATCTTCTGGGGGCCTCCCGGCTCCGGCAAGACCACGCTGGCGCGCATCATCGCCAACAGGACCCAGGCAAAGTTCGTGACGTTTTCCGCCACCAGCAGCTCGATCAAAGAGATCAAGACTCTGATGGAGGAAGCGCGCAGGGAACGGAAGGCACGCGGATCGAAGACCATCGTCTTCATCGACGAGATCCACCGTTTCAACAAAGCGCAGCAGGATGCCTTTCTGCCCTATGTCGAGGCCGGTGACATCATCCTCATCGGCGCCACCACCGAGAACCCTTCCTTCGAGGTGAATTCGGCGCTGCTTTCGCGAACGAAGGTGGTGGTCATCCCCGCCCTCGAGCGCGAGCAGGTGATGACGATCCTCCGCCGCGCGGTCGAGGATCCATCGCTGCGCAAGTACGGCATCGAGGTCACCGACGATGCTCTCGATTTCATGGCCGCGACCTCGGCTGGCGACGCGCGGCAGGGGCTCAATTCCCTGCAGCTCGTCATCGAGACGGCCACGAAGGAAGACGGCGCCATCGACAAAGAGAAGGTGACGCAGATCCTGCAGCGCCGCTCGCTCATGTACGACAAGGGCGGCGAGGAGCACTACAACATCATCTCGGCGCTCCACAAGTCGCTCCGCAACGGCGACGCGGACGCCTCGGTGTACTGGCTCGTGCGGATGCTGGAGGGGGGCGAGGACCCGATGTACATCGCCCGCCGCCTCGTCCGCGCTGCCTCCGAGGACATCGGCAACGCCGACCCGCAAGCGCTCGTCTTCGCCATCGCCGTCCAGCAGACGGTCCACTTCCTCGGCATGCCCGAAGCCGGCGTGGCGCTTGCGCAACTGGCAACGTATCTCGCCGCCGCGCCGAAATCGAATGCGGTCTACATCGGCTACGGCGAAGCCGTCCGTGAAGTCCGCCAGGGCGACAACCCCGGCGTCCCGCTCCACATCCGCAACGCCCCCACCCGCTTGATGAAGGATCTCGGATACGGCCGCGGCTACCAGTACGCTCACGACTACGAGGACCAGACTGCCGTCATGGAATGCCTGCCCGAGGCGCTGGCCGGCCGCCGATTCTACGAGCCGAAAGAGATCGGTACCGAGGCCAAGATGAAGGCGCGGCTCGATGCCATGCGCGAGGCGCGGAAAGGGAAAAGCTGACACGCGTTCCGAGGGGAGTTACCATTAGTTACTGTGATTTCGGTGTCGTTGGCGACGAAGCTTGTCGTTCTGGCACTACTGGCCGGCTGTGCGTCGTACGTCCATTTCCGCGGCCGCGTGCGGCATGGTCTTCTAAGGCAGTTGACCGATCACTCCACCTTCCTCGCGCCGTATAACGTGCTGATGACGATGTTCTCCGCGGTCCCGCGGCGAGCGATTCAAGAGGTCAGCGACTTCCCCGACCTGGCGCCGCTTCGTGAAAACTGGCAGACACTCCGCGAGGAGGCGGAACGGCTCGAGGAGAGAGGGGACATCCGCCCAGCCGAGAAGCACAACGACGTGGCCTTCAACACGTTCTTCCGCCGCGGCTGGACGCGTTTCTACGTCAAATGGTATGGCGAGCCGTTACCCTCGGCCGAGGAGCTGACTCCGAAGGCTGTGGCGCTCGTCAAATCGATCCCCTCGGTGAACGCGGCGTTGTTCGCCAGGTTGCCGCCTCGCGGTGTATTGGGCGAGCACCGCGATCCCTTTGCCGGCTCGCTGCGCTACCACCTCGGGCTGAAGACGCCGAACTCGGATGCGTGCCGCATCTACATCGACGGCACGCCGTACTCGTGGCGCGACGGTGAGGATCTCGTTTTCGACGAAACCTACATCCACTCCGTCAACAACGACACCGACGAAGCGCGCATCATCCTGTTCTGCGACGTGGCCCGCCCCATCCGCAACCCCATCGTGCGCGCGATCAATCGTTTCGTCACGCAGCACATCGTGAAGATCACCGCTGCCCGGAATGTCGAGGGCGAGCAGATCGGGGCGGTGAACAGCGTCTCCGGGATTGCATACAAGGTAAAGCTGTTCTTCGAGCGGGCGAAGCAGGTGAACAGGCGGCTTTACTACATCGCGAAGTACGTGATCATCGCCTCGCTCGCCTACCTGACGTTGTTCTACTGACCAGCCGGCCGCGTCATCGGGTCAGCGCGTTTGCTTTCCGAGTGAGCGGCGTCGGCTTGCCGTCGTCGCCGACATTCACGTAGACCACCTGCGCCTCCGTGACCATCACCTTTTGCTGCGGATCGCTGCCGCGGATCGCCTCGCAGACGACCTTGACAGTGATCGACGTCGTGCCGATGCGGAGGGTCTCGGTCCAGAAGCTGACGAGGTCACCGACGAAGACGGGCTGGTGGAAGACGATCTTGTCCATCGAGACGGTAAGCATGAGCCGGCTGCCCTGCCGGCGCACTTCGATCGCGCCGGCCTGGTCGATGTAGCTGAGGATCACTCCGCCGAAGATGGTGCCGTGCGCGTTCGTGTCGCGCGGCATCATCAGCACGCGGATGGCCGGCTCATCCCAACGCGGCAGCGGAGTCTCGGGGTCTCGAGATCCCTCGGTCACTTCCGATCACCACCACGCACCATCATCCGCCGGCCTGCTGCGGCTGCGTCTGCTGATCGATCAGCTTCTTGTTGATGTCGATCGTCGAAGCCTTCCGCAGCCGCTGCAGAAGCGCATGGCGCAGGTTCCGCGATTCCTGCTGACGAAGGTTCTCGATGTACTGAGGGCGATTCTGCGCCAGCGCGGCGGCATCGGCCTTCTTCTGTTCGGTGACCTGGAACAGCACCGCGCCGTCGCCGGTCATGACCGGCCCCTTGACCTCACCGACCGGCGCGGCCATGGCCGCGTCGACCAGTGCCGAGGTATCGCCCGAGAATCCGGTGACATAACCCTGCCGGTTGATGTTCGTCTCCAACGATGCCAGACCCATCTTCGAGCCGACCGCGTCCACCGTCGGCGCCGGCAGAGCCTTCGCCAGAGCCTGCTGGGCGAGCTGCCGCGCTCTTTCCATGCGGGCGTCGTTCGCGACCTTCGCACGCACTTCTTCGAGCGGCGAGACCCCGGCCGCACGGATGCTGCTGAGGAACGGAATGACCGGTCCGCGCTGCGTGCCGATGATGTCGCCGATGTCGCCCTGCTTGGCCGCGAACGCCCACGTTGCGAAGGGCGGGTTGTTGCCGATGCCCGCGATCGCGTCCGACTTGCCGAACCACTGCGTATCGTTCGACGTCACGTTGCCGCCGGCCATCGCCGTGAACTCCGCGGCGGTCTTCGGGGGACTGGCCTTCATCCTGGCGGCCAGCGCCGTGATCTCGTCGCGCGCACGATCCTTGCCTTGCTGATCGACCGTCAGCATCCGGATGCGGTCGCGCACTTCCTCGAACGGGCGGTAGCCCGCTCCGCGGCGCTCCAGCACCTTGATGATGTGGAAGCCGAACTCCTTCGAGCGGATCGGATCGCTGATGGTATTGAGCGGCATCGAAAAGGCCGCCGTGTCGAACGGCTCGACCGTCGTCCCCTTGTCCACAAAGCCCATGTCGCCGCCTTTGCTCGACGACGACGGATCGCCCGAGTTCTCCTGGGCGAGCTTGGCGAAGTCAGCGCCGGCGCGGAGCTGCTTGACGATGTTGTCCGCCTTCGCCTTCGCCGCGGCCTCCACGGCCGGCGCGGAGTTCGGCTCCACCTTGATGAGGATGTGGAGGATGTGCGCCCCTTCGGCAGCCTTGAACTCCTCGTGCCGCTGATCGTAGACCTTGCGCAACTCGGCGTCGCTCGGATTGATCGTCAGGCGGAGGCGGGCGTAATCGGCGATCAGGTACTTCGCATCGCGCTGCTCGCCGTGGGTGTACTGAGACTGATGGGCTGTGTAGTACTGCTGCACCTCGGCGGGCGTCACATTGATGTTGACCGCCTCACGCGCTGCCGGGTAAAGGATGTATTTGATCTTGGCGCTGTCGCTGGCGCGGCGGTACTCCGCATCAGCCGCTTTCGGTGAGACGACGATGGCGCTCTGGAGCGCGCTCTCCATCTTGGAGATGGTCACGTCGCGGGCCAGCTCCTCCTCGAACTCCGCCGCGGACTGGTAACCGACCATGGTCACGTAGCGGTTGTAGAGCTCCTGCCCGACGAACTTGCCCTCGGGATTGAGAGTCGGGATCTCCATGATCTTCTTGCGGACCTCCTCGGGAGAGGCACCGAGATGGAGGCGTTGGGCCTGCTGCAGCAGGAGATGCTGATCGACCAGCATTTCCAGCACCTGCTTCGGAAGCCCCATCTGCGCGATGATCTCGGGCGTGAGCGGCTGCCGGTACATCTGTTCGTAGGTCTTCTCCTGGTAGTAGAGAGCGCGATCGTATTCGCGGAACGAGATGGTCTCGCCGTTCACGCGCGCGGCGTAGGCGACCTGACTGGCCGCTCCGTTACCGGCGCCGCCGGCGCCCCAGTCGACGAAGATGAAGAGGATGAAAATCGCAACTATGGCGACCAGAATCCATTTGAGGTGCTGAAAGCTATCGCGCATCAACTTGAGCATTGGGACGAACCTCTGTCTTGACTTGATTGGTTGGCAACCGCGGCGCGGGACTCGGCGAGCCGGGCGGTCGCGAAAATCCGTAAAAAACGGGGCAGTGTAGCTATTCCCGCTCCCCGTGGCAAACCGGTGGCCAAAGCAGGCGCGGCGATTCCGGGCGCCCATGCTATAAAGTCCGTCTCGTTCGATGGCCAAGAAGAAGAAGCGCGCACCAGGCGTAGACATCGATTGGTACCTCGTCTCGATCGAACGCCTCAAACAGATCGGCCTCGTGATTCTCCTCGTGCTCCTGGGCCTGGGCGGCTGGTGGTACTTCAGCAGCCAGAGGCGGAACCCCCGCAGCTCCGCGGAGTCGGCCATCGCCGAAGCGCGGCAGGCACTGAACACCCTTGCCGCGTCGAAAGACTTCCCTACCCATCGCGGCGACTTCGATCGCGCCCAGCACAAGCTCGACGAGGCCGGTACGCTGCTCGCCGCCGGCAAGTACCCTGACGCCGAGAGCGCGGCTGTCGAGTCGCAGACCTTCAGCAGGGCGGCCCTGAGCGGCAAAGGCGGAACGGAGAACGACGCCCAGTTCCTCACGGTCGAGGGCGACGTGCAGTATCAGAAGTCGTCGACGAGCGACTGGTCCCCGGCCGAGACGCGCACCCCTCTCTTCAACGGCGATTGGGTCAAGACCAGCGGCGGCTCGTCGGCGGAATTGATCTTCTCGAACGGTTCGCTGTACACCATCGGTCCAAACGCGCTCCTCGAGATCTACTCGCAATTCAATCCCTCCACCAGCCGGAAAAACAACTCCGTGCAGATGCAGATCGGCTCCGTCGAAGTGGCTACGACCGACAACGCGTCGAGCGTCAGCACGCCCGGCAGCCAGATCACCATCGACTCCGAGTCCACCACCCAGGTCGGCGTCGACGGGCAGAAGGCCACGGCCGTGGTGACCGAAAAGGGATCGTCATCCGTGGCGCCTTCCTCCGGCGGTACCGCCGTGAAGCTCGCGGTCGGCGACAAGCTCACCGCCTCACCTCAGGGCGCGCTCTCTCCAGTCAAGAAGCTGCTCATGCCGCCGGCGATGCTGACACCTGCCGACAACCAGGTCTTCCTCGTCACCAACGACTCTCGTGTCGAATTCTCGTGGGACACGGTCCCGTCGGCGGGCGGCTACGTGCTCGAGGTCTCGCGCTCGCGTCTCTTCACCTCGCTCGAGATCAACTCCAAACGGCAGAAAGCGACCGCCTCCGCGCGCGTCACCGCCGAGGGCGCGTTCTACTGGCGGGTCGCTTCGATCGGGCCGGACGGCGACACCGGACCGTTCTCGGCCTTCCGGCGCTTCCGCGTCAACGGAGGCGGACATGAAGGCGCTCCGGGGCCGACCGCTCCCGCGCCGGCGCTGCAGCTCAAGCGTCCTTATCCGATCGGCGGGCCGTTCTACATGATCGAAGGGACCACCGATCCGGGGACGACCGTGCTGATCAATGACGAGGAAGCCGACGTCGACGCCAGCGGTCACTTCAAGAAGCTGGTCAGCTTCAACAAGATCGGCCGCAACCTCGTCACCGTGAAAGCGATCAACGCGGGCGGCAAACAAACTACTCTTTCGGAGACGGTGCTCGTGGAAGAATAGGGGGTGGCGCGCGGTGTGTAGGGAGTGGGGCGTGGGAGTACCGATGCAAGAGACTCGAACAAGGGACACGTCGTTCTCCCACACCCCACTCCCCACTCCCCATCCCCTGCCAAAGGACAACGCATAGAAATATGGCTCTCAAATCACTGCTCTCGATGTTCTCGAACGATCTGGCCATCGATCTCGGAACAGCGAACACGCTCGTCTACGCAAAGAACAAAGGCATCGTCGTCCGCGAACCGTCCATCGTCGCGGTCAACAAGATCAACAACAACGTCGAAGCGGTCGGCAAGGAAGCGAAGGAAATGCTCGGGCGCACGCCGGGCAACATCGTAGCCATCCGGCCGATGAAGGATGGCGTGATCGCCGACTTCGAAGTCACGGAGAAGATGATCAAGTACTTCATCGAGAAAGCGCACGGCCGGCGCTTCCTGGTGAAGCCGCGCATCGTGATCTCCGTCCCCTCGGAGATCACCCAGGTGGAAAAGCGGGCCGTGAAAGACTCGGCCTTGCGCGCCGGCGCCACCGAGGTCTATCTCATCGAACAGGCCATGGCCGCGGCCATCGGCGCGGGACTGCCTATCACCGACCCCACCGGCAACATGATCGTCGACATCGGCGGAGGCACCACCGACGTGGCCGTGATCTCGCTGGCCGGCATCGTCTACTCGCGCTCCGTGCGCGTGGCCGGCAACGAGATGGATGACGCGATCATTCAGTACATCAAGCGCAAGTACAACCTGCTCATCGGCGAGCGCACGGCCGAACAGGTCAAGATCGAGATCGGCTCCGCCTTCCCGCTCGATGAAGAGATGACCATGGAGATCAAGGGCCGCGACCTGGTGGAGGGCGTCCCTAAAACCCTCGTCGTCAGCGACGAGGAGATCCGCGAGGCCCTGTCCGAAACCGTGGCCACGATCGTGGAAGCCGTTCGCGTCGCCCTCGAGCGCACCCCGCCCGAACTGTCGGCGGACATCATGGACAAAGGCATCATCATCGCCGGCGGCGGCTCGATGCTGAAGAACCTCGACAGACGCCTGCGCGAAGAGACCGGCCTGCCGGTGACGCTGGCCGAGGATCCTCTCGCCTGCGTCGCTCTCGGTACCGGGCAGATGTTGACGGACTTCAATTTGCTACGGAAGATCTCGATTGAATGATGGGGGGTGGGGAGTGGTAGGAACGGGGGGTGGGAGATGTGACGAGGTTAGTGGGAGCCATGATCAGGTTCGCGCGACATCATCTCCCACTCCCCACCCCCCACACCCCACACCCTCTGGCTCAAAAC
>Ga0307470_10000483_pt1 | contig 19588 bp, 18 predicted proteins | sample atmos_gasesAM3C__FD_204565 | JGI IMG/M metagenome (GOLD analysis project Ga0307470, IMG submission 204565) | Hardwood forest soil microbial communities from Morgan-Monroe State Forest, Indiana, United States - atmos_gasesAM3C_05 | ecosystem: Environmental > Terrestrial > Soil > Temperate forest... | reverse complement strand
CGACCAAGTTACCCCAGCAACTCAGCAACCTTGCAGCCCTTGAACCCAGTCTCGCGGTCCCCCGCCGCGAGACCGCGCAACCCCGAGACCGCGTTACCCAGCAACCTGCTAACCCAGCTACAATCAAACCCGCCCAATGATCATCACCGTAGCCAACCAAAAAGGCGGGGTCGGCAAGACCACCACCACCATCAACCTCTCCGCCGCCGTCGCAAACAAGGGTCACAAGACGCTGCTGATCGATCTCGATCCGCAGGCGAATAGCACGATGAGCTATGTCGACCCGCGCTCGATCACCCGGTCGATGTTCGACGTGCTGGTGAGCGAGGAGCTGGGTCTCAACGACGTCATCGTCCCGACGCCGCTGCCGAATCTTTTCCTGGCCCCGTCGAAGATCGCCCTGGCCAAGCTGGAGTCGAAGCTGATCGGCGAGATCGACGGCCCGTTCCGGCTCAAGGACAAGATGAAGGATGCCGGGACGGAGTACGACTACATCTTCATCGATACGCCGCCGACCTTGGGCATGATCACGGTCAACGCCATGGTGGCATCGACGCATGTGCTGGTCCCGATCCAGTCGTCCTACTTCGCTCTGGAAGGGACGGACGATCTGCTGGAGACGATCGAGAAGATCAAGGCCCGGCCGAATCCTAACCTGCAGCTCCTGGGCGTCGTGATCACCATGCACGACAAGCGCACCACGCTGGCGCGCGATATCCATGCTCAGATCGGACAGGTCTTCGGCGAGCGCCTTTTCAACACCGTCATCACGAAGTCGATCCGTCTCGAAGAGAGCCCGGCCTACAAGGAATCGATCTTCACCTTCGCCCCACGATCGAGCGGGGCCATGGAGTACTACTCGCTGAGCGAAGAAATCCTGTCCCGAGTCTGAGGAAACCGATGAGCATGAAACGCGGATTACCCGAGCGCGCGACCATGCGGCACGACGCGCATTTCGTCGAAGAACTGACTCGCCGTTCGGGACGGCACATCGGCTCGATGATCCCGCTGGAGCTGATCGAACCGAATACGGAACAGCCGCGAACGAATCTCGGCAACATCGAAGAGCTGGCGTCGTCGATCCGCGAGAAAGGAGTGCTCGAGCCGATCCTGGTGCGCGCCGCGGGTCCGAACCGCTACCAGATCATCTCCGGTGAGCGCCGCTTCCGCGCCGCGACGCTGGCCGGCCTCGACGAGATCCCGGCCATCGAGCTCGATGTCGATGACAAGGAGCAACTCGAGATCGCCCTCATCGAGAACATCCAGCGCAAGGACCTGACGCCGTTTGAAGAGGCCGAGGGCTTCTTCGTGCTGCAGCAGAAATTCGGCTACACCCACGAAAAGATCTCGCACGTCATCGGCAAGTCGCGCACCACCATCACCGAGACGCTCTCGATCAACGACATCCCCGACCGCATCCGGGCCATGTGCCGCGAGGCAGGTATCTCGAATAAGTCCATCCTCGTGCAGATCGCCCGGGCCGGCGACGAGCAGGCGATGGAGGACGTCGTCCGCCGCTTCGCCGCCGGGGAGTTGACCCGCGACGAAGTCCGCAAGCAGACAGCAAAACCGGAGCCGAAGAAGGCCGGTCGTCCGAAGAACTTCACCTGGCAGGTGAAGGACAAGGCCTTGCCGTTCACGGTGAACCTGAGTTTCCGCAAGGCGAATGTGGATAAGAGCGAGATCGTTTCCGCGCTGCGAGAATTACTGCGGCGCGTCGAGTCGGAGTAGTGGTCATTCCGATCAAAAATCACCACGGAGGCACAGAGGACACGGAGAGCACCTGTGTGTCTCTGTGGTGATTTTTTACTTCGCAATTGTTGACATCGCCGGCGCATCCCTCTATCCTCCCGCCCCAACATGTCACGCCACACCGTTTCGATGATGAGCCGAATGGTGATGCGCCGCCCGGGCGCGGACGCGTAGACTGACTGCCTCCTCGACCCGGGTCCCTCCTAAAGCTTTTCTCCCCGACAAGTCAGAAACATGAGAGTCCGCCGCCATTCGTGCGGCAGGAGGGGAACGACATGTACCGTTTCGACACACTCGCTATCCACGCCGGTCAGCCCAACGACGAGGCCACCGGCGCCGTTACTGTTCCGATCTATCAGACCTCGACCTTCGGCCAGATCGAGCCCGGCGTTCATCGCGGCTTCGGCTATGCGCGCACCGAACATCCCACCCGGCGTGCTTTGGAAGAATGCCTGGCCTCGCTCGAGGGCGCGCGATACGGGCTCGCGTTTGCCAGCGGGATGGCCGCAATCCACAACGTCCTTTCGCTCCTGCGCAACGGCGACCACGTCGTCTCGACGCAGGATCTCTACGGCGGCGCGTGGCGCATCTTCACCAAGTATTTTGCGAAGTTCGGCATCGACTTCACCTTCGTCGACAGCAGCGACCTTGCCGCGGTCGAGCAGGCCATTCGTCCCGAGACCAGGCTGCTCTGGCTGGAGACGCCGTCCAATCCGCTGCTGAAGACGAGCGACATCGCTGCCTGCAGTGCCATCGCCCGCCGCGCGGGCATCCGAACGGTCGTCGACAATACGTTCGCCACACCGGTACTGCAACAGCCGATCGCCCTTGGCGCGGACATCGTCGTTCACTCGACGACCAAGTACATCAACGGCCACAGCGATACGCTCGGCGGTGCGGTCATCACCGACGATGAGTCGATCTTCACCGAGCTGAAGTTCTTCCAGAACGCCATCGGCGCCGTTCCCGGACCGCAGGATTGTTTCCTGATCCTGCGCGGCATCAAGACGCTATCGCTGCGCATGGCCAGGCATTGTGAGAACGCAAGGGGAGTGGTCGACTACCTGCGGTCGCACGATCGCATCGCCCGCGTTCACTATCCGGAGTTCGGCGCCATCGTCTCGTTTGAGCTCGATTCCGATGTCGACGACACAATCTCGTTCACGAAGCGTCTTCGGCTTTGGACGCTGGCGGAGAGTCTCGGCAGCGTGAAGAGCCTCTTCTGTCATCCGCCGACGATGACCCACGCCTCGGTCGAGCCCGAGGTCCGCCGTCGCGTCGGGATCGCCGATGGACTGATCCGGCTGTCGGTCGGACTCGAAGACGTTCGCGATCTGATCGACGATCTGGACCAGGCACTGGCGGACGTGGCATCGCCGAGGAGGGTGGCATGCGCCGGATAAATATCGGACTCCTCGGCTGCGGAACAGTCGGCCGCGGCTTCGTCGACCTCCTGGAGCGGGAGCGCGAACGGATACGAGACCGCGACGGCGTTGACATCGCGCTGCGGCGCATCCTGATTCGCGACCTCGACAAGCCACGGCCGGGTATCGATCCGGCGCTGCTCAGCACCTCGGCCATCGACATCCTCGACGACGGCTGCGACATCATCGTCGAGCTCGTCGGCGGCATTCACTCGGCTGGCGCGTATGTCCGTCGTGCGCTCGGGAACGGCCGGCACGTCGTGACCGCCAACAAGGCGTTGCTGGCCGACGCCGGACGTGAGCTGTTCGCGACGGCGGAGCGCAATCGCGTGCGCATCGGATTCGAGGCCAGCGTCTGCGGCGGGATACCGATCGTCCGCGCGCTGCGGCACGGGATGGCGGGTGATCACATCGAATCTATCAGCGGGATTCTCAACGGGACGTGCAACTACATCCTGACGCGGATGGAGCAGGACGACTGTGAGTTCGCCGAGGCGCTCCGGCTGGCACAGGAGCGCGGGTTCGCCGAGGCTGACCCATCGCTCGACATCGAAGGCGGCGATGCCGCCCAGAAGCTGCGCATCCTCGGCGAACTGGCCTTCGGGCCGCAGACCGTTCGGATGCGCGTCCACGGGATTGGCGATGTCACGCAGGCCGAGATCGAGCAGGCTCGGGCCAGGCGGTGTGTCGTACGGCATGTAGCCACGGCGCGCCGTGTCGCCGGTGGGATCGAGATGCGCGTCGAGCGGCGCGAGCTGCCGGAGTTTCATCCGCTGGCAGCGATCCGCGACGAAAACAACGCCGTGGTCATCCGCGGAAGGGCGGTCGGAGAGCTGATGTTCCAGGGAAAGGGAGCAGGCTCGCTACCGACGGCAGCCGCTGTGCTGTCTGACGTGATCGAGATCGCCAGCGGCTGAACCAGATGGTTCAATTAACATAATCGCTCTTAGTAGACGCTGTGGAAATGCTGAGAGTCTATGCTGAGGCGCGCGGCGCCGAAGCATCTCCGGTGGCGTCACCGTACGGTCCCCGGATCGCCGGAGATCCTTCGCCTGCGGCTCAGGATAGACTTCAGACGGATAGGCTTCCGAGGGATAGACTCAAAGCAACAGATGAAGATCCTCACGCGATACATCTTCAAGGAGATGCTCGGGCCGACTGCTCTCGGCTTCGCGTTCTACACCTTCATCATCCTGATGAAGAACCTGTTCGACTTCGCCGGGATGATCATCAAGCGCTCGCTGCCGGCGTCCACCGTCGGCCGGCTGCTGTTCCTCTCGCTGCCGCACATCGTCGTCCTGACGGTACCGATGTCGTTGTTGTTCGGCATCCTGATCGCCGTCGGCAGACTGTCGTCCGACTCCGAGATCATCGCCATGCGCGCCCTCGGCATCTCCACGCGCACGATCTACCGGCCGGTCTTCCTCTTCAGCTTTCTGGTCTTCCTCATCAACCTCTACCTGATGAATTTCGTGCTGCCGCGCGGCAACGCCGAGTTCGCGGCGCTCCGTTCCGAGATCTTCACCTCACAGATCGAGAAAGAGCTCAAACCTCGGGTTTTTTACAACGAATACGAAAACCTCACGATCTTCGTGAACGACGTCGACGCGAAGACGCTGCAGTGGAAAGGCGTCTTCGTGGCGGACAGCCGCACCGCCGATGAGGCCCGCACCGGCACTAGCAATGCGCCGGTCACGATCGGCCAGCAGATCCAGGACGCGCATCGGGAGGCTGGCCAGCAGCCGTCGATCCTGCCCCAGGCCTCGAGCAGCAAGATCATCGTCGCCGAGAGCGGCAACCTTTCGATCCTGAAGCCGAGCAATCAGGTGTGGATGAATCTGAGGACCGCGGAGACACACGTCTGGGATCCGAAGAAACCCGATCGATACGACCTGAACAGTAATGTGGTGCAGCGGATGCGGCTGCCGGACAAGTACTCGGACTCCAACGCCGGCGGATACCAACGCTCGCTGCGGGAGATGAGCTTCCGCGAGCTGATGGAACAGGCCCGCTGGTCTCAGTACTCACACGACGCCGACGCGCGCGAGACCTATTGGGCGGCGAAGGTCGAGATGAACAAGATGTTCGCGATTCCGTTCGCCTGCATCGTCTTCGGCATCCTTGGGCTGCCGCTCGGCATCACCAACCGGCGCGGCGGGAAAAGCTCAGGTTTCTCTTTAAGTATCGCGATCATCCTCATCTACTACGTGATGATCAACAACGGCGAGCACCTCGCCGACACGGGCAAGATCGGTCCCGCCGTGGCGATGTGGACGCCGAATGTCGTGCTTCTTGCCCTCGGCATCTACCTGCTCATCCGCGCCAACCGGGACACCGGCGCGCGGCGTTCCGACGTCGGCATGGTCCGGCGGCTGATCCAGGCGATCCGATCGCGGAAGAGGACGGCGGCCGCCGTGGCCGACGAGGAGCCGGCGATCCTCAGCCGCTTCGACATCACCTTCCCGAACACGCTGGACCGCTACATCCTGCGCGAGTTCCTCAAGATTCTCACGCTCGTGCTCGTCTCCACCGCTGCGCTCTTCATCATCGTCGACTACACCGACCTCAGCGGAGACATCCGCACGAACCGCATCGGCTTCCACACGGTGGCGACGTACTACCGCTTCCTCATTTTCCAGATCCTGAACTACACGCTGCCGATCTCCGTGCTGGTGTCGACGCTGGTCACCTTCGGCATTTTCTCGAAGAACAACGAGGTCACGGCCTTCAAGTCCGGCGGGATGTCGCTCTATCGGGCGGCGTTGCCGATCGTCGGGATCGCCCTGGTGATCAGCATCCTGGCGTACCTGCAGCTCGACTACGTGCTGCCGTACTCGAACCAGCGCGTCGAGGAGGAGCGGAACAAGATCAAAGCGAGGCGGAACGTCCACGCGATTTCCACGCCGCACCAGCAGAGGCTGTGGTTCCTGGGCAAAGGCCGCTACATCATCAACTTTCTCGCGTACAACCGCGATGAGAAAGAGCTGTCGCAGGTCCAGGTATTCGAGCTTCACCCGACCAAGTTCCGACTGACGCGGCGCGTCTACGCCGATCACGCGCGGTGGGATGGCGTCGGCTGGGCGTTTTCGAACGGCTGGATGCGCTCATTCAGAGACGACGGCAGCTCAACCGATACGCCGATTACCACCCCGATCCGTCTCTACTACAGCGAACGGCCCGAGGACTTCGCCACCGAGGCACGGGCGCCGGATCAGATGACCTTCGCCCAGTTGCGGCGGTACATCGAAACGATCCGCAAATCCGGCTATGCCGCGGAAGAGCTGACGGTGAAGCTCTACACGAAGACGTCGTGGCCCTTCATCAGCCTGGTCATGGCACTCATCGCACTTCCGTTCGCCTTCCGCATCGGCAAGCGTGGCGCGCTGTACGGCGTCGGTGTCGGCCTGATCCTGGGCATCCTCTACTGGATGATCTTCGCCGTCTTCACGAAGTTTGGAGAAGTGGGCAACCTGCCGGCCATGCTGTCGGCCTGGAGCGCGAACGTCCTCTTCGCGATCGCAGCGGTCTACATGTTCCTACATGTTGAGACGTGAGACCGGCACGGCCGGCGGCGTTGGTTGCCCAAGGCTCGGCCACCATCCTTGCCGGATCTTTTCTGCCGCGCAATCCTAGCTACTAAGCTCGAAGTTTTGCACGGCAGAAGATCTGATGAAGATGGTGCGGCCACGGGCCTTGGGCAACCAACGCTGTCGGCCGTGCCTGCCTAGAACCACTCGCTCCGGCCACGGGTGCTCGCTTCGAGGTGCGGCGTGGCCACGACGCTCGTCAGGACAAACGCGGCGGTCTGCAGCAAGCCGTCGGCTGCGCCGACCGAAATCGTGTTCCGGCCACGGTCTACGACAAGCTGCACGCTGCAGACGGAGGTGGGACATTCAGCATGTTTCACTTCTGACAGCTCGCCTCTCGAGTTTTCGACTGCGATCGCCAGCCGCATCGGCGGGAGCGATTCGGGAAGCTTGACCGCCAGAGTGACCCTGCAGGTGTGGCCGTCGCAGGAGACGTCGCCTGCGCGTACCTCGAAATCGAAGTCGCTGGGCGCCTGCAGAGCCAGCAGCGAAGCCAGGACGCGCGAGTCCAGGTCAGACACCGTGCGGCGGCCTCGGGTAGCGTGGACGCGCAGCTTGCTGATCACCGGGCGACGCTCCGCGGTAGCGTCGGCAGGAGGGGGATTCACCGAGGCAGTCGAAGGTTGATCGGCGCGCATCGGCGCCGCCAAGGTACTGACCAGGATCATTGCCGGAACAAGCGCTCCGAGTCGCATCCCATGTCCTCCCGTTGTGGCGAACGGGAACAGGGTAAGCCCGAAATGGGGGTTTTGTCGAGTCGGGGTGTGGGGAGTGGGGTGTGGGGGGTGGAGAAACCGAGGTCAGCATTGCACCATCGCCGCGTTTCTCCACTCCCCACCCCCCACTCCCCTCCCATCAAATCGCGTTCACGATCTCTTCGCTCAGTCCCTTCCAGCGGCGAAGGTAGGCACGGCGGTCGGCGTTGTACTTGTCGACGAGTTGCTGGTACTCGTCGCCCCTCCCCTGCCGCGCGTACAGGTTTTTCGGCTGGAGGTAGTCGGCGTCATCGAGATCCGGCACTTCTGTCGCCACGAGGTAGCCGAAGTCCGGGTCCTTCTCCCACTTGATGGTTCCCTCGGCGATGGCCTTTACGACCGCCGAGGAGTGCTGGATCTTCACCTTCTTCGAACGTTCATCCTTGTCGTCGCCGCCGATGCGCCCTGTATTCATCAGGTAGACGTCCATGGGACTGGCCTTCATCAGTTCCAGCATCCGGTTGCCCTGAAAGGCGTGCAGCAGCGGGAAGAAGGGATTCGTCCCCGGCACACGCAACGACTTGCCCGCTTCCGCGGCGCCGCCGGCGCTCGTTCCCTTCGTCTCGCCGAGCATGAAGTACGCGGCGGCGAGCGGACCTTCCAGCTTCGCCACGGCCGGGATGATGTTCTCGTTGCGGTTGAGGATGAGCAGGAAGTCGACGTTGTTGACCTCGCGCGCATCGAAGGCGCCGGCAACGTCGTCCATCCGGATCACAGCCCGGCCATTCTGCGTGTACGACGTGTCGAAGTAATCGATCCTGCCGCTGTCGTCCTGCGAAACGTTCTCGAGGTAGGCGTGGGGCGAAGCGCAGGCGTGGTAGATCGTCGGCTCGTCCTTCGGATTGAGGCCGAAGGTCTTGGCGAAACAGCCGTTCTCCGTCGCGTACACCTTGCCGCCCGGCATCAGCGCGCAGAAGTCGTCCTGAACAGGCTGGGAGTTGTTCTGCTTCGTGAAGGTCGTGGTCGTCTTGCCGGTGCCGGAAAGGCCGACGATCAGGCCCACCTTGTTCTCGCCCTCGACCGGGATCACCTTGCAGCCCGCGTGCAGCGCCAGGCCGCCCCGCTCGAAGACGATCTTGTTCCACATCCGCAGGCCGCCCTTTTTCGACTCGCCGAAGTAGTCCGAGTTGAAGACGCGGGTGATGAAGCTGTCGAGGTCCACCGCGATCAGCCGCTCCTCGGGATACCCCTCGGCTTTCAGATTCGGCGTGTAGATGACGATCACGGTCGGTTCGAAGTTCTCGAGCTCCGCCGGGGTGGCCGGATAGTAGAGGTGCTGCTGCATTCCGGCGATGTTCGCATTCGCCTTCTCGATGATGAGGCGCGCCGGAACGCGGAATTGCGGATCGTTGCCGATGAATCCGTCGACGACGAGCATGTCCCGCGTCCGGATGTAGTCGTTCTGCAACCTGGCCATGCGCTCGTACTCGGCACGGCTGATCGTCTGATCGGAGTGATTCTCCGGCGTGTCGGTGGCCACGTACGTCGAGCCCTTCGACCGCGACACCACCTTCGTGGCCACGTTGACGTTGCCAAACTCCGTCTTCCGGCTGTTCGGCATCTCTTCCGTGAACCGGCGCAGTTGCTCGGGCGACGGGTTCCAGACCACCGACTTCGGCTCGACGGGAAGCGTCAGGATTTCGGTCATCAGTTCATCCTCTCGGCGGATCAGAATGTGAATCAGCTCGACGCAAGAATAGAGCCTGAACGGTTGCGGGCGCCCCGCCCACGAAGGTGCGGGATTTTACATGAAACCGTAGAATGCGCCGCAGATGCGGATCGCGATCATCGGTGCGGGCGGTGTGGGCGGCTATTTCGGCGGCAAGCTCGCCCAAGGCGGCGCCGACGTCGTCTTCATCGTCCGAGGGGCGACGCTCGATGTAATGCGCACGCGCGGGCTGCGGGTCGATAGCATCAAGGGCGATTTCGTCGTCGAACGGCCGAACGCCACGGACGACCCGGCCTCGGCCGGCAAAGTCGACGCAGTCTTCGTGACCGTCAAGACATGGCAAATCGCCGCGGCCGCGGAGTCCATCAAGCCGATGATCGGCGACGACACGATGGTCGTCCCCCTCGAGAACGGGATCGACGCGCCCGATCAGCTCGCGGCGGTTCTTGGACGCGACCACGTTCTCGGCGGTCTTTGCGGCATCGTCAGCTTCATCGCCGCACCGGGTCACATCCGCCACATCGGTGCCGAGCCTTTCATGATGTTCGGGGAGCTCGACAACCGCCGTACGGCCCGCGTCGAACGACTCCGCGACGAGTGCCTCCGCGCCGGTGTGCAGGCGGACATCCCATCCGACATCCACCATGCGCTGTGGTCGAAGTTCGTCTTCATCGCTCCGATGAGCGGCCTCGGCGCGGCGACGCGAGTCCCGATCGGAGTCTGGCGCTCGATGCCGGAAACGCGCGCGCTTGCCACGCGCGCCATTCGCGAGATCGCCGATCTCGCGCGCGCACGCGGCGTCGACCTCGGCGCTGAAGCCGTCGAACGCACGTTGGGGCGCTTCGACGGCCTGACACCGGATGCCACTTCCTCCCTTCAGCGCGACATCATCGAAGGCAAACCTTCCGAGCTGGACGCCCAGCTCGGAGCCGTCGTCCGGCTCGGCCGAGCTGCCGGCGTGCCCACGCCCGTGTGCGAAACGCTCCTCGCGCTTCTCCTGCCGCAGGAACAGAACGCCCGGAAACATTGAGAAGCCCGGCCCCTGTCGCATACCATCCACGCGGATGTCCAAGCCTCGAAAAACTGCCGTCATTCGCGATGCGACGATTCATCCCGCCATCGCCGAGGCAAAGCGCGTGTTGGAAGTCGAATCGGCGGCCATTCTCGGCGTCATCGATCACCTCGACGGCACGTTCGTCGACGTCGTCGAGCTGATCAACGCTTCGTCCGGCCGCGTCGTGACGATGGGCCTCGGCAAGTCCGGCATCATCTGCAAGAAGGTCGGCGCCACGCTGGCGTCCACCGGCACGCCCTCGTTCTTTCTCCATCCCGCCGAGGCGATTCACGGTGACCTCGGCATGATCGTTCGAGGCGACATCGTCCTGGCCATCTCCAACTCGGGTGAGACCGAGGAGCTGCTGCGCCTCCTGCCGAGCATCAAGCGCATCGGCGCGGAGATCGTGGCCATCACAGGCAACCCGCAGTCGTCGCTGGCAAAAGGCGCCGACTATCACCTCTCCGCTGCCATCTCGAAAGAAGCCTGTCCGCTCGGCCTGGCGCCGACCGCCTCGACCACTGCCACGCTGGCGCTCGGCGATGCTCTGGCCATGGCCCTGCTGATGCGTAAAGGCTTCAAAGAGGAAGACTTCGCATTCCTCCATCCCGGGGGAAAGCTCGGCAAGCGTTTCCTTCGCGTGTGCGACCTCATGCACAGCGGCGCCCAGACACCGGTCGTTCCACTGGCGACGGCGATGCACGACGTGATTTACGAGATGTCGGCCAAAGGCTTCGGGATCACGGCCGTCGTCGATGACGAAGGCGTCCTTGCCGGAGCCATCTCCGACGGGGATCTGCGGCGTCTGCTGCAGCGCGATGCGGAAATCCTCAAGAAAACCGCCGCCGACTGCATGAAGCCGGACCCGGTTACGATCGACGGCAACGAGCTGGCCTCCGCCGCGCTGGAGCGGATGGAGCAGCGCAAGATCACCTCGATCTTCATCGCTGACGCATCGGGCCACGTCGAAGGTATCATTCACCTCCACGATCTCTGGGGGCTGGAACTCTTCTGATGGATTCAACGACGACAGTCGTACTGCGCTACCGCGACGGGCGAACCGAGCGTGCCACGCTCATCGAGACCGATGTCGACCAGCAGATCGTCCGCGTGAAGCGCGACGATGGTGCGAACGATGATCTGCCGTTCTCGGCGCTGAAAGCGCTCTTCTTCCCGCACAACGAGCACGACGAGCAAATCGAGCCACCCTCCGGCAGCACCATCGCCGTGGAGTTTGCCGACGGCGAGGTCATCCGCGGCGTTGCCCACTACAACCCCGAGCGCAACGGCTTTTTCCTCTTCCCGCTCGACCGCGGCAAGAACGACCGCATCTTCGTGGTCAACTCGGCGATCGTTTCGATCGAAGTGGAGAAGCTGTAGCGCCTCGCGTGGTTTGCTGAGTTGGTTGCTGAGTTGCAAGGTTGCTGAGTTGCTTAGAGTTCGTCAACCAAGTAACTCAGTAACTCTGCAACCCAGCAACCAACCTGGCAATCCAGAAACCTCCAAATGAAAATTACGACATTCCTTCTCACGCTCACACTCGCCGCCGGCGCCGCGTCCGCCGCGGAGCTCGATCGCGCTGCCGCCGCGCTTCCCGGCACGGAGGCGCAATTCACCCAACGCTTCACTCCGAAAGGCTTCAAGAACAGCCAGACCGACAGCGGCAGCGTCGTCTTCGGCACGATGCCGATGATGCGGTGGAGCTACGCGCGGCCGGAGGAGAAGGTCTTCGTCTTCGACGGCAACCGCTCCTGGTTCTATATCCCAACGGAAAAGCAGGTGACGGTGACGACGATCGACGAGCAACGGCGCGCCGAGCTGCCGTTCCTCATCATCGGCGATCCTGCCGCCCGCGAACGCCACTTCATCGTCCGCGAAACCACCCGCGGCAACACCGTGATCACGACGCTCCAGCCACGCGATGCCTCAGCCCTGATCCGCAGCGTCACCATCACCATCCTCCCGGCAACCCACGCCATCCAAAGCGTCTCCTATTCCGATCGTGACGGCAACGAAACGACCTTCAGCTTCTCCGGTTTCAGCAGACGAACCGTCACCCCCGATTTCTTTCACTTCACGCCGCCCGCCGGCGTGGAAGTGGTACAACAGTAGGGGGTGGGGTGTGGGGAGTGGGGGGTGGGAGAGAGGCAGCGAGTATTGAGGATTCAAGGACGCTCGGAGCTTTTTCTCCCACCCCCCACTCCCTACAACCCACGCCCCACCCCCAGGAGGCAACCATGGCTCAGGATTTCTCATTCGACATCGTGTCGAAGACCGAGATGCAGGAAGTCTCGAACGCGATCCAGCAGGCGCAGAAGGAGCTGGCGCAGCGTTTCGACTTCAGAGGGAGCAAGAGCTCCATCGAGCTCACGGCCGAGGAGATCATCCTCGTCAGCGATGACGAGGGGAAACTGCGCAGTGTGAAAGACATCCTCGAGTCGAAACTGGTCAAACGCGGCGTGTCGCTCAAGGCCCTCGACTATGCCGCCCTCGAACAGGCCGCGGGCGGGACGGTGCGGCAGAAAGCCAAGATCGTGCAGGGCATCGAGATCGAGAAAGCAAAGGCGATCGTGAAGGCGATCAAAGAGGCCAAACTGAAGGTGCAGGCGTCCATTCAGAGCGAACAGGTCCGCGTCACCGGCCGCGCCAAGGACGACCTTCAGAAGGCAATGGCCCTCGTCAAAGCGAAGGACTACGGAATCCCGCTGCAGTTCACGAACTATCGCGGTTGAGGCTTCCGGACCAATTCGATTATTCTGTCTGCGTGACCTCGCCCCTACCCAGCAGCGCGCCGGTCGAACAGCTCACACAGACCGAGCGTCTTCTCGATCTGGTGGCGCCCAAGCTCCAGCTCGTGGAAAAGGAGCTGGCTCGCAACTTCGAGTCGAAGATCAAGACCATCCAGGATGTGGGCGATCACATTCTCGCCGGCGGCGGGAAGCGCTTGCGTCCTGCCCTCCTGCTGCTGGTGGCGCAAATGCTGCGCTACGAAGGTCATCGCGACGTGACCTACGGCGCCGTCGTCGAGTTCATCCACAACGCCACGCTCGTACATGACGACATCATCGACGAGGCGGAGGTCCGGCGGGGACGGACGTCGATCAACTACCGCTGGGGCAACAACCTCACCGTTCTCGTCGGCGATTACATCTTCATGCACTCGATGTCGATGGCCCTGGCCGAGGGCGATCTCGACGTGCTGCGGCTGCTCTCGAACACAACCATCAAGATGATCGAGGGCGAGATCCTGGCGCTCGAACAGAACGGGCGCGCCGACCTCTCCGTCGACGACTACTTCACCATCGTCGAACGAAAGACCGCCTTGCTCTTCGGCGCCTGCTGCCGGATTCCGGCCTTTCTGGTCGGCCGGCACGACGAGATCGGCCAGTCGCTGTTCGACTACGGCATGAACCTCGGCATCTGTTTTCAGCTCATCGACGACATCCTCGACTTCACATCGAGCACCGAAGTCCTCGGCAAGCCGGCGCTGTCGGATCTGAAGGAAGGCAAGCTGACCCTGCCGCTCATCCTGGCCATGCCGCGCGCAACGCCTGCCGAGCGCGAGAAGATCGCGCTCATCGCGGCCATGAAGTCGTTCGATGGAATCGATCCTGCCGAGATGCTGGCCCTGGTGCGCAAGTACGAGACGCTCGACGAGACGCGCGCCATCGCCCGAGACTACGCGAACCGCGCCCGCGTCGCGCTGGAGCCTTTCGCCGATTCGCCGGCGAAGGAAGTGCTGGAACTGGCGCTCGATTTCGTGCTCGAACGCGACCGCTGAATGCTGCTGCTCAGTGCCGAGGTCTTCGGCACACAGGCGGCTTGACCGCGGCCATGCTTTGCAGTACAAAGTACTCATGAACACCACCAAGCGCACCCTCGCCGCCACCGAATGGCTCCTCGTCTTCCCAGGCTCGCTCTTCATGACCTCGCTCGTCGTGCGCAGTCTTCAGCCGATTCGATATGAACCTGCGCACACCGCCCAGCGGCTGGTGGACTGGTTCAGCGTTCGCCCGCACCTCGGCCTCGACCTCTTCCTCATCGCCCTGCCATTTGCGGCGTTCGTGATCGGCAGCGCCGCGGTGCTGCGGAGCTGGCACAGCGATGGGAAGCTTCGTCAGGCCGCGCTGGAGACGCTCGCCGCGGTCCGTGCAAACCTGGCCACACTGTTCATCGCGGGGGCGACCGTGGTGGCCGGAGGCATCCTGGCCATCGTGGCCGTACACATGGCGACCGACTGAGTACCAGCTACGAGAGCATCTCCATGATCTCGGCCATGCCCGCGCGAGCGCGGAGATGGATGGCCTCGTGCGACTTATCGCCGGTGATGCGCAGGACCTTGTTGTACTGCTCGATCGCGCGTGAATAGTCCTGCAGGCATCGATGGTAGATCTCTCCCTTGCACAGCTTGGCCTCGGCGTTGATTGGATCGAGCTCGAGGATCTTGTTGAGGAAGATCAGCGCGGAGTCGTACTTCATCTCCTCGAGCGCCATCCGGTAGCGCAGGCGGTACAGCGTGATCAGCTCGTTGTTCTTCGGCGCGATCCAGGCCCCGGGCAGGTAGTTGCGGATCGCGGAGAGGAGCCGGTTGTTGCGGTTGGAATCCGAGCGCTTGATCTCCAGACGCTGTCTCATCACTCACACCCTCCCGTATCGGATTCACTCGAATTGTGTTCATGATAGGTTCTGCGAGGGCGATCGTCAAGACGTTGACTAGTGGAGTGGGGGGTGGGAGTTATCGAACGATTGAGGCGGAGTTGCTGAGTTGCTAGGTTGCTCAGGTAACGTGTCGTGAGGCAGAACCCAGCAACCCAGCAACCCAGCAACCTAGTAACTCAGAAAAACCAAGCCCCCACTCCCCACACCCCACCCCCCATCCTGCTACCATCACCCGCGAATGCGTACCGCCATCTACCCGGGTTCGTTCGATCCGTTGACCAACGGGCATCTCGACATCATCCAGCGCGGCGCGCGGCTCTTCGATCGCTTCCTCGTGGCTGTGCTGGAGAATGAAGGGAAGGCTCCCCTCTTCAGCGTCGGCGAGCGGATGGAGCTGATCGTCCGCTGCACGGCAGGCATGCCCAACGTGGAGGTCCATTCGTTCTCTGGCCTGTTGGTCGACTTCATGCGGCGCGTCGATGCCAACGTCGTCGTGCGCGGGATTCGTGCCGTGTCGGACTACGAATACGAGCTGCAGATGGCGCTGATGAATCGCGAGCTCCATCCGCAGATCGAAACTATCTTCATGCTTCCCGCCGTCGAGTACACATACGTCTCTTCGCGCCTGGTCAAAGAGGTCTTTCGCCTCGGCGGCGACGTGGCGCGGCTCGTGCCGCCGATCGTGCTCGATTCGTTGAAGGCGCGACTGCCGGTTACCGTGGGATAGAGAGCCCGCGCGGCCGGAGCGTCAAACGAAGAAGGTGGCCGAGCCTTGGGCAACAAACGCGGCCGGCCGTGCCGGGCTAATCGGATCGCGGATCGAGCGCGTCGCGGAAGCGGTCGCCGATGATGTTGAAGGCGGCTACGGTGAGAAAGATGGCTACGCCCGGGAAGATGACCAGCCACCACGCGTACTCGATGTAATCCTTGGCCGAGGCCAGGATGCTGCCCCAGGTTGCGGTCGGCAGCGGAACGCCCAGGCCGAGGAATGACAGCGCGGACTCGGTGAGGATGGCGTAGGCCACGCCGAAGCTCGCCGATACCAGCACCGGCGCCAGCGCGTTCGGCAGGAGGTGCCGGAAGATGATGCGGGAGTCGCGCGCGCCGCTTGCGCGTGCCGCGTAGGCAAACTCCATCTCCCGGATGCGCAGGAACTCGCCGCGCACATAGCGCGCCTCATTCGTCCATGTGGTCAAACCAAGCGCGATCATGATCGTCCAGACAGAAGGGCCGAAGAACGCCACGATGGCCAGGGACACGAACAGCAGCGGAAAGCAGAGCACGACCTCGATGGCGCGCGAAACGAGCCAGTCGGCGGCGCCGCCGTAATAGCCCGCGATCGCCCCCAGGAACGAGCCGACGACAAGCGCCATCGCCGTCGCCAGCAGGCCGACCGTCAGCGATACGCGGGCTCCATGGATCATGCGCGCCAGCACGTCTCTCCCCAACTCATCGGTACCGAGTCGATGTCGCTCGTCCGGAGGGTGAAGCCGGTTGACCATGTCGACGTCGTTCGGCCCGAACCCGATCAGCGATGCCTTCGACGAGCTGGCGATCACCGGCGCCGCGATTGCGATCAGGGACACGAGGCCGACGTACACGAGCGCGATAATGGCCAGCCTGCTCCTCCGGTAACGGCGCCAGGTGAGTGCCCACATCCCGCTCCCTGCTTCTCCTGTCGGCTCGATCATCGAGCCTCCAGCCGGATGCGCGGGTCGGCCGCGGCGTAGAGGAGATCGGTGAAGAGGCTGGCAAACAGTGTAGCCACCGCCGTGGCGATGGCGAGGCCGAGGACGGTTGGATAGTCGCGGGTGAGGATCGCTTCGAAGTAGAGCCGTCCGATGCCATCCCATTGAAAGATCTGCTCGACGATCACAGTCCCCGAGATCAGATACGGAAGCGAAAGACCGAAAAGAGTGATGAGCGGGATCAGGGCGTTGCGGAAGGCATGATGCCAAAGCACAGCTCCGGAGCTGGCCCCTTTCGCGCGCGCCGTGGTGATGTAGTCCTGACGGATCACCTCGGTCAGTGCCGATTTCGAGAAGCGGGCGAAGACGGCCAGTTGCGCGTACGCCAGCGTCACCACCGGCAGGATCAGATGTTTCGCCCGGTCAACCAGTTTCATGGCCGCGCCGAGGTCGAGGTAATCGTCGGACGTCATTCCGAAGAGGGGCAACACGTTCAGGCGGACGGAGAAGAGCTGCATCAGAAGCAGCGCCACCCAGAAACTCGGCAGCGAGTAGAGCAGGAAGGATGTGACCGCCGAGGCACGCTCGATCGGCTGACCTGACCGCGTCGCGCTCCACAAGCCGAGCGGGACGCCGAGGACCGCCGCGACGAGGAAGGCGATGAGGTTGAGAAGAAACGTGTTCGGCAGTTTCGAAGCGATCCGCTCGATGACCGGCTGGTGATCGATGAACGAATTGCCGAAGTCGAGGGTCATGATCCCGCGCAGCCACCACCCGTACTGGCGGATGAGAGACTCGTCGAGATGATGCGCATGCCGGATCTCCTCGAGCACAGGGCGCGAGAGCGACTGCGCACCATGGGAGCCGACATAGAAAGAGATCGGATCACCGGGCACGCTGTGAACGAGCACAAAGACCGCGATCGTGATCCCAAAGAACGTCAGAACGCCATACAGCAGGCGGCGAACGACGTAGGTGAGCATTTTGTGAGTCTAACCTGAGGTGAGTCTATCCTGAGACGCCGGAGCCGCTGAGCGAGCGCAGCGAGTGAGTGCGGCGGAGGACGGCGAAGGATCTCCGGTGACACCGAGCGAATTGAGATCTGTGAGTTTATCCTGAGCGAAGTGAAGGCTGCGCGGTGGCACCGGAGATCCTTCGCCGCCTCGCGGCTCAGGATAGACTTGATCGCCGTCTCACACCGCGCGGTGGCACCGGAGATCCTTCGCCGCTTCGCGGCTCAGGATAGACTCCCCTACCTCTTTTGCTGGCTCTTCGGAATCCACCAATCCAGCTCGCCGGGGTACCAGAGATAGAGGCCCCAGCCTTTGCTCTCTTTCACGTTCTTCACCCGCTTGGCGATGGCCCATTTGACCGAGACCTGCACCGTCCAGGTGTACGGTTGGTCCTCGGCCAGGAGAGCGTGGAGTTGGCGATAGATGGCGATCCGTTTGGAGCGATCGAGCTCGCGGCGGCCCTGGTCCATGAGCGCGTCGGCGGTGGGGTTCTTGTAGAAGACGAAGTTCTGGCCGCCGGGCGGGAACTGGGATGAGTGGTAGATCGCGCGCGGATCGGGATCGGGATCGAGGTCCCAGGCAAAATACGAAGTCTGGAAGTTGCCGGACAGGAGGCGCTGGAAGAAGGCGCTCGCGTCGAGTGGCGTGATTTTCAGGTCGACGCCGATATTCTTCAGGCTTGCCTGGTAGAGCTGCGCGAATGCAGTCGAGGTCGGGCTCCCCTCGCCGATGATCATCTCCAACGTAAACGGTTTCCCGTTCTTGTCGAGAATCCCATCGCCGTTCGTGTCCAGCCACCCGAGGGAGTTGAGGATTCGTCTTGCGCCGTCGGGATCGTAGCGAATCACCGGCACTTCCGGGTTGTACGACCATTGGTCGGGCGTGAACGGGCCGTTCATCGCCCGCGCCGTGCCGTGGTAGAGATTGTTGATCACCGATTGCAGATCGACGCACATTGCCAGGGCCCGGCGGACGCGTTTGTCGGACAGGATTGGGTCGCGGGTGCTCCAGGGGATGTAGTTGTAGCTGATGGTATAGAAACGGCGGAAGTCGATCGTCTTCTGGAGCTCGGGGCGGGGGCTCTCCATCATCCACACATCGGAAGTGATGATCGTCTCGTCGATGTCGCCGCGTTTGGCGGCCTGCCAGGCTGTGTTCTCGTCGCTGATGACTTTGAAGAGGATGTTCTGGATGTGCGGCCGTACTCCCCAGAAGTCGGCGCGGCGCTCGAGGAGGATCTCTTTCCCGGGAACGCGGCGGACCAGCTTGTACGGCCCCGGGCCGACGGCGCTCATGGTGAAGGCGGTCTTGAAGTCGCCCTGCGAGTAGACGTGCTGTGGGATTGGATGGACCATCGTGAACGTCACGAGCTGCGGCGCCAGCACGTCCTTGAAGGCCACCACGACCGTGTGGCGGGCATCGTCCGCGGACGACTTCGACGGGTCGAACAGCTCGAACTCCCCGGCGAACTGCGCAGACTCCGACTTCGGGTCGACGATCTTGTTGATCGTGAACAGGACGTCGCTGGCCAGCACGGGCGTACCGTCCGAGAAGGTGGCCTTCGGGTTCAGGTGAAACGTGTACACCTTCCCGTCGCCCGAGATCTCGTACTTGTCGGTCAGCGAGCCGGCCGTGGTCGGCAGCAGGTTGGCATCGAGCTGCAGGAGCGGTGTGAAGAGGTAGGCAGCGACCCAGTGCTCGTACCGGCTGTTGAGGAGAACGGGATTGAGCGTCCCGATATCCCCCTGCAGCCGCCGCATGAGAGTCCCGCCGTCCTGCGGAATGCTCTCATCCTCGACCGCCGGCTGCGACGGCTGTCGACTCTCTTTCGAGCACGCGCTGAGCAACAGCAGGCTGAGAGCGAAAGCGACACGGATGCGGTTCACGCCATTGATTATAGGTGCAGAAGGAGCGCTGGCGTCCTCGCCGGCTGGCGCGGCGGCGTCCCGCCGCCGCGGGTTACCAGCGAAGGTTGGAGTCTTGCCGG
>Ga0307470_10000482_pt1 | contig 19595 bp, 15 predicted proteins | sample atmos_gasesAM3C__FD_204565 | JGI IMG/M metagenome (GOLD analysis project Ga0307470, IMG submission 204565) | Hardwood forest soil microbial communities from Morgan-Monroe State Forest, Indiana, United States - atmos_gasesAM3C_05 | ecosystem: Environmental > Terrestrial > Soil > Temperate forest... | reverse complement strand
GCCATCAGGCCGTTTTTGAAACCACTCGTCGTGCTCGGCCACATAGGGATGATCCGGCGAAGCCTGAAAGGCGATATCCATCGCCAGTTCGATGCCCCGCGCCCGCGCCGCTTCGGCCAGCTGCCGGAAATCGTCGAGCGTGCCGAGGTCGGGGTGGATTGCCTTGTGGCCGCCGTCCTTCGCACCAATCGCCCAGGGGCTGCCCGGGTCGCCCGTTTCAGTGCTGACTGTGTTGTTCGGTCCCTTGCGAAACGTCGTCCCGATCGGGTGGATTGGCGGCAGGTAGAGAACATCGAAGCCCATACGAGCGATGCGCGGCAACTGGGCCTCGACATCGCGAAACGTTCCGTGCCGGCCAGCCTCGGATGCGGTTGACCGAGGAAAGAGCTCGTACCAGGTGCTAAAGCCGGCAAGCCGAGGATCGACTTCGATGACGTGCTCGGTCGTATCGCGCGTCGCGAATTTGCGTTCCGCGTTGCGACGCATCAGCTCAACCAGCTCGGCGGTCAAGAGGTCGAGGACTTTCTCTTCCGACGGGTCGTTGCCTTCGAGCCTGATGATGTGCTCATCGAGACGCTTGCGGTCGCGGTCCGTCGCGCGCGTGGCGGCAGCGTGGATCATTCCGAGCCCGATCTGAAGTTGGACTTCGAGATCGTTTCCCGTCACGCCGGCATCGACACGCTTGCGCAGATCGCGATGCCACGTTGCGAAGTGATCGATCCATCCTTCAAACGAGAAAAAGTAGAAGCCGAGCCGGTCGACCGTCATCTCCGCGCGCCAGCGATCGTTGACGAGCGGCGCCATCGGCGTCTCGGTCATCTCCGCTTCCGACTCGTGCCGGTGCAGCATCACCGCGGTCAGGAGATCGTGCCCGTCGGCGAAGATGTCGGCTTCGATCTGCACCACATCGCCGATCACCCGTTTGGCGGGAAAACGTCCGTCATCGACGAGCGGCGAAACGCCCTCGATCACGACACGGCGACGCCCATCGAATTGCAGTTCGGGCACGGGGGTGGTTGTGCGAGTTGCGTGCCGTGGTCTCACGCGAAGACGCGAAGACGCGAAAGGGTTCTCTACCTTCGCGTCTTCGTGTCTTCGTGTGACCCATTCTCTTTCAGTCTTCCGACAACACCCGCCGCGCCGTCATCGCGTCGTGCAGTGCGAAGAGCAGCGTACCCGCCTCGCCATCCCCAAGCCGCGCCCGCATTGCCAGCACATGCTCGTTCCCCGGCGCCTCGGCCGTCGCGCGATCGAGCAGCGCTCGCGGATCGCGGCCGAGGTGGAGGGCGGCGCGGGCGCGGTAGAAGGCGACCGAGGGGACGGCGCGGTTTTCGCGGATCGGGTGGTAGTCGTCGGCTTCGAGCTGCACCAGAAGTCGATCGGCGTCAGCCCACCGGCCCTGTTGTTCGAGCGTGAGCGCATCGTCGAACGCGTTCCGAACGCCCAGCCAGCCGTTCGTGTCTTCGATCTGGGCCGGACCGTTGATGCCGAGGAGGATGGCGACGATGAGGACAGCGACGGCGGCGATCACCTGGCGTCGCGCGATGACCTCGGAAACGCCGACTGCCGCGAGCACGGCGAGCGCCGGAAGGATCGCGTTTCGCTGCCGGGCGGTTACGTAAAACGCGACGAGAACCGCCAAACCGGCGAGCGCGAACACGATGAACGGAAGCAGCTCGCGGCGCCGCTCGCGCGCCAGGAGCACGCCAGCGCCGGCGAGCGCCAGCACGGCGCCGAACGGGAGGAACGGATAGCCGCCGAGCGGCGCATCCTTGCGCGCCATCGTGGCCAGGTCGTACGCGTCGTGACTGTGGACGGCGAAGAAGACCTTGTGCAGCGTGAGCATCAGCGCCGCGCGCGGATAGGCGCGCACGAACGCGAGCGCCTTTCCGGTCCAGAAGCGGTTCGACTCCGCGCGCGTGAGCGTCCGGCCGGCGGAGCGCGAGGCCACGATGCGGTAGGCGACGTGCAGGTAATCGGGCTCGATCGACGTTCGCTCGATGTCGTTCACGATCCGCGGCTGAACGCCTTCGTAGCCGGTCGCACTCGGGTTCATCCCTTCGTAGAAAACGGTGCCCGGATCCATCAGAACGATCTCGCCCGTCAGCGCGACGTTGACGATCAGCAGGAGCACGAGCGGCACGATAGCCGCGACGATCAACTTCCACGATCGCTCCACGATCGCGATTGCCGCGGCACCGAGCATGACGACCGGCCGGCAGGCAGCGGCCAGTCCGAATAGCGCGCCCGAGGTGACGCTCGAATAGGTGAGCGCCGCGAGCCCGGCGCTCACCAGCAACAGGATCAACGTCTCGGGCTCCGCCTCCGTGGCGCAGACCAGCGCGGCCCGGCTGCCCAACAGGATCAGCGGCGCAGCGATCATGGCAATCGTTCCGAAGCGGCGCGCGGCGAGCCCGCAGCAGACCGCGGCGATGCTCACCATGACGATCTGCAGCGCTCGAATCGCCATCATGCCGGCGCCAAGAAATCGCAGCAACACGACGAACCAGAGATATCCGGGGCTGAGATCGGCCAGACGATCGCGCGGAATCCGGCCGGCCAGAATACGGTCGGCGAAGGTCAGGTACTTCGCGAAGTAGCCCTGATCGGGAAGCGTATCGATGAGGTGGATGCGCAGCCAGGTGATCAGCGCCAGCGCGATGAGGGCGGCGAGCAGCAACGCGTGACGGCGGCGCATCGACGCGAATCTACAGCAGCTTGCGCACAAACGGCCGGGCCAGAATGCCCAACACGCTTCCGGCCGGGCGCCGCCCGAGGATGGTCAGCCGGTAGAGCTGCTCGCCGGCGAGGATGGTTGCGAGGAGAAGAGAGATGACAGCGCGGTTGTGAATCGATGTTGCGATACCGAGGGTGGCGAAGACGAGGATCACTGCGGCGATGATGCGCGACTGGCGTTTGTAGTCATAACCAAAGCGCTCCGCCACCCGCGCCTGATCCGCGGGATTGAGCAGCGTGACGAGCGACTCGCGCATGAGCAACGCATCGCCTGCAACGCGTTCCTCTGGCGTCGCGCTGAAGGCGATCGACATTCCTTTCTCCTCCGCGAAGGGCGAGACCGCCCGCGTTCGATCGGCGACGGTGAAGTAGTAAACGAGATAGGCGACGAATCCGACGAGAGATCCCATCGGCCGTCCGCCGAGCCAGCTCACGAGGAATCGAAAGGACGATTCGATGAAGAGATACCCAGTCAGAATGTAGAAGAGGAGCGGCCGCGGATTCTGCGCGATCATGCCGCCCGCGACCCAGAGCATCAGCCCGATGACGACCGCGTAGACGCCAGTGACGGAGATGAGCGTCAGCCTCCTCGGCAACACGCCGAGATTGCGCCCCAACTCTTCCTGAACGGCGGCCGGCAGATGTCCGGTCAGCAGTGCCAGCGCGTTTGCCGATTTGCGCTTGCGCTCGCGTGAAAAACCGGCGCGCCATTCGAGCAACCGTTCCGCTTCGCGCTCTTCGTCGTAGCGGTCGGTGGTCCGCATGATGTGCATCTCGCGCCATGGCTCGAGCACGTATTTCACCCCACCCTGCGGCAATCCCTCAGCATCGACAACTTCGAAGTAGCGCTCCTCCCAAAGCACCGCCGTCCCCGGAAACTCGGCGCTCGTCAGCGTCTTCGCGGCGCGCGGCGTCCACTGCTTCGGAAAGCGCGCCATCAGGACGATCTGCTCGCCTACGCCCGGGCGGACGCGGTCGGAGCCGTATACCTGCATCTGGTTATTGTAGTGCTCGCGCGAAGGCGGGAGCGCTTCTTGCTGCCGTTGAGGCTGGAAACCAAAGGTGACTGATAAGCCAGCGAAGGACTGCGCCGTTCTTGTCGTTGAGGACGATCCGGCGATTCAGCGTCTCGTCAGGAAGGTGCTCGGCCGCGAAGGGTACCAGGTGGAGACCGCCTGCGACGGCATCGAAGCCGTGCTCAAGCTCGGAGTCCTCGACTACGACGTCATCATCCTCGACCTCATGATGCCCAACCTCGACGGATTCGCCTTCGTCAGCACGATGGCGGAGCACGATCCCGAGCGGCTCAAGCGTGTCATTGTCACGAGCGCCGCCTCGCCCGGCGTGATCAAGGAACGGATGAAGGGAGAGCCGTTCCTGGTGCTGCCGAAACCGTTCGACATCCAGGAGCTGATCGCTCATGTGCGCGCATGCGTGAAGGCGCAGTGAAGCAGAGATCAGGGACAAAGAGATCAGAGATCAGGTGGCGGGTTGCGCCTGCTTCTTGTCTCTGATCTCTTGTCTCTGATCTCTGCGCTACTTCACCACTGGAATCACATCATTGAGTATCCAGAGCGGCCCGATCAGAAGGTGAAAGACGTTACGAAAAAACGCCGGCTGGCGGTGCTCGTAAACCGCGTGTCCGATGAATTGAAAGATCCATCCGAGGATGAAGAGAACGACGTTGACGGACATCGGCAGCCATCGGCCAATCAGGTAGAACCCGATCGAAACGATGAGCATCGGGATCGCCAGCCGCCACTCCAGCGTGAAGTAGTAAATGGCGGCCAGAGCGATGAGCACCATCCCTGCGTCGATGCGCACGCTGGCGACGGCGCCGAGGCCGGCGCGGGCCAGCATGCCGATTGAGGTGAGCATGATCATCGGGATCCCGAAGCGGTGAAACCACTTGTTCCCTTTCGTCTGATGATGCGAGGCGTAGTCGGCGAAGGAAGCGTGAATGTCCGGCATGGGGAAAGTGTAACGCGGTCTGACTGCACTCACCTGTTTGCCCGGTGTGCCCGTTCGAGCACGCGAATCCGGCGATGCGTTAGGCTGGCACAAACATGATCGCAAGCTGGATCCGCGACATTCGGGATCACAAATGGTTAGCCCTGCGCGCGGTCGCGGTGGGCTGGGCGGCGCTGATCGCTCTTTGGATCGTAACGGTTCGCCTGGCCTTCCTCGACGAATGGCTGTTCGCCCGAGGTCTTGCGGATGTTCGCTCCTTCTGGCCGGACCCAAGGCGTCCGTTCTTTCATTTCCTGATCGGCGGCATCGTCAACGGGCTGGCTGGTTGGATCGTAGGACGCTTCCATCGTCAGTACCGGGCGGCGATGGTGCTGCTCTTTTTCATCTCACTACTGGCAGTCTCGGATCTGCCACGATTCATCCCCGCCGCAATCGCAAACTGGGGAGCCGGCCACGCGCGTTTCTGGGAGATCGTCACGGCGGACTTCATCTTCATGCGCCTTCCGGTCATCGCGGCAGGCATCTGGGGCGTTCGCGATCGATCCAATTGAGAGAATCTCTTGAGGTTTCTCTCTCTTCGCGCCTTCGCGTCTTCGCGTGACCGCTTTCAAACACGCGCCCGCAAACGCATCCGCATCCCGCCCCGCGGCCGCAGCGTGATCGACGCCTGCGCCTGCACGTCGCGCGAAATCAGTTCCAACCGCCACTTCTGCGCGATGGTAGCCACGATCAGCACCGCCTCCATCCACGCGAAGCCTTCACCGATGCAGATGCGCGGACCGGCTCCGAACGGAAAGTACGCCATCTTCGGCCGCGCTGCTTTGGCTTCCGCAGTGAACCGCAGCGGATCGAACCGAGCAGGCTCCGGCCACCAACGCGGATCGCGATGTGTCACCGCCTGCGCCGCGATCACGACCGCGCCGCGCGGAACGAGCCAGTCGCCGATCACCACATCCTGCATCGCCAGCCGGCTCACCGCCCACGCGGGAGGAAACATGCGCATCGACTCGGCGACGACCATCTCCGTGTAGGGCAACCGCGCGTAGTCGTTTGGCACGGGCAGCCGGTCGCCGAGAACCTCATCGATTTCGCGATACATCGTCGCGGCCGCCTCGGGATTCTGTGACAGCAGATACCACGTCCACGCAAGCGCGTTCGCCGTCGTCTCGTGGCCTGCCAGAAAAAGAGTCATCGCTTCATCGCGAAGCTGGAGGTTGGTCATCCCGCCGCCGTCGCCTTCCTCATCGACCGCCAGCAACAGCATCGACAACAGATCGCCGCGGTCGTCCCCCGACTCCCGCCGCTCCTCGATGATCGCGTACATCGTCCGGTCGAGCATCTCGATCGACCGGCGGAATCGCATCGTCTGCGGCAGCGGCAGCTTCCGCAGCAGGTTCGCCAGAGGATTCATCAACGCCGGAAAGAGATCGACCAGCGCCGTGAGCGCCTTCCCGATCGCATCCGCATCCTCGTCGACGTCGGCGTCGAAGAGCGTCTTCGCCACCACCGAAAGCGTGAGACCCATCATCTCGCGATGGATGTCCAGCTCCTCGCCGTCGCGCCACGTCGCTGCCCGTTTCACCGCCCGATCGATCATTACCTCGCCGTAGTGCCCGATCCGCTCCCGATGAAACGCCGGCTGCGCCAACCGCCTCTGCCGCCGATGAAACTCCTCCTCGGACGTCAGCAACCCCTCCCCAAAGATGATCTTCGACCGCTGCAACACCCTGCTTTTGTGAAACGCCCGATGCTGCGTCACGAGCACCTCGCGAATCAGATCGGGATGATTGAAAAGAAAGATCTGCTGCGGCCCGACAAAGAACTGCGCCGCATCGCCAAACTCCCTGGCTACCCCGGAGAGAAACGGAATCGGATCGCGCTGCAAAACCCGCAGATAGCGGAAGGGGATGACGCTGTGCGGACCGGGAGGCGTCGCCATGCCGAACGCGATGATATCCGTTGTATCCCGAAAACGCGTACGGTCTCTCGGCGACGAGGTCGGTCAGGAATCAACAGCGATCAGTCGCCTCAGTCTTGCTCACTTCCCAGTCGCTTCAACGCCGGCTTGACAGGTATCAGCCGGTTCTCCCTGCCTCAGGCAACGCTACCTGAGATGCAGCCTCCGTGAGACGCTGCGCGCAAAACTCCAAGATTTCAGCAAAGGAAAGGCGGGTGTCTGCCGAAAGGTCAACAACCTGATTTGTCAAGAACAACTCCTGAACCGCGCGATTGAAGTGAACCTTGCCGAATGTGGTCTCTCCGGGATAGCCCCTTTTTTGAATGCTTATACGTTCATCCTTGCTAAGGATTTTCTCCATCGCCTTGCCGGCCCAGAGCGGGTTAACGTCTCCCAACGTGAAGATCCTGGTTTTCGCGATCTCTCCGAACATCTGCAAGTACCGACTTTTCTGCGCCGCGCCCTCGTTATCGGAATCCAAAAGCACTACGAAATTTCGGCCCCAACCCAAATACAAGCGAATTACCTCCGCTAAGGAGCCAGCACCGTTACCTGGCAGCAGATTCAGAGTTTGGCCTGAGACCAAACGTTGAAGATACTTGAGCGTGTAGTAATCATTTTTCCCTTCAACCATTGTGACATCTGGGATATTGTCGAGACGGCTTGGGCTGTACTGAAGCACGTCCAGAATCGGCTGAAAGTATGTCGTTTGGTCCGGGTGCTTTGCGGCAAATGACCGGTATCGTTCCAAGGAGATGAGCGTATCTCGTGACGTATAATCCTCCTCGCGGTCATAACGCATTCCCTCGTTGGCAACTACGTATGTATTCTCTAGCCACTCTGGATTGATTAAATGATGGCTATGGGTAGTGTAAATCAAGGCGAACTGCTCCGGCAACTTGCCAAAGCTCTGCAAAAGCTGATTTTGCGCTGAGGGATGTAAGTTAGACGCAGGCTCGTCTAGTAAGAACAGAACATTTCTAGACTCTCTCGTACGAAAGCCGCGGTATACAGTCAGGAGCAGAAATGCGAAGAACCACCGAAACCCGAGTGACCGTTCGGTGACCGCATACAGATCGTGGCCATCACGAATGCGGAGGCGAATGAACCAACGGTTGTCATCATCAAGGTCGCAGTCGACCAAAATCTCTTTACGCCCCTGATTACGTCTAAATATGCGATTCCAATGAACGAAGATGTGTTCCGTGAGGTTAGCACCCATTTTTAGCAAAACGCTTTCAAGAGCTTGCTTGCCGGCCTTTGCAGTACTCTTGGCTCGGTCTAGCACGTGCGTCTGCAATGAGGCACGTTCTCCAATCGAATCCAGCACGTCTTGGAGAACGTTCCTGTAGTATTCGTGCTTCGGAGGATCCGTCGGAGTTGCTTCCAGATAGATCCGATCTGGAAACTCAAAGAGAAAATTTGGGAAATACATGATTGCGGGAAGCAACGAGGCTATGTGCTTTATCGTGGCATGCCAGATCTCTCCTCCTACTTCTAAATGACGTTCATACCTCGCTCTCTTGGCCTTTCCAATAATGGGAACGTTCCACCAATTACGGCCCGAACCAGCCTCGAGCGTGGAATTAACAAACTTATACCTCTGCTCCATAGTAAAACTGTCGACGTCTTCCGTAAGTTTGAAACTATGATTATGCCAAAGATAGTCCTCGAGTTCATCGTTGTCGGCAGAGTCGAGCGCCAAGGTTGCCTTGATTGAGATCACGTCATTGAAATTAGAACGCTGAGCTATGGGAATCAGATCGTGAGCGTCTGCGGTGGCATAACCTGGTAGTTCTAGGGGATCAAGCGTCTCGGACTTGGAGGCTAGTAAGTTGATCGCTTCTAGGATCGTTGTCTTTCCGCTCTCGTTCAAGCCCACGAGCGTGAAGATTCTCCCACGGGGCTGCGCCACGAGGTCGATCACGGCATCCCGAATACCTTTGAAATTATGAATCTCGAAGCGCGTATGTCGCATACTCGCGCGACCGCCTTTCCGTTCGCATGGGGCTCCCGTAGGCAAACCCTGGCGATTGAGCTGGTTCAGACATCGTTTACTGCAAGCGTCAGCACTGACCGATTTATGGCGGTAGTGTACCGTACGCCCAAGTTGAGAGAGCCCGGACCCCCGAGAAGCCCGGATGCGGAGGCTCTGATTCTGTTTCTCGGCGTCTGCGAGCCAGTGACACTGCCTAGTCCGGGTGGCGGCACTCCAAAAGATCGACTTCGCATATTCCTCATTCCGCCTCTAGAATTCACGTTGCAACCATGAACGCCCTCCCCCTCATCCTCTTCTTCCTGGCTGTTACCGCCATCGGCTACCGCTACTACTCGGCCTTTCTCGCTGCGAAGGTCATGGCGCTCGATGACTCGCGGGTGACGCCGGCGCATCGGTTCAATGATGGGCAGAACTATGTGCCGACCAACAAGTGGGTGCTCTTCGGGCATCACTTTGCGGCCATCTCCGGGGCGGGGCCGTTGATCGGGCCGGTGCTGGCGGCGCAGTTCGGGTATCTGCCGGGGCTGCTCTGGCTCGCCTTCGGCGTGGTGCTGGCCGGGGCGACGCACGACTTCGTCACGCTGGCGGCCTCGGTGCGGCGGAACGGCAAGTCGCTCGCGGAGATCGCGCGCAACGAGATCTCGCCGGTGGCCGGCGTCACGGCCATGATCGCCATCCTCTTCATCATCGTCATCGCGCTGGCCGGACTCGGCATCGCCGTCGTCAACGCGCTGGCGGACTCGCCGTGGGGGACGTTCACGATCTTCCTGACGATTCCGATCGCGCTCGTGATCGGCCAGTACCTGCACCGCTCGAAGGCGCCCTACGCGATCCGCAACGGCTCCATCGCCGGCGCGCTCATGGTTCTCGGCGCGGTCGTGGCGGGACGCTTCATTCCGGGCACCGCGCTGGGGACGATGTTCACGCTGACCAAACCCGAGATCACGATCGCCATTGCCATCTACGGATTCATCGCCTCGGTCCTTCCGGTGTGGATGCTCCTCTGCCCACGCGACTACCTCTCGTCGTACATGAAGCTCGGCACGATCGCGCTGCTCGTCATCGGCACGATCGTCGTTGCGCCTCATATTTACGCGCCGGCCGTGTCGCAGTTCGCCGGCGGAGGCGGACCGATCATCCCGGGCAAACTCTTCCCCTTCGTCTTCATCACCATCGCCTGCGGCGCCATCTCAGGATTCCACGCGCTGATCGGCTCGGGGACGACGCCGAAGATGATCGACAAAGAATCGGACTCGCGGATGATCGGCTACGGCGCGATGCTCTGCGAAGGGCTGGTCGGCTGCGTCGCGCTCATCGCCGTCTGCGCGCTGCATCCCGGCGACTACTACGCCATCAACGTCCCGTCCGCGGTGTTCGCGAAGCTCGGACTGGCCACGGTCAACCTGCAGCATTTCTCGCAGGTCGTCGGCGAGACGCTCGTCGGACGCACGGGCGGCGCGGTCTCGCTCGCCGTCGGCTTCGCCCAGATTTTCTCCGGCATCCCCCTTCTCGGCGGGCTGATGTCCTACTGGTATCACTTCGCCATCATGTTCGAGGCGCTCTTCATCCTCACCACGATCGACACCGGCACGCGCGTGGCGCGCTTCATGGCGCAGGAGTTTCTCGGCCGCGCCTGGAAGCCGTTCGAGAACACGTCGTGGATCCCGGGCACGATCATCACGACCGGCCTGGTAGTCTTCGCCTGGACGTGGTTCATCCTCAACGGATCGATTTCGCAGATCTGGCCGATGTTCGGCATCGCCAACCAGCTTCTGTCCGCAGTCGCGCTTTGCGTTGGCACGACCGTGATCCTCAACTCCGGCAAGGTGAAGTACGCGTGGACGACGATGTTCCCGCTGGCGTTCGTGACGACGACCACGCTCTACGCCGGCTGGCGCTCGATCTTCGACAACTTCCTCGGCGCCAGGATGATGGCCAAAGATCCATTCACCGGCTATCTCGATAGCACGCTCACCGCGATCCTCATGGTTTGCGTCCTGGTCATCCTCACCGCCTCAGTGCGCGCGTGGCTGCGCGCGATCCGCGGCGAGCGCGTAACGTTCGTCCCCGCCACCGCCGGACCCGATCACCGGCACATGCCCGGCAGCGGCTGCTGCTGAAACGGAGGGAACATGCTCGGCAATCAGGAAATCATGGCGTTCATCCCCACCCTCGATTACGACAAGGCGCGCGCGTTCTACGAAGGTGTCCTCGGGCTGAAGTTCGTGAACAACGACGGCCACGCGATGGTGCTGGATGCGAATGGCACCACGATCCGCGTGGCGAAGGTGCAGAAGGATTGGACGCCGGAGCAGTTCACGATCCTGGGATGGAAAGTGAACGAGATCGAAAAGATGGCCGCGGCGCTGACCGAACGAGGCGTGGTCTTCGTGCGCTTCAGCTTCTTCGAACAGGACGCACTCGGCATCTGGACCGCGCCCTCGGGCGACAAGGTGGCGTGGTTCAAAGATCCGGACGGCAACACGCTGTCGATCTCGCAGCATGCTTGAAAAGCTTTAACCACAAAGACACAAAGGACACAGAGATGATCTTTGTGTCCTTTGTGTCTTTGTGGTCAAACGCTTTTCGTCATTGCGATGCCGAGCACAAAGACACAAGCACCAGCAATCGCAGGCCCGAGGTGGGACACGCTCATGTAGCCGATGACGGGATGGATGGCGATCGCCGTGCAGAAGCCGGCCAGGCCCGCGAGAGCCAGCGCCTGCCAGAGACTGCGCGACGGGCGTCCGTAGAGCACGGCCAGAAACATTGCCAGGCCGCAGGAGATGAGCGCGCCGCCGAAGCCGGCGCGGTCGTGGGCGATGAGCGGCACGAGATGCGGGTTGACCGCGCGCAATTCGACCGGCGTGATGCCCATGTATTCGATGTCCTGCGGGACGAAGACCGTGGTCATGCCGACCGTCATGATCGTGCAGCCGGCGGCGATGATGCCGAACGTCGCCGCAAGGAGCAGGATACGTCCCACTCCGTAGCGCGAGTGGAAATCGAGCGGCGGACGCGGCTGTCGATCGACGCGCAGGGATCGCGTGAGAACGAGTCCGCCGGCGAAGAGCGGTAGCAATCCGAGAGTTGCCGCGCCGTGCCACGAGTCGAGGTATCCGTAGCCGAGGTAGGCGAGAAAGCTTAGGAACCCGGCGCTGCCACTGATCGCCAGCGCCCACCACGCCCACGACTCGCCCTTGCGCAACGGAAACTCGGCGAGCCAGAGGTACATCACCCCGATCGCCAGCAGAACGCCTCCGAATGAGACGCGGTCGTGAACCATGAAGTGCACTATCCTGCATCCTTGCAATGTGCAGAGTTGTGCTGCTGTCATGCCGAGGTACTCGGTGTCCTGCGGAAGGAAATGGCCGGTGCCGGCCTGGAAGAGCGCAAACGCGCCGGCGCCCATCATCAGGAGCGCAGTGAGTTTGATCAGCGAACGGCCATCGCCGATGAGTGTCTCGAAGAATCCGCGATCGTCGTCCATGTCAGGGATGTTAGCGGAATGAGGCCCGGGGGTCGGGGGTCGGAGAGTGAAGTGACAAAAATTGTCGGTGACATGGGCGACGCATCCCTAGACATTGGAGCGCGGCTAATGTCAAAGGGAGCGTCGTCAATGTTAAACGGAGCGTTTCTAATGTCGATTGGAGCGTTCCTAATGTTAAACGGAGCGTCGTCAATGTCGAAGGGAGCGTTTCTAATGTCAAACGGAGCGTCGTCAATGTCGAGGGGAGCGTTTCTAATGTCAAACGGAGCGTCGTCAATGTCGAGGGGAGCGTTTCCAATGTCGAAGGGAGCGCCGTCAATGTCGAGGGGAACCTTTCTAATGTCCAAGGGAGCGGCTCCGATTTCGAGGGGGGCCGGGGCATTCGGCTGGGGCTCGGGTTAAAAGATCTGACGCGCCTGAACCACTCGGGCGGGACGCCCGAGCGGCCGCGGGCGAGACGCCCGCACTCCTGTACGATCGCATTGTGATCGTTGGGCGGTTTGCTCCCTCGCCTACGGGACCTCTCCACCTCGGCAGCCTGGTCGCGGCGGTGGGCTCGTGGCTGTTCGCGCGGCGCGATGGTGGACAGTGGCTGGTGCGGATGGAGGACCTCGATACGCCGCGCGTGTTGGCGGGATCGGCGGATGAGATTCTGCGTGCGCTCGAGCGCTACGGGCTGACGTGGGATGGCGAGGTCGTCTACCAGTCGCAACGAACGGCGTTGTACGACAATGCGCTGCGTCTCCTGCGTGAGCAACATCTCGTGTATGACTGCGGGTGTTCGCGTGCCGATCTGCAGCGTGCCGCGTCGGCTCCGCTCGGATGCGAGCCGGTGTATCCGGGAACGTGCCGCGAAGGATTGCCGCCTAGCCGCATCGCGCGGGCGATCCGGTTTCGGGCGCCGGATGTCGTCCTCACATTCGACGACGCAATCGCTGGACACGTTGAAGAAAACGTCGCTGCCGATACCGGCGACTTCGTCATCCGCCGCGCAGATGGTGTCTATGCGTATCAGCTCGCGGTGGTCGTCGATGATGCGGCGCAAGGGGTGACGCAGGTGGTTCGCGGCGCAGACCTGCTGACATCGACAGCGCGGCAGATCGCGTTGCAGCGCGCGCTGGGACTGCCAACTCCGAGCTACGCGCATCTGCCGTTGGTCACGAATCCGGATGGCTCGAAACTCGGGAAGCGCGAAGGCGCGCTGCCGTTGCCGTCGCTCGATGATCGCCGCGTTGGGGAGACGCTGGCCTATGCGCTGGGGATGCTGGGTGTTGGTGTGGCCCCCGACACTCCTCAGCACATGTTGGCGGAAGCGTTGGGGCGATTCGAGGGTCAGGTCTAAAGTCTAAAGTGCCGAGGACGATCGTCGCTATTGCGATCAGTCCTATTCGGCACTTTAGACTTTAGACCTGACCCCATTTGCGCCCCCTCACAACTTCAGGAGCAGCTTCGTCATGTCGTGCTGGTTGCCATCGGGGTCGGTGCCGTAGCCGGGCATGACGTAGGGCTTGAAGCCGAGGTGCTCGAGGGTGGCGACGGCGTCGGCTTCGAGGTCGGAGATCAGCATGGCGTTCAGATGGCGCAGGCCTTTCTCGCGGGCGATGCCGATGAACTGGTTGACGAGCAGCGTGCCCAGTCCGACGCCGCGGAATTTGGGATCGATCATCCATTTGATGCGACCGGTGAGCCGGAGCGGGCCACCTTGTCTGCGGTGCAGCGTGGCGTCGGCGACGATGCGATTGCCGTCCAGCGCCAGGAGCGGGAGGACTTTGGCGTAGTCGATGTCGCGGCCCCAACTCTCGATCAAACTTCGATTCTCGATCGGGTCCCAGGCGAAGCGGCGATAGGCGGATGGCAGATGCTGGAAGAACTCGTACAGCGCATCGACGTCCTTCGCGGCGAAGGGGCGGATGAGAACTCTGCGGCCGTCGCGCAGGACGGCCTCCTGCGGATAGCTATGCGGCATCGGCGAACGATATCAGATCAGATGAGCGTCATGGTTTCGCTTCCGCGCGTTTCTTGATCGCTTCGAGCCAGCTCCAGCGAATGATGCCGCTGCCGGGGCGGATGAGACGCCAGTAGACGGCAAACGATCGGCGCGCTTCGTCCGTCTGCGCAAACACGCGCGTTTCGGTCATAAGGCGCGTGCCATCGAGGCGGAAGTTCATCACAGCGAGCGCTTGCGGCGAGACGTGCACGCCGATGACGAGCTCGCGCGGAGCATCGTCGACGAGGACGTGAAAACCGGAATGCGTGGCCACGTCGAGGATCGGCTTCGTGTCCGGAGCGTTGAGGATGTTCTCGCCGCTGCTGCGGCCGAAGCGGCGGATGGCGGTCAGCGTTTGAAAGAGGCGGATCTCGCGCGGCGTGACGTCGCGGATGGCGACCCAGATGCGTTCCGGCGGAGCGCTGATCTCAATCTCGTGATGCTCTTCGAATTGCCAGCGCGGCATGATCTCGTCGATGTGTGCATGAACGCCCTCCGCATGCTCCTCGGCAGCCGGCCAGAAAAGGGCGATGAGTGCCGAGGCGATGCCGGTGGCGAAGAGCCATGCGCCTTTGCGTCGCGTGCGGCGCGGGAGCGTTGCGATCGCGCCGGTGAAGGCTGCCGCGAAGCCGCAATAGAGCATCCACGAGAGGAACATCAAAAACATTTACCACAGAGACACAGAGGTCACAGAGAAACCTCTGTGCTCTCTGTGTCTCTGTGGTTCAAACTAAACCGTCGCAGGCTCGAGCTCTGTGGCCGGTTCCGTCTCGATCGCTTCGAGTCGTTTGTGCGTTTTCGCGACCAGCACGTAGATCGACGGGACGACGAACAGCGTGAAGCCGGTGCCGATGATCATGCCGGTGACGAGCATGATGCCGATGGAGTTGCGGGCGCCGGCGCCGGGGCCGCGGGCGAAGACTAGCGGGAGGTGGCCCATCACCGTGGCCGCGGTCGTCATGAGAATCGGGCGCAGGCGGGTGCCGGCGGCTTCGATCACGGCGTGCAGTTTGTCGCGTCCTTCTTCCTGCAGGTGATTGGCGAACTGGGTGATGAGGATTCCGTTGCGCGACACGAGTCCGACCAGCGTGATCAGGCCCACCTGACTGAAGATGTTGATCGATGTGAGGCCGAGGAATGAGAAGAGCAGCGAACCGGAGAGGGCAAGCGGAACGGAGCCGGCCAGGATGATGAAGGGATCACGGAAGCTCTCGAACTGCGCGGCAAGCACGAGGTAGATCAGGATCGCCGAGAGGAGGAAGACGCCGAGGAAGCGGCTGCCTTCGATGCGCAACTGGCGCGATTCGCCGGCGTAGTCGAGCGTGTAGCCTCGCGGCAGGATCTTGTGCGCTTCATCCTCGAGATACGAAAGCGCGGTGTCGAGGGAGACGCCGGGCGGGATGGCGCCCTGCATGTGCACGGCGTTGAGTTGTTGGAAGCGCTTCAGTTCGCGCGGCTCGGTCGACGACTGCAGCGTGGCGAACGTCGACAGCGGGACGAGCTTGCCGCCCGCGCCGCTGATGTACATCTGCGAGAGTTGATCGGGCGTCAGCCGGTCCGCACGTTTGACCTGCGGGATCACTTTGTAGCTGCGGCCCTGAATGCTGAACCGGTTGACGAAGTTGCCGCCGAGGAGGACGGAGAGGTCGCGGCCGGCCTGCGAGAGGTCGACGCCTTGCGAGCGGAGTTTGTCGCGGTCGAACACGACGCGCGTTTGCGGTTGATCGAATTTCAGGTCGGTGTCGGCGAACATGAACTTGCCGCTCGTGAACGCCTTTTGCATCAATTGATTCGCGAACTCCGCGATGCGCGCCGGCTCTTCCGACGACACGAGCACGAGGTCCACCGGAAAGCCGCCGCCATTTCCCGGGAGCGACGGCGGCACGAGCTGAATCACCCGGATGCCCGGAATCCTGGCCGACTTCGCCGAGGCATCCAACACCAACTCCTGGATGCCGCGCTTCCGCTCCTTGAAAGGCTTGGCCACCATGCCACCAAACCCACCGGTAGGAAAGATGACCTGGAACGTGGCCTCTTTCTCCGGTAACGAGCGGTACACCTTCTCGACCTCGTCGGCGAAGAGCCTCGTCTGTTCGATCGTGTTGTTGGCCGACGCCTGAAGGATCGCAAACATGAAGCTCTGGTCCTCGGCCGGCGCGAGCTCCTTCTGCGAGAACATATAAAACGGAAAGATCAGCAGGACCACGATGATCCAAAGCGTGATCACGACGGGCCGGAAGTTCAGCGTGCCGGTGAGCAAACGCGTGTAGACGCCGCGGAGCGAGTCGAACCGCCGGTTGATCACTCCGGCAAAGCCCTTCTCGGTGTCGCCCGCGCGCAGCAGCTTCGATCCCATCATCGGCGACAACGTCAGCGCCACGACGCCGGAGATGAGCACCGCGCCGGCCAGCGTGAAGGCGAACTCCCGGAAGAGCGATCCAGTCAGACCGCCCTGCAGCGCAACCGGCGTGTACACCGAGGCGAGCGTGATGGTCATGGCGATGATCGGCGCGACCAGCTCGCGCGCGGCGTCGAGCGCCGCCTGAACCGGCGTCTTGCCCATGTGCAGATGCCGCTCGATGTTCTCGACCATGACGATGGCGTCGTCGACGACGAGACCGACCGACAAGACCACAGCGAGCAACGTCAGCAGATTGATGGTGAAGCCGAAGGCAAGCATCAGCGCGACCGCGCCGACGAGCGAGATCGGAATGGCGACGACCGGGATGATCAGACCGCGCGCAGATCCGAGGAAAAGGAAGATCACGAAGATGACGATGAGCAGCGTCTCCGTGAGCGTCTTGAGCACCTCGTCGATCGCTTCCTGGATATATGCCGAGGAGTCGTACGGCACGCCGGCTTTCATCCCCGCGGGGAGCTGGGCCTGAATCTCGGGGAGCGCTTCGCGCACCTGCTTCATCACGTCGAGCGTGTTTGCGTTGGGCAGAACGTAGATGCCGATGAAGACGGCGGTCTGGCCGTTGAAGCGCACCTCGGTGTCGTAGTTTTCCGCACCGAGGACGACGTCGGCGATGTCGCCGAGCCGGACGATCGTCCCCTTGTCTTCCTTCACCACGAGCTTCTTGAACTCGTCGGCGGTCTGCAGATTCGTATTCGCGACGAGGTTGACCGAGGTCATCGAGCCCTTCGTCTGACCGAGCGCGGAAAGGTAGTTGTTCGCCGCCAGCGCGTTGTTCACCTGCGACGGCGAGATACCAAGCGAGGCCATCTTCGCGGGATCGAGCCAAACTCGCATCGCGAACGTACGGTCGCCGAAGATCTGCGCTTTCTGCACGCCGCTGATCGCGGAGAGCTTGGGCTGCACAACGCGGACGAGGTAGTCGGTAATCTGGTTTTGATCGAGGTCGGAGGATGAGAACCCGAGGTAGGCGGCGGCGAACTGCGAATCGACCGTCTGCAGATCGATGACCGGTGCCTCGGCCTCGGGGGGCAACTGATTGCGCACCTGCGCAACCTTCGCCTGAATCTGCGTCAGCGCCGCGTTGGTGTCGAAGTTGAGCTTGAGGTGAACGGTGATCGTGCTGACGCCCTGCGCGCTCGACGATTCGAGATAGTCGATGCCGTCGGCGCCGGCGATGGAACGCTCGAGCGGGCCGGTGATGAAGCCGCGCACGAGGTCGGCGTTCGCGCCGACATACGCGGTCGTGACGACGACGTTGGCCATGTCGCTCCGCGGGAATTGCCGCACCGACAGCGATCGGATCGCCTGCAACCCGGCGATCAGAATGATCAGGTTGACGACGATCGCCAGAACAGGGCGTTTGATGAAGAGGTCGGTGAGTTTCATGTTCTTAAAGGATGAAGGGTAAAGGATGAAGGATGAAGACTGCCCGTCTCATCGCAAGCGCGCGTTTCGGTTCATCTTTCATCCTTCCGCCTTCATCCTTCCTGATCAGCTGTTCCCCGGCTTCGGCGTCTCGCTCGATCCCGGTTGGATCTTGTTGTTGACCACCACGGCCGCTCCGGGCCGCAGTTTGAATACTCCTGAGGTGACGACTTCCTCGCCGGGTTTGACGCCAGTAAGGACGGCCACGAGGTCGCCGCGCGCAGGGCCGAGCTTCACGAACTGCTGGCGCACGCCGCGGAAGGTCTTGCCATCCGGACCTTTCACATCCTCGACGATGAATACTGAATCGCCGAAGGGCGCGTAACTGACCGCGGAGACCGGAAGCGCGATGACCGGCGTGCGCGCACCTTGCGCCAGTTGGACCTCGACGTACATCCCCGGCCGCAGTTTGCGCGACACGTTTCCGAAGACGGCCTGCACCTGAATGTTGCGCGTGTCTTCGTTGACGACGGAGTCGAACGCGTTGATTTTGCCCGTCTCCGTTCCGGGGAACGAGTCGGAGGTGACGCTAATCGAGCCGCCGGTCCGCAGCAATGCGATCTCGCGCTGCGGAACGCTGAAGTTCACATAGACCGGCTGCAACGCCTGCAGCGAAACGATCGGCGCGCCGCTGGCGAGGGACTGCCCGTCGTTGACCTGACGGATACCAAGTACGCCGGCGAAGGGCGCGCGGATGGTCTTGCGCTCGATCGTTGCCTTGATCTCGTTGATCGACGCCTCGGCTTGCGTGAACCCGGCCGCGGCCTGATCGAGCGACTCTTTCGCCACGATTCCGGCTGCCTGCAGACTCCGATTGCGCGCAAGCTGCACCCGCGTCAGCCCCAGTTGCGCCTCGGCTGACGCAAGCTGCGCCCGTTCCTGCTTCGTATCCTGCCGGAGCAGCACGTCGCCCTTCCCGACCATCCGCCCCGAATCGAACGAGATCTGGTCGACGACACCGGGAAGATCGGCGCTGAGGGTGACGCCGTTGACTGCCACGACGGTGCCGATGGCCGAGATCGTGGTGTCCCACGTTTCCTGCTTCGCCGCGGTCGTCGTCACCGCCTCGGGTGGCGGGGTATACGACTGCGACATCGCTTTCTTGATCTGGAGGTACTTATAGCCGCCGATGGCTGCCACGAAGGCAATCACCACGACGAGCATCACGATCATCCGTTTCGCCATGCGAGAGGTTCCCTCAACTCAAAGAACCGGCGACCGCCCGGTTCGTTACGGCGGGAAAGAATATAACGAGCGTTCCCAGCAATTGAAAAAGAACGGTCAATGGAGTGCAGGCGTCTCTCCTGCGGCCGGCGGGCGTCACGCCCGGCGGTGGTTTTGCGCGCAAGGGCAGACAAGGTCTTTCCCTCCCAGGGATCGAGCTTACAACGCCGAGGCGAGACGCCTCGCCGTCCGCGGGCGAGACGCCCGCACTCCGACGCGCGAGGTCGCCGGAAATCTACCAGCGGTAGTGTCCGATGATCACGCGGAGTGCAGGCGTCTCGCCTGCGGCCGGCGGGCCGCTCGCCCCGCGGGGGGGTTGCGCGCAAGGGCAGACAACGACATACCCACCCACGGGGCGGGGGTACAACGCCCAGGCGAGACGCC
>Ga0307470_10000481_pt1 | contig 19611 bp, 13 predicted proteins | sample atmos_gasesAM3C__FD_204565 | JGI IMG/M metagenome (GOLD analysis project Ga0307470, IMG submission 204565) | Hardwood forest soil microbial communities from Morgan-Monroe State Forest, Indiana, United States - atmos_gasesAM3C_05 | ecosystem: Environmental > Terrestrial > Soil > Temperate forest... | reverse complement strand
ATGTACCCTCGTAGTTGTAGATCACCTCGGCGTCGGTGAAGAAGCGGGCCACGTTATAGTCGGTGCTGATGCCGTTGCCGCCGAGGATCTCGCGGGCCCACGCGACCGTCTCGCGCATTCTGTAGGTGCAGAACGCCTTGGCCAGTGCCGCATGGTGGTCCCCCAGCTTGCCTTCCGCGTGCAGTTGCGCTGTACGCACCACCATGCACTGAGAAGCTGTGACGTTCGCGAGCATTCTGGAGAGCAGGTCCTGAATGAGCTGGAACGAGGCGATCGGCCTGCCGAACTGCAAACGTTCCTGAGCGTACTTGAGCGCATGCTCGTAGGCTCCCATCTGGCATCCCGTCGCCTGCCACGAGACAAGATACCGCAGTGTGCGCAGCACCCGGGCGGCGTCCCGGAACGAGGTGGCGTCCTGAAGCTGGTTCTCTGCGGGCACGCGGCAGTCCTTCATCGTAATGAGGCCGTTCTGCACCACCTTGAAGGCGATCTTGTTCTGGATCTTCTCGACGCTGAAACCCGGTGTCGTCTTGTTCTCGACGATGAAGCCCTTTTCCTGGTTGTCGGCGACGTCGCGCGCCCAGATGATCGAGATGTCGCACCACGGCGAATTGCCGATCCACTTCTTCTGGCCGTTGAGAACCCAGGTGTCCCCCTCCTTCTTCGCCGTCGTCATCAGGCCGCGGCTTGCCCCGGAACCCACGAGCGGCTCGGTCAGACCGTAGCAGCCGATCTTCTCGAAGCGGGCCATCGGCGGCAGCCACTTCTGCTTTTGCTCCTCCGATCCTGAGGTGTAGATAGAGCCCATCGCCATGCCGTTGTGGATGCCGTAGAAGCCCGAGATCGAACAGTCCACGCGCGCGATCTCCATCGCGGTCAGGCCGGTCAGCAGGAGGCTTCCTCCTCGGCACCCGTATCCCTGCAGTCCCATTCCGCCGATGTTCAACTCTCTGATGCCCGGGATCACTTCGAACGGGAAGGAATCCTCGATCCAGTACTTGTTGATGATCGGCGCGACCTTGGTCTCCATGAATGCTCGCACTTGTTTTAAGGTCGCAAGCTCCTCCGCGTTCAAGGTCTCTGCTAGTTCGTAGAAGTCGCTGTTGGGTGGGGGCAGTGCTTTCGCTGGTTTGCCTTCTCGAATTCCGGTGGTCACGTTAGTTCCGATGGTCATGTTAGATCTCCTGCTTGCTCGGTAATACGGTTGGGTGCCGTGTGCAAAAGCCTGCGCGCTCGACGGGCCCAGCAACACCACCCGAAGAGGGGCCGGGCCGCGCTTGGGATCAGGCGGCTGAGTCTCCCCCGAAAGGGAAACAGTAGCTGGAACTGCACTCGAAGAGTCCAATCGCCGGCGTCGTGCGGCCTCACGATATTCCCGAAGGCCTGCATCTGAACATTCATGGCCTGCTTGCCGAGGCGAAAAGCGCGCCCACCACCGCCGCCCAACGGCACGGTCCACTGTTCACTGCCCGGCGCCTTCCAGTTCGCGGTAATGATCGGGGAGCTCGTGAGGTACCAACCGCGCGGGCATGGGGGGCACCGTCGCGCAGAGTGGGTCCTTCGGCATCAGGACCCATCTGCCGATGCCCGTTGGACTGCCAGCCTATGCAGGGCCCATGGCGACGGCCGACGGTCTGGTCTTCTTTGCAGGCTATCAGGACAACACTTCCAGGGCATACGACGCACGGTCGGGCGAGGAATTGTGGCACTACGCGCTGCCGGTCGGCGTGCTGCTATCGGTCGGTGGTGCCGCTCATGCGACTCCCACCAGCGAGCTGGTGATGGCCTTTGCTCTGCCGACGCATTGATTCACCCGCCGGTGCGCTCAAACACGCCTCCCCCAAAAGGGGGACTCTTTCGCGCCAGCCGCCACGCACAGAATAGCGGCGTGAATGTGCTCGACACTCAAAGCCGCGGCGCTAGTCCTCGCGCCACACGGCACAGGTTGACGCCGACCGGAGCGTTCTTCTCGACCAGCGCGGTCAGCGGCTAGATACGTGGAGAGTCGTAAGCCGTTTCTAACGTTCCTTGCGCAAGAACTCGCGCCAAGAGAAGGCCGCGGTCTCGCCGTCGCGCGTATCGCCGCGGGCTGCACCATCACGGTGGCGATTGCCATGGTGTTTCGCATTCCGCTCGCCGCGTACATGGCTTATATCGTGTTCTTGACCAGCAAGGACGACATAGCGGGGACTGCGCGAATGGCCGTGGCCGCGTCGTTCGCCATCACCCTCGGCGTCATTTTCTCGCTGGGTCTCGCGCAGATCTCCTTGGGCGATCCGGCAATCCGCTTGCCCGCGATGGCGCTGACGACCTTCCTGGCAATGTTCAGCGCTCGCACCTTTGCGCTTGGACCCATTTCCTTCCTCGCCGGCTTCATAGTCGTGACGATGCAGTCGGTGGTCGATCAAGTGCCGAGTCCGGAAGCCTTCACGCGACTGACCCTGTGGCTGTGGGTAGTGGTTGTCGTTCCCGTGGCAGTGACCATGCTGATCAATCTCCTGTTCGGTCCCGCGGCATCGGCCGTGGCCGAACGCGGCGTAAAGAAGGTCCTCACAGATCTCGAGGCCGCGCTAACCGGTGGCGAAATCGCCGGGCGATTCGCACAATGGCGAGCAATCCTGGTGCCGCTCGTCGAAAAGTCGCGAAATCCGCCTGCGGTTCAACGGTTGCTGGATGCATTGGTCATTCTCGAGGCCTACGCGGACCCGATATCGCCGCGCGAACGAACACGTCTGTCCTATCTGGTTCGAGGCTGCCTTAGCGCATTGGAGCGGCGGAGCCTTGTGGCCGAAACGCCTCCTGAGTCGGAGTCGATGCCGGAAGCACTTGCAGCGGCTTACGCCTTCGCTGAGCTACAACGCGAACTCTCTCGCACACCCGCGCATCAACCTGCTCGCACTGAGCAAAAGCCGCGTCAGCTGTTCGTGCCCGATGCGTTGAGCAATCCGGCTCACTGGCAGTTCGCGCTGAAAACGACTATCGCTATCATGATCGTGTACGGCGTGTACACGATGCTCGATTGGCCGGGCTTGCTGACTTCGATCGTGACCGTCTTCTTCGTCGCGCTTGGAAGCGTCGGTGAAACGGTTCACAAGCTCACGCTGCGAATCTCGGGAGCGATCATCGGTGGATTGATTGCAGGACTATCGATCGTATTCATCCTGCCTCATTTCACCGACATCGGGCAGTTATGTGTGCTCACTGCGGTGGTCGTGCTGTTTGCAGGTTGGGTCAGCACCAGCAGTGAGCGCTTGTCCTACGCTGGTATGCAGATCGCTTTGGCGTTCTTCATGGGATTGCTGCAAACATACTCGCCTGCCACGGATTTGACCGTGCTGCGAGACCGTGTGGTCGGCATTCTCTTGGGCAATGTCGTGATGACGCTCGTCTTCAGCGGGCTATGGCCCGAATCGGCAATTACGAGACTCCGAGGCGCGTTGGCAGACGCGCTGCGCGGTATCGCGGCGCTCCTGAGATCGCCCCAGAACGCTGAAGCAAACAGACGGCACGCAGTTGAAGCTCTAGCGCGAGCAGACAACTTCAAGGCGCTAAGCCAGTTCGAGATGGAGATGCTGCCGCGGCAGGCGCACTTGCCTGATCTGCACGGCATCGAGCGATTGGCCGGTGCCGCTTTCGTCGCCAGAAGCGAGCCCCTCTCGCGCGACGTCGATGCACAGGCAGTTGCGTCACTCGGCGATTGGTTGGATCGAGCGGCTCACGCGACGGCCGAGGACAGCGCGCTCTCATCGGTTCCAGAAGGTGCGACGGCCGCTACATCCGGGACGGCTGCACAAGTGGCGGTTTCGAGATTGAGCATCGAGACCGAGCATGTCGTATCGTCGGTGCAGGAGCCGCAACCAAAAGGTCCCCCCGGAAGGGGGATTCCATGACGCGAGGCAGTCGCACACACTACACGCGTGACAACGTTCGATAGCCGAGCCGCTCCAAGCACGACCCAGTGTACTGCGCCAACCTTTGAGGTTGCAGCCGGTGCTCGCGCGCATCGGCATGAACGCCGCCACAAGCAACTGCGCGCGTTTCGTACCGCGACTGTCCACGCATCGATGTTGGAGCAGAGCTCGCGCGAGCTATTGGTGGTGACCGCTCAGCTCGTCGAGGCCGCGTGTCGCGCAAGGGTCGGTGACGGCCACGGCACCAGAGCACATATCGCCCGTGCCTTGGCGCTACTGGATGGACATCCGGAACCGAGGGTTGCCAGGCAAACCGGCGACCGAGGCCCAAGACAGATCCCGCGCGGCGGTTTCGCGGCGTGGCAGTCGCGACGGCTCGCGGCGCATGTCGATGCCAACCTCGCTGGCAAGATCGTCATCAAAGATCTTGCTGCGTCACTCGACATCAGCGTCGGCCACTTCTGTCGCGCGTTTAAGCACACCTTCGGTATGCCTGCTCGCATCTGGATCAGACACCAGCGCATCGAGCTCGCTCAAGGGCTCATGCTCACTACGGATGCCTCGCTCAGTGAGATTGCCTTGAGCTGCGGCATGAGCGATCAGTCGCATTTCACCCGTTCGTTCCGGCGCATCGTCGGCGAGACGCCCTCTTCCTGGCGACAGACACGACATGACGCCATTGAGGAACGAGTCACCGAGCTCGCCTATCCTGGCACAACGAAGCCGATCGTCAACGCAAGAGCGAGAACGCCGGCACCCGGATGATCAGGCGAAGTATTGCAACCAGGGTAAGTCTGGGACGTGCAAGCCAGGCTTCGACCTGGAAGCTTCGAGCCGTGCCGCGCAGACACCATTCGCAGAAGTGCTCACAGTTATTGGTCAACAGCCGATAGCGGTCTTCCCCCACACGCGATCGTGCTCGGCAGATGACCTCTCGAACGTCGAAATCGGATAGCGCCTCCGATCTCACCCAGACGCGCTGGCCGCGCGCGAAATGAGCGAAAGAAACTTCTTCCACCGGTCCTCTGCGCAGACCGTGCGCGAATCCCGAGTAGTGAACGACCTTGCGAGCACCGACGTAGATGCCGTGATGCAGATAGCCGCGCCGAGGTGTGACAAGGTGCGAACCCAACGGGGGTTCTTGGTCCCTGACCAGGAGCCAGCCGCCACTGAGTTGCCCGCCGGATAGCGCACGCTCACACCCTGAGAAACGAACGTCATGGTTGTCTCCTCGTCTGAACGGACGCATGGCAGCGTAACCGCGGCCTAACTAAACGTGCTCACAGCCCGCCCCCGGCCGGGGCGCAGGCTGCCCGCTCGCGCACGCTGTGATAGAGGGCTTGCGTCTTTGCGTTGGGCGGTATGCCGAGGAAGCGCGTCAGCAACTCGCGGCAGCGCCTGTAGGCGTGCAGCGCGTCGCTGTGATCTCCGAGCTCCTGGTGGCAGCGCATCAAGCCCCGATACAGACCCTCGTTGAGCGAGTCGAGCTCGATCCCGGATCGATACAAGCTCGCAGCATCCGCCCAACGGCGCGCATGTTCGCACTCTCGCGCCGCATCGCGGATGGCGCGCAGCAGGCGATCACGCAACTCCTGGCGCGCCTTCAAGAGCCAAGGCTTTTCGGTCTCGTGCTGGAGAAAATGCCCTTGATAGAGGAGTCGGAGACGGCCGATCCTTTCGATGGCATTCGCCTCCGGATCATGAGGACGCTGCAGCTCCTCCTCGAACTCCCACATGTCGACCCACAACTGATCCCGGTTCAGGCTGACCTTTCCGCCTTCCATACGTACGGTATCGCGTGCGCCGAGCAGCTGGCGCAGCCTATAAAGTGCGCTTTCGAGCGCATGGTACGCGGCATCGCCCTCGGAATCCTGCCACAGCGCATCGATCAGCACACCGGCGCTCACTTCGGTTCCGCCAAACGCGATCAGCGCTTGCAGCAGCTCCTGCGGCTTCCGTAAGCGCGGAGGGATGGCGATTGGGGTATCCCCCTTTGTCAAGCGAAAGCGCCCCAACACATGGACCCTGAAACCTTCGCGAGCGGACATGGCAAACCCCTTTTTTTGAGACACTGGAACATCAGCTGCAGAGACAGGAAACCACTAGTGCACGGCCTAAAACCATTGCACGTGCGTAGGCAAAAAATGCACGCGTGGAAAATCCGCGAACCGGGGGGTACGAAAAGATGAACATTGGTAGAGATCGGCTACGACTTAGGGACGAGGCCGGCGCAGCCGAGAAGGAGCCGACAGACCAGTCCGGGGTTATCGCAGCACTGTGATCAAAAGACAACGCGAGCGTCGCATCGAGCGATGACATGTCTCGAAGCCTAGACCACGGGCATCAAGGCGCGCTTGTAGGTAAAGAACGCCGGATTGTGGAATCCTGCGGACGCGGCGGAAGGTGCAGTTCTGCGCGAGCTGGCGTAGCATTGATCCAAAGTTTCGCTGGCCGGCGCTTGCTATGACGAACGACACCCGCCTCATCCGCATTCTTTCAGTGGATGACCATCCGTTGCTACGCTCGGGGATTGCGGCGCTCATTGACACGCAACCCGACATGCGGATGGTGGGAGAGGCTTCAAACGGAAATGAGGCGGTGCAACTTCACCGGCAACTCAATCCTGATGTGACGCTGATGGATCTTCAGATGCCTGAAATGAGTGGGCTGGATGCCATCATCTCGATCAGGACAGAGCAACCTTCCGCACGCATCATCGTTCTCACGACCTACGCGGGCGATGTGCTCGCGCAACGGGCATTGAAGGCCGGCGCACAGGCTTACGTGCTGAAGAGCCTGGTTCGTACGGAAATTCTGAATACCATCCGCGTTGTGTACGGCGGAGAAAAGCGGGTCCAGGCAGATGTCGCCGCAGAAATGGCGAAGCACACCGCGGATGCTCTGTTAACCACTCGGGAGCTCGAGGTCCTCAAACTGATTGCCTCTGGGTACGCGAACAAGGCGATTTCCGCACGGCTGGACATCAATGAGGAAACGACGAAATCCCACGTCAAGAACATTCTCGCAAAATTGGGTGCCAGAGACCGAACCCATGCCGTATCACTGGGCCTGAAGCGAGGGATCATCTTGCTATAGTCATCCCGGGGTGATGCAAGGATCACCCTTTTGAGGGTTGTCGCGAAGCGGGGCTCTCGTCTCATACTGAGGCGTGCAAAGGCTCTTCTCGACATTTCCCAATTCGTGGCCCGGACTGGGGCTGTTGATTCTTCGGTTCGCCACCGGACTCTCGTTGGTCGCCGAAGCGCATGTGACCGGCTATCTTGCGGGCACGGCAAACTTGCTTGTTCGGTGTGTGGTGGGAGGCGCGGCATTTCTGATTTGGATTGGCTTATGGACGCCGCTTGCAGCCGTCACCGGGGCGGCGATTCAGGTCTTCGTCATCACTTTTGGTCACCGATTAAATTTGTCGTCGGCAGTTTCCGCGGCCGTCGGCTTGTCGCTGGCCATGTTGGGGCCGGGAGCTTGGTCCTTCGATGCGCGCTTGTTTGGCCGCAAACGCATCATATAGCGGAGCAGATTTTTGAGCCGGGCGAATGAAGATCTACGAGGCTCTAGATAGGCGATGTCGGCTGGTATACGCAGTTCAACCTCGGTACCCGCACTTCTCTCACTCCACACATCAAGATGACTGCCCAGGCGCTCGCTTCGTTCGCGCATCCCCGGTAGTCCCCAGTGGCCGGGTCTCCGCCCCCGCGCAAGGATCTGAGGATCGATCCCTATTCCATCATCCCGCACCCGTATGCTCAGATCCGCGTCCCCAAAGGTGACTTCGGCTTCAATGTGATGGGCAGCCGCGTGCTGATAGGCGTTACGTGCGGCTTCGCGCACGATTCTATAAGCCTCGTCACGGACAACCGGGGTGAGCTGACGCGGCCTGCCCTCGACCACCAGCCCGTAGTGAGGCTCCGGCTGTCGTTCGATCTCAACGCCCAGCTCTGCTCCCAATGTTTCCAACGACGCGGCGAGGTCGCGATCGTCGAACGAGGCGGCGCGCAGGTTCTCCACCGCATCCCGCCCCTCAACGATCGCTTGATCTCCCAACTGCAGCGCGGATTCCAGAGACCTTGCGGCGTCCCCGGGTCGCCCCGGCAGCATCTGCCTCACCGCCTGCAGTCGGAACATCAATCCTTGAAATCCCTGCAAGAGCGAATCGTGCAGTTCACGGGCAATTCTCGTCCGCTCGTTGATCCGATCCTCCATCCGCTGTGCCATGCGCCTACGCTCCCTGGCAGTGACTTGGCGCAATCGACCGAAGAAAAGTCCGGCGAGGAGCAGGGTTGCCAGTGCGACCACTACGATCCGAAACGAAAGTGTCTGATAGAACACCGGAGGGACGATCAGCGAGACGGCGGCACCTTGCGTATTCCATACTCCGTCGTCATTGGCGGCGATGACTTGGAATACATAACGGCCTGAAGGCAGGTTGTTGTAGTAAGCGGTGCGCCGAGTACCGACGTCTTGCCAACTCTCATCGAAATTCTCCAGGCGATACTTGAATCTAACGCGGCTGGGGATGGAAAGACTGGTCGCCGTATAGTCGATCGCAACATTGCGCACATTCGGAACCACAGTCAGCGAGGCTGCTGGCTCGCGGTGACGGCCGTCATCCGTGACGTCCCCAATGATGACCCGAGGAATGATCGTGTTTTTGAAATGCTCACTAGGATCAATCGAAGAAAATCGGTCGTCCGCCTCGAACCATATGCGATTGTCATCGCTTTCTAGGACAGTGGGCATGGGACGGACTCCCGTGGCCTCTCCGGGCATACCGTCGAGGGTGTCGAACTTTTCATACGCAAGCGTCTCCGCGGGACCTACATCGGCGCGCGTGAGTTCCTGCCTGGCGACGTGCACGCCGCCTGTCGAGGTGTTGATCCACAGGTCGCCGTTCTTGGCCTGCAGCAGACCCGTCACGTTGCCGAGCGCGCCCAGGCCCGGTATCGATTCGAAGTGGACACTGTGAACACGTTGCAGGCCCCGCTCGCCGCCAATCCATAGTTGGTCTTTGATCCTGCTGAGGACTTGAACAGCCCCGACGTTGATGCCCTCCTTCTCGGTATAGACTCGCCAGGTGTCACGACTCAGCGACGCAAGACGGCCCCGGCTGTATCCCAACCATACGGTGCCGTCCCCGTCAGCGTGAATCACAAAGGGATAGTCGGACGACGGGATGCCTGGGACCAAAACACGCTCCCACTGCCCATCCCGTAATCTGAACAGGCCCACGCGCACCACGGAGAGCCATAAGTCTCCTCTGGCATCCCGCGCCATGGTTTGCGTGCGCCGCAGTGGGTCCCCGGACTCATTGGCCGGCTCGCGAGGAGGGGCGGCAATCTCTTGCCAGGTGCGTTCATTCAGCTTCCACAATCGGCCGTATCCGCCAACCCACAGGACTCCCGTTGCGTCGCGATAAGATGCGGTGATCTGGGTTGGCCCCCCGCGGTAGGGCAGCATTCGTCCATCCCTCAGCTGAAAGAAGTCATCCTCGGGAACACGCCGGTAGTGGGTGGTAGCGACCCAGAGTGAGTTGTGGTTGCCGGCACCCAGTACGACGAACTCCTCAAATGGGCCATGCCTCCTCAGGCGTGGCACCCGCAGCTGTTGCAGACCGCCTGTCGTTCCGAACCAGACATTGCCCTCGAGGTCCTGAAGCACCGAAGTAGGCGCTGCCCCATCGTCGAAGGACAAGAATCCAGGCTCGGACTTGGACTTGCTGTCGGCCGCCGGCGGCGCATCGGCCCGGTCCAAGGAAGGTGTCGGTATTACGCTCAAGCGATTCGCCGCATCTGAAACCCACAGGTTTCCGGATCGATCGATGAGCCAGAAATCAACGTACGGGCGCGGCAAGCGTCGGCAGGGAGGGGTATCGTCGCGACTGGGATCGAGGAGATAGAGGCAGTTTGGATTGCTCACCATGTTCCATACGCGCCCATCAGGATCCCGCACTAACCCCTGGTAAGCCGACAGATCGTAAACGTGTACCCGGCTCGCGCCCCGGCGCAGTAGCGCGAGCTTGTCGGCTGACGAGATCCAGAGGTCGCCGGACTTGTCGACCGTGAGGTTGGACGCATTGGGTGCCGGCAATCCCACAGTCTGTGAGACGTCGGTCCAGCGTTGACCGACAAGACGCGCCAGTCCGCGAGTGCTGCCGGCCCAGACGACTCCATCGGGGTCGATGGCAAAGGCTTCAAGCGTTCCATTGGCCAAGCCGCCGTTTTCCGGCGGATAGTTCTTGACTCCTCGGCTGTCGAAGTAGCTTGCTCCGCCATACTGATAGCCGATCCAGAGACCGCCGGACTGGGGAGCTTCGAGAGCCGTGATGTATTCGCCGAGGAGCGGAACACCCCCCACGGCCGCGATTCGCTCAAATCGGACGCCGTCGAATCGATAGAGTCCACGCGCGGTCCCCAGCCAGAGGAACCCATCGGAGGTCTGCGCCAAAACCGCGGCGCGGGCCGGGGATCCCTGCGCAGGAGTGAATGAGGTGCGCGAGTACTCCGTGATGTCCAGCGGCGGCGTCGAAGCGACGGCGTGACCGATGAGCCCAAGGGTGGCACAGAGAGCGTGCAGGGTACGCATCCGGCAGAGAATATGCCTGCGGCGATTGCTGCGGGGAAGTCCCTCTATTGAGGGAGCTTTCGTCCACTGCAATTCGCGATCCACATCCTCCTCAGGCGCTGATACCGTTCCCCGGCAATGCAAACTCAACTCTGCGAAACACAAGCCAGTCCGAAGATCGGTCAGAGCCGATCGGGTGACTGGATGCGCGATGTAATTGCACTGCTGGATGCAGCCATCGGCCACCTTCACCAGGAACAGGCGGCGCACGGCGCCATACTCGAGGCAACCTCGCTGTTGCGAAGGCAGGTTGATCCACGACCTGTGGAAGGGGCCGCGGACGGAAAAGAGCGTTTGTTGGCATGGCAGGCACGGAAGGTGCTCGACTATATCGACAGACATATCACCAGTCGCGTGCTTGTGGCAGATCTATGCGCTTTGGTGTGGCGCAGCGAAGCGCACTTTTCGCGCTCCTTCAGGGGCACATTCGGGCACCCCCCCCACGCCTTTGTAGTCCGGCGTCGCGTCGAACTGGCTGCTAAACACATGCTTCAGACCGATATGTCCTTGAGCGACATTGCACTTGCATGTGGATTTGTGGATCAGGCGCATCTGTGCAAGCACTTTCGAGCGGTCGCTGGGGAAACGCCGGCCGCCTGGCGACGTGCCTGCCGCTATTCGCCGCCGGCATCGTGCCCCTGCACGGCGCGGCGCACGCAAGCGAGCAATTCTTCCGCAGCGAACGGTTTGATGAGATAGCCGACCACGTTGGCTTTGATTACTCTCGCCTGCGCCCGCTCGTCCGGATAGGCAGTCATGAGAATGGTGGGGATCGCACGATTCGAGGCGACCAGACGCTGATGTAGCTCGAGTCCGGTCATCTTCGGCATGCGCATGTCCGCGATCAGGCAAGAGACCTGGCTCAACCGCCTGGACTTCAGCAGGCTTGCGGCGCGCGCAAACACGGCCGCCGAAAAGCCGGCAGACTCGAGCAGATCCTTGGTTGTGTCCCGAATCGACTCGTCATCGTCAACGATCGCAATCAGCGGCCCCTTGGGCACCCGGATCTCCCGATGGGCATTTGAAGTACGACATTAGTGCGCGCTGACCGTACGAGACAATTGCACCAGCGGGGGACGCTTCCGCACCTGCGGATATTTCAGGCGATAAAGGTATGCAGGCGCTACGACTTTGGTATAGATCGCCTACGACGTTGCGGTAGACTCGCCCAGCCGGTCCGCCATTCGCACGAGCTCGGGCAGCGATCCCGCGTGCATCTTCCGCATGACTTGCCCGCGGTGAACCTTCACCGTCATCTCGCTCAAGGTGAGCTCCGCCGCGATCTGCTTGTTGGGCCGCCCGATGGCGACGAGCGCCATGATCTGACGCTCGCGCTCGGTAAGAGTAGCGAAGCGTTCGCGCAGCTCGACGAGGCGCATCGCCTCGCGGCGTCTTTTCCGGTCACGCTCGATCGCCGCGTGAATCGCATCGAGCAGATCCTGATCGTGAAACGGCTTGGTGAGGAACTCGACGGCGCCCGCCTTCATCGCCCGCACGCTCATTGGGATGTCCCCGTGGCCGGTGATGAAAATCACGGGCAGCGCCAGGCCCTCTTTCGCGAGTTCCTTGTGAAAAGTCAATCCGCTCATCCCCGGCAATCGTACGTCCAGCACGAGACAGCCCGCCGCGTCCGGCGGCTTGCTCTGCAGAAATTCTTGCGGCGCGGCGAATGCGCGCACCTCGAGGCCCACCGTGCTCACGAGATCCTCGAGCGCCGAACGCATCGATGGATCATCGTCGATGACGAAGACGACAGCTCGTTCCTCGACCATGATGAGACCCCCTTAGGATCGGTCCGGGTCCGCGCACGCCCGGCCAATCCCCACTATGCCAATCCATCGCGCGTATTTTACGGGGCCGGTTCGTTGACCGGCAATGGAAAAAAGAATTGTCTTGTCTGTTGCTGTCCCAAGGCTGCGCCTTCGGCGGCCGAACGGCAAGCCAAGCCGCGGCTCACGGGATGGACGCATGGAAGGCTCTGCGGGCACGTTCACACCAGTGGGAAGATCGCATCGATGATGTGACCATCCCAGAGTGGGCTGTTGGCTTCGCCGCCGCCGAACGCGACGGCGCGCACGTTGGAGGAGGCGAGGAGATCGTGGAGCACCTCGCGAATGCGATGATCGTCATCTACGTGCTTCGCCGAACCAGCAATATTGCCAATGCCCTCCGGTTCCATGATTGCTGCCTCCCAGATGTATTCCGTTTTGGCCACCAAGCGATAATCACCGGCCAGACATTAACTCCTTGCGCTCCATATCCCTTGCAATGCCTCGGCACCGCTTGCTCTCGCTTGCTCATTTGATCCAGGCTGGTCGTGCAATTTGCTCGGGCAAAGCAATGCGGCTGCCTTCGCATGTCTAATCTTGCGGTGCTTCGCCCGCTCTTGCGCCTAATTCGTTGGCGTGGGACACCCTGCGGCAAGTGCGTAGAGACTTTCAATTTCCTCTCTGTCAAAACCAAGGTCGGATTCGTAAGGTGCGATCATGATGAAACCCGCTGCAGCGACTATGGATGACTGGCACGCACTGCTGCCAGCGCGGTCGGCGCGTTCGACCCTGCCGTCTGCCGGAGACCGGTTGTGCGTTCGGCATTACAGCTTCGATAAAGATGCCGTCGTCAGGTTGCCGGCCATTTCGGAGCACGCAATTTGCTTGGTGGTCGGCCGAACTTCGAAATTCGCGATTGACGACGGCCATCGCTGGAAACGACGCATCTACCAGCCGGGCGAGGGGCGCCTCATCCCCGCGGGAACCGCCGTGTCGTTCCGCGTGATCGGCTCTGCCGCGGTCGCACATTTGTACCTCAGCGGCGAGTGGTTCGACAAAGTCGTAACCGCAGGGTTGGGTTTCGAGCCAGGCTATATCCGGCTTTCCGGATCTACGCGACTCTGCGATCCGTTTCTTTGGATATTCATGTCAGCGCTACTTCGCCGCCTACGCTTAGGGCCGCGGCTTGACCGGATGGTCCTTGACTCGGCAACCCTTGGACTCGCTTGTCACCTCCTTCGTGAGTATGCGCTGCAGGACAAGTTTTCCCAGCCGCTCGCATATGCGTGGGAGGATGCCGCGCGCGTGGGGGATTTCATCGACGAATTGATAGGGGTCGAATTGGGACTGCACGAGCTTGCCGAAAGCATCGGGCTGCCGGCGCAGAATCTGTTGAGGGACTTTGCAAGTGCGGACGCGCGGTGCCTACGCCATTGGCTTCAGCATTCACGCATTCGGAGGGTGCACGCTCTTCTGACGAACTCAACCGCGCGACTCGAAGAGGTGGCTCTCGCTGCGGGAATCTCGACACCAGATGCACTGGATGTTATTTCCTACTTTGCCGCCGGCTATCCAGCGGCCGAACTTCGAGATCTGTGCGACGTGCCATTGGCCGCGTAGTCCGCAGACACTATCGGTGAGATCTACGGAACTCGCTTGGCGCTAGTCCAACGAGCCAGTGAAAGCTTCGCGAGAAATGACTCTGATCAGCGAACCCGAGCGACTGTGCAATGGCTGTTAGTGGCTGTTCTGTTTGCTTTAGTAGTTCCGCTGCCCTTTTGACCCGCTGTTGCAACAGGTACCGATGCGGTGGCATGCCCACGCTTTGCTTGAACGCTCGGGCGAAGTGGTACGTGGACAGTCCCGCATGTGCGGCGAGAGTCTCGAGCGCAAGATCTTCGCACAGATGGGAGCCGATATATTCCATGACGCGTCGAAGTGCCCCAGGGGCCAAACCCCCTCGCGGCGCTTGGACCGTAAAGCGCCGGCTCAGGTCTTCGAGCAAATCGATTCGTGGTTGCATGAGAAGTGTTGCTTCCAATTTGCCGACATGAAGCCGGGATGTCGTCACCGGACCTGAAACCAGAGCAAAGAAGGAGTCGCCTCCACGCACGGTCGTCAGACGCACCGGATAGTCAGTGGGTACGCCTTTTCGAAGGAGCAGCCCTTTGCGCGAGAAAATCGCCCAGACGCTCACCCCGGCGTCCATAGATTGGGAGTCGACGCGGTACTGGGCTCGCGCATTGCGATCTGCACCCACCACGCGATGATCGCGGTCCACCGCCAACAGTGATGCAGGCTGCTCGTCGTGCGGCGCGACAGCGATAATCCACTCCTTGCGGAATCGCTCTCGGAATAGCCGCTCCTCGATCAGGCGAGCTGACGTCGTGACAAGGGGGAGTGTGAGTGCGTGGGCCTGCGCCGAAACATCAGGGTCAATCGACGACACGTCAAGGACCGCGACCAGGCGCGCGTCAGAATCGAAGATGGGTGCGCCGGAACAACTGAGCCCAATGTGTCTCGCCCGGTAGTGTTGAGTTTGATGCACCGTGATCGGACGACACTCGGCGATGCAGGTGCCGATGCCATTGGTGCCTTCAATCTCCTCGGACCACACTCCACCCAGCCACACTCCCCAGTGCCGAAACTCATCTGAACGTTGATCATTGCCCCGGTAGTCGATCGCGATCCCGTTCTGGTCACAGAGCAAAGTGATGTAGCCGGCCTGTCCCACCATTCTGTGCAGGCGATCGAGTTCTGTTTGAGCGGCGAAAACGACATTTTCGATAGGTTCGATGGAGCTGCGGAGGGAACTCTCCGTGAGGATCCGTGGACTCTCGCGGCTCTCCGGATTGACATGGTGGGCTTGCGCACTGCGCCGCCAAGAGCTCGAAACCGCTTCTACTTCGAAGCTCGAGGATTCGCTTTGAGAGGATTCGCAGTGCACTACTGCAGCAACGGCGTCCACGTGATGCGCCGCAGACACGCTGCGGGCAACCTGCCAGTTCGCTGATGCAGTCTGTCCAGACGGTGCTGCCATACGGCTGTCTTTTTTGGACAACACAACAAATCATATCATTGGAGTGGACCGCACGCCTCCTGTAAGGGTTGCACACTTATTTCGCGCTGCAGCGTCGCCTCGAGTATTTTACGGGGCCGGTTCGTTGACCGGCAACGAAAACAAGAACACCGTGCCATGCGGTGCGTTTGCGGCCGCCGACAGGCGACCGCCATGTGCTTCGACGATCGAGCGACTGATCGACAAGCCGATGCCAAGCCCCTCTGCCTTGGTCGTATAAAAAGGCTCAAATAGGTGAGGTGCATGCTCCGGGTCCAGTCCCGTCCCGGTGTCGCGCACTTCAACGAGCACGGAATCCGGCCCATCCGAAGCTGACACTACCGTCAACTCGCGGGGCCGCTCCTTGATCCCGCTCATCGCCTCGATGGCATTGATGATGAGATTGAGCAGCACCTGCTGCAGCTGCACTCGGTCGCAGCGAACAAGCGGTAGATCGTGGCTGAGCCGTGTTTCGAGGAGAACTGCGCTTCGGCGCAGCTGATATTGCGCAAGCGCCATCACCTCGAGAATAGTTTCATTGATGTCCAGCCATTCCTTGCGCGGTGCCTGGCGCTTCATGAGTGCCCGAATGCGCCGGATGACTTCGGCCGCCCTCCTACCATCACTAGCTATGCGTTCCAGCGCCCGCCGCGCCTTGTCCATCTGTGGAGGCTTGGTCGCCAGCCAGCGTGCGCCGGCGGCCGCACTCGTGACGATGGCGCCGAGCGGCTGATTCACCTCATGCGCGATCGACGCGGTGAGCTCCCCCATGGTCATCACACGTGTCATGTGCGCAAACTCGGTCTGCGTGTTGCGCAGGGCTTCCTGAGCTTGCCGCCAATCGTGCACGTCGGTTGAGGTGCCGACGAATCTAAGTATGTTTCCCTCTGCGTCGCGTACCGGCACCGCACGATTCAGGTGCCAGCGGTATGTCCCGTCGCTGGCGCGAAGAAACCGCGCTTCCATCGTAAAGCCCCGTCCGGAGCGTATGCCGTCCCAGTAGCTCCCCGATCCTCTGTCTCGGTCCTCGGGGTGAAGAGTAGCCATCCACGCTTCCGGGTGTGATTTGACGTATTCCGATGTCTGACCGGTGTATTCGTACCAAAGCTGATTCACGATGTCGGGAGTCCCGTCCGGCATCACCGACCAAGCCGCGACGGGAATGTTTTGCAGCATGCTGACCCGAAGTTGCAGTTCATCAACCGCCGCGGTGCGCCTCGAAAATTGCCCGATCTGGCTGCCGATGCTGGCCAGTACGACGAGCAGTTCCTCGTCAGGATGCGCAATGTCCCGGCTGATGAAGCCGATGACGCCGATGACCTCGCGCCCCAGCAGGATTGGAAAGGCAATGGCCGCGCGTAACACCTGGCGTGCGGCGATGTCCACGCGGCTAAACGCCACGTCGTGCGCCACATCCGGAATGTACGCGGGAGCACCGGTTTCCCAGACACGGCCAGGCAGTCCGCTTCCCGAGCGGAATCTGCTTTTCCGGGTGACCATCTCGAATTGTGCGGCCTCGACGGAGGATGTGCGCCACAACTGCGCGCAGCGGAGTACGCGCGCTTTAGGATCGATGCGCCACACCGCACCGAGGTCCCATCCGAGGCATTCACACATCGCCTGAAGGATCTTTGGCGTCGCTTCCTCAACCGTCTCGGCGTCGGCCAGGATGCGCGTAACGCGGTATTGCACGAGCAGTCGTTGCTCGGCGCGCTTGCGCTCGGTTACATCGACGACGGTTCCGACGTATTCGACCAGCCTTCCCGCCTGGTCGACAACCGGATGCCCGATCGAGTGCATGTGCCGGACTGTCCCATCGGGCAGCACGATCCTGTAATCTTGTCTGTATTCGGTCTTGTCGCGCAGTATCTGCGCGAGCTCTTCCAACACCCCATCGCGTTCTTCCGGATGGATCAGCCGGCTGATCTCTTCAAATTCCGGTGGGTGGCCGCGCCGAGGATCCAGCCCAAACAGTCGAAATGCTTCGTCGGAATAGTATAGGTATTTCCCAGTGATGGTGCTGTAGGCCCAACTGCCCGTGTGCGTCAACCGCTGCGCTTCGGCGAGATACGCTTCACTTTGCCGTAGAGCCTGTTCTATGCGCTTGCGCTCCGTCAGGTCGAGCACGAAGCCAACACCTTGGTTCTCAACTTCCAAGCCCGCAGCACCAGCCAGTACGGGCACGCGGCTCCCGTCCTTGCGGAAGTACTCCCATTCAAACGGTTGCAAGCTCCCGGTACGCTGGATCTCTGCGACAATTTCCTGACGATCGCGGCCGCGCCATTGGGCGGGTGTCAAATCGGTCCAGCGCAGACGGCCTGAGGCGAGATCCTCACGCTCGTATCCCACCATACGAAGAAACGCGTCATTGGCCTCGAGAATGGCGCCATCGAGGTCCCAAATGACGATCCCGACGATATTGGCGTCTACCAGCCGCCGGATCTGCGCCTCGCGTTGGGCAAGGTCGCGGTACAGGCGAGTATTCTCGAGCGACATTGCGGCCTGCGACGCGAGCAGTTTCAGCACCGCGACGCGGCGCGGCCCGAAGACATGGGGGGCCAGGTTGTTCTCGAGATAGAGGGCCCCGATGAGTTTGCCGCGGTTCGAGAGCGGAACGCAGAGAACAGAACGAGCGTGCTGGTCGCCGATATAAGGATCCACTGAAAACGCATTCTCCGCCGAAGCGTCGTCGAGAATCACGCTCTCCTGCGTGCGCATGACATAGTGGAGAACCGACTCCGGCAGCACAGCCGAGTCCACGCTCTCGTCGAGCACACGTACGAGCACCGTATTGCCGCTGGTCGTTGCGTCAGCCGCGATCCGCTGCCCGGCGTCTCGGGAGAGAATCAAGAGTCCTCGCTCGGCGCCTGCGTGCTCGATCGCCGTGCGCATGAGAGTGTCGATCAGTTTCTCGAGGACCATCTCACTCGAGGCGGCTAGCGAAACCTTGATGACGGTCGCGAGGTCGAGGCGCTCGACCGCCGCACCGGTTGTGCTCGTCGAGAGTCGCTCCTGCTCGGCGAGGTGCGGATGCAACTCCTCGAGTTGACGCACCTTTCCGACGGCTCCCCAGCTCAGATAACCTTCGCTTGCGCGCCGCAGATACAGACGCGCAAATTCTTCGAAACCGCGCGCCGCGTAAAAGCGCGCGGCCAGTTCGTAGGCAAGCGCCTCATTGTGAATAAAGCCATTTACGCGGGCCGAGACGATCGCCTGCTCGTACAGACGCCCGGCATCGAGCTCGCGGCCTTCGATCCGGGAAATCTCTGCGCCGACGAGCGCGGCGCGGTTCTCGAAATTCTCAGGGCAATTCCGCGCCCAAATGCCGAGCTGGTTGTGGTGAGCTTTTAGAGCCTCGAAATGCCGCAGTTTTTGATCGGGAGACGCGGAATCCCAGGATGCCGCGTGGGAAAGCGCGCCATAGAAGCAAAACTCTGCCGTCTCCCAACGTGAAGGTGATGTCCAAAGCAACCGTTGCGCCTTTGATGAGGCATCCATGGCCGCGGTATAGTCGCCCGCAAGATAGCGCGCTTGCAATTTCCGGACCCAGTACCAGCACGCGGCCATCGCCAGCACCGGATTGCTGGATAAATGGTGTTCCATCCGAGGCTCATCCATATCTCCATCATCGAGGCAGCCGAATTTCGGGGTCAAGTCGCGGAGCGACCGAATGAGCGCAAGCTGCGTCGTGACGATGTCAACGACGAGGCCGAAGCGCGCTTTCCTCGGAAACGCGAGAGAATCCTCGGCTTCACGCTGCACCTCCGCAAGCGGTTCTCCCGACGCGAGAAGATTACCGACGAGGAGGCTACGGCTTGCCGCCCAGGTTAGGTCACCCATTTCGATCGCGACATCAAAGGCGCGGCGTATGAGATCGCGACCGGCCCGGACATGTCTCGTCCAGGGCATGATGATATTTCCGAAAACCGCGTACACACGCGCGCGGAAGCGCTTCAATCCACGCTGCTCGACCAGGTCATAGCCGAGCTGACCAAATCGCAATACTGTGGTGCTGTAGTTGCCTAAGAGCGGACCTGCAATCATGGCGAGCCCCAGGTAGGCAACGCACGAGGCGTCGCTGTTGCCGTGCTCGAGGCTGAGATTCACGATCCGGCAAATGATGAGGGGAGGAAGATTGTCGTCGCAGTAGTGTGCAGGTACGATAATTTCGTTCAGGACGTCCATGGTGTCGAGAACATTCGGGTCGGTCATCAACGGCAAATCAAGGAGTTCT
>Ga0307470_10000480_pt1 | contig 19640 bp, 14 predicted proteins | sample atmos_gasesAM3C__FD_204565 | JGI IMG/M metagenome (GOLD analysis project Ga0307470, IMG submission 204565) | Hardwood forest soil microbial communities from Morgan-Monroe State Forest, Indiana, United States - atmos_gasesAM3C_05 | ecosystem: Environmental > Terrestrial > Soil > Temperate forest... | reverse complement strand
ACCCGCCGTCTCTTTGCCGGCACCCGCCGTCCCTTTGCCGGCACCCACCGTCCCTTTGCCGGTACCGGCCGTCCCTTTGCCGGCACTCGCCGTCCCTTTGCCGGCCCCCACCGTCCCATTGCCGCGCCGCCCCGGCTCGATACCGATCTGCGCCGGCCAGCCGATTCACCACAGCCGCTGGACGATCCGCGGTCCGCGCCGGACACCGGTCGGACTGGAAAGTCCGACCTCCGTATGACTTCGGCCTGGTTTTGCCTTCAGTGCCCGGCCTCAGTCCGGATTCGTGGCCCACACCGACAGCTCGGTGATGAAACCGCGGTCATCCATCTCCAGCATCGACAGGGCCGCGTGCGCGATCTCGATCGCGCGCAGCTTTCGCTCGCTCGGCGGACGGCCACCGCGGAAGAACTCCGTCTGCACTTCGCTCGGATTGATCTGCATGACGCGAATATCGTGCTTGCGAAGCTCGGCGCGCCAGCACTCGGTCATCCCCGACACGGCGAACTTGCTGGCCGCGTAGGCCGTCCCGCCGGCGAATCCTCGAACACCTGCAGATGAGGAGATATTGATGATGTTGCCGCCCTTGCGCGTGACGAAATGGCGCGCGGACTCGCGTGCCACGACCATGGCCCCGAAGACGTTCGTGGCGAAGACGCGCTGCATCTCGGCGAGGTCCGTGTCCAGAAGCGGAGCGAACGACCCGAAGCCGGCATTGTTCACCAGGACGTTGTAGTCGGGAAAGATCTCGACCGTCTTCCGTACCAGCGCCACCGCATCGGCCTCGATGCTCACGTCAGCGCGGATGCCTTGCGCGCCGATTCTCTTCGCTGCATTAGCGACTTTCGCTTCGTCGCGCCCGCAAATGACGACCTCGGCGCCCTTCTCTTTCAGTTGCCGGGCGATCTCGAATCCGATTCCGGAACTGCCACCAGTGACCAGCGCGCGAACATCAGCGATCTTCATGTGCGGATTCTACGTCTCAGTTCCCGCATCCGCGGCTCGCGTCCGCGGCGGCACGCGCGCTGGGGAAGAGGGCATGCGCCGCCTGGGCATTCTCGCAACGCGCATGTCCGCCGAGCCGTGCCAGGCGAAGGCGGAGTCGAAAGTTCCCCGGGTCGATGCGCGCTGCTCGCACGAGCGAGGCCCGGTCGCTGTGTGTCGTATAGATCTCCATCGCCATCAACTGCTGCGTGCTCCGCACGACGCCGGCAATGGACAGGGCCAGGATGGCAAAGAAGGCCAGCTTCCACGCCGGTCGCGGCGACACATCCTCCGGAATCCACAATGCGCCGAGCGCCGACCAGACCAGGAAGGCCGGGACGGCGAGCAGCAGCACCGCATCGAAGGTCCCCGCAACGATCGCTCCCGCGAGGATCCCGAGGAGAGCCGCTGCCGCCAGACCTTCCTGTACATCACTCGCTCTTCGGAGTTGACCCAGGCCGGTTCTCGCGAGCCGGAGGAAGACCAGCGCGAGAAGGACGAACGCGGCGATTCCACGCTCCGCGATGCAGGCGATCCAGTCGCTGCTGGGCCAGGGATTCGACGTCATCCCATCGTTGGTCTGGTCGAGCGACGGATCACCGGGCGGAACGTGCGCCGGATATTCGACCGGCCAGTTTCCCGGCCCCACGCCGAAAAGCGGATGGCGCACCGCCATCAGCAGCGAACGTCCGTATTGCACGAGCCGGCCGCGACCGCTCCCCCCCGAATAGTCCGCCACGCCCTTCACCGATTCGAGGTATGGGTTGTTGCCGTGCCAGTGAAGCGCATTCGGAAGGAGCATCGATAGTGCCACGGCGCCAACGGAGAGGAGGACGATCCCGGCCAGCCGTCTCCACGTCTGTCCGTCGCGCCGCAGCGGCGGGGAGAACAGCATGGCCACGAGGACGATGACCATCACCGCGGCGAAGGCCAGCCAGGCCGCGCGGGATCGCGTAATGACGAGCGCCGCGACGACGAATGCTGATGCCACGGCCCAGCGCAGATACACGCCCCGCCGCCGCGCGTGCAAGGCGCAGAGAAGCAGGAGCGGAAACCCGAACGCTGCCACATGAGCGACGAAGTTGCGATTGCCGAGCGTCCCACCCGGGGAGCGGGTCTCCGAGAAGAGCTCGAGGTGCAGTCCATACGCCTGCAGCAGCGACGTCGCCGCGGCGATCACGACGCTCAGCGCCAACGCGCCGACGAGCGGACGGGCCAGGCCGGCGCCGCGCAGGGCCCGCGCGGTCCAGAAGAGGATGACGCCCGAGGCGCTGACGGCCAGAGCGCGCATGGCCAGCCAACGATTGGTTGCCATCAGCGCCGACAACGCGCTGAGGACCAGGTAACCGGCGAGCAGCAGATCGACGCGTGTGACCCCCATGCGCCACAGCGCGCGCAACGCGAGCAGCCCGGCCAGGGCCACCGTCGCATGGAGCACCAGTTCCTTCGGAACGAAGAAGCGATCGAGATCGAAGGCGTGCAACGTCGTCACCGCCAGGACGACGGCGACGGCACCCGCCTGGATGACGCGGAGCGCCAGGCGTTCGGTACGATTGGCTTCGGTTTCGAACGTGGTCATCGGGAGCGATTGTGAGAGTCAGGTCGCGGGCGTCATGAGATCACAGGAAACCTTTTTCCCGCCCCCAACGTCTCAGAACAAGGAGGAAACGAAATGACCCGAAAACTCATCCCCATGTTCTTCACCCTCATCCTGCTCGCCGCCCACGCTGACGCCGCCGATCTCGTCACCGGCGTTCGCTACAAGCTCTCGGCCGGCGATCTCGCCAGCGGCATCGCCGCGGTCGAGGATTACAAGCGGGCCTCGGGGGTCGATGCCGAGTACCTCGGTGCCGTGGGCTGGCTCGCCCGCGGAGCGCAGATGCAGGGGAAAGACGACCTTGCGGAGGAGTACGTCCGCGAACTGCGCCGCGAGATTCCCGTGGAGAAACCGGATCTCCTCGGCCCCTACGGCGCGGCAATCGAGGTGGAAGGGAGGCTGATCGCCACGCGCACCGGACACGGCGCCGCCATCCACTATCTCGAAGGCGAGCTGGCGCATGCCAGCGCCCCCTCGCTGCGCTCGCGGATCAACAAGAACATCAACCTGCTGTCGATGGAGGGGCAGCCGGCCCCCGCGCTGGACCTGACCACGGTCATCGGCGCGCCGGCGAAGTCGCTGGCCTCGCTCCGAGGCAAACCGGTGCTGATGTTCTTCTTTGCCTACTGGTGCGGCGACTGCAAAGCGCAGGCGCCTTCGCTGATCCGCGTGTGGCAGAAGTACAAGTCGACGGACCTGGCGTTGATCACCGCCACACGCATGTACGGAACCGTGGACGACAAACCGGCCACGCCAGCGGAGGAAACCGCGCAGGTCGAGAAGGTGTGGAAGGAGTTGTACGCGGGCCTCGACGGCGTCCCGGCCGTGATCGACACCGAGGGGGTCGTGCGCTACGGCGTCTCGGCCACGCCGACCTTCGTCCTGGTCGATCGCAAGGGAATCGTGCGGCTGTACACGCCGACGCGGCTCTCCGAGGCCGAGCTGACGCGGAGGATCGATGAGGTGCTCGCGGAGGCGCCGTAACGCATAGTCAGCGACTCCCCCGTATCGGCCTCGCCAGGGCCGATGCGGGGGATCTCGCTTCGCGCGCGTTGACTAAGCTCAACCCAGATCGATCCGCACCCCGCCCCTGCCCTCGGCGAGCAGAGCGCGGCCGTGGTAGTGGAACTCGTTATGAACATCGAGCAGGAGCTGCCTGCGCTCGATGCGCTCTTCCTCGGCGCGGGTGTAGACGGTGGCCTCGAGCAGGGCGGTGCCGTCGTCGCGGGCGTCGACGGAAGGGAGGTGCGTGACGATGAGGGCGCGGACGATCTGGGGCGATTGCATCCGGGCCAGCGCGGCGTCGTATTCGTCCGCGGCGGCGATGAGGCGGGTCATGCGCCAGGACGTGGCACCGACGATGTCGCTGATGACGAGCCAGTACTCGAAGATGGCCTCCGGGTTGCGATCGACGTCGAACGCAGCATAGACAGGAAATCCGCGCTCCACGTACGGCGTGCTCTCGTCGCCGATGACGTCATAGCGGATCTCGCCGCTGACGTGCAGTCCGGATGCGCACTCGACCAGCGCGGCGGCCTGCAGCGCCATGTGCGCTTTGGGAGAAAGCGGTCCGGTGCCCGACGCAAACGCCTCGCGGAACCGCGTATTCGCGAGCTCGTGTGCCCGCGCGATGCGCTCGCGCACGCGCTGGACGGCGTCGAGCGTCAGTGTGGTCACTTGACCTGCTGTATCCGGGCGAGGAACTGCTCCGGCTTCTCGAAACCGGTGAGGCGAAGCTGCTGCTGCTCGCGTCCCGAGGAATCGATGAAGATGACGGTGGGCACGCCGACGATGGCGTAGCGCTTCGTCAGCTCCTGCACCAGCGGGTTCTTGTTGTTGGTCACGTCGGCTTTGATTCGCGTGAAGCGGTCGAGCTCTTTCGCAACGCCGGCGTCGCTGAACGTGCTCTCGTCGAGCTCTTTACAGGGGATGCACCAGGTGGCGAAGACGTCGATCACGACTGGCTTGCCAGCGGTTGCGGTGACCGCGGCGGCGTCGTATTTCCGCCACTGCACGGCCACGCCTTTGCGCGGCGGGATGGCGAAGGCGACGCCGGCGACGAGGAGGAGCGTGGCGCAGGCGAGGCGCATGATGCGGCCGCGCGGGCCGCGGCTGGCGAAGAGGAAGACCGCGCCGATGAGCAAGCTGGCGGCAACGCCGATGCGGAAGCCGGTCTCGCCGATGACGCCGCGGAGGAAGTAGAAGGCCATTGCGATGAGGACGAAGCCCATGGCTTTCTTGACCTGCACCATCCACTCGCCCGGCTTGGGCATGGCGTTGAGCGCGATCAGATACGGAAAGCCGAGGCCGAAGGCCAGCGTGGCGAACATGGCGATGCCGATGGCCGGTTTGGCGATCCCGGCCACGAGTGTGAAGAGCGCCACGACGACCGGCCCGACGCACGGCGCGGCCACGATGCCGACGAAGAGTCCCATGGTCAGCGCGCCGGCAACGCCCGCGCGGCCCGCTGAGCGGTTGGCGATGAATTGCGGCACGCGGAACTCCCACACCCCGAACATCGACGAGGCCAGGATGAGCATCAGCACGGCGAAACCGATCAGCACCGCCGGAGACTGGAGCCACGATCCGAACATCCGTCCGCTCAGCGCGGCGAAGACGCCGAGCGCCGAGTAGGTGATGACGATGCCGATGACGTACGAGAGCGACAGCACGAATCGCCGGGAACGGCGCCCGTCGCTCTGCATGGCGAAGAAGCCGACGGTGATGGGGATCATCGGAAAGACGCACGGGGTGAGATTCAAAGCCAGCCCGCCGAGGAAGAGCACGAGGAGCGTGAGGGGAAGGCCGTGCGCGGCGTAGGTCGCGGAGAGCTTGTCGTTCGCGATGGGCGCAGCTGCGGCGCCTTGCGGCGCGGCGGAGAGCGGGGTGAAGCTTGCGTTTGTCGCCGTCGCCGGCGGGGCCGGCGCCGCGGCTGCCGACACGACGCTGGCGTCGATCGTTACCTCGGCGTCGCGAGGCGGGAGGCAGACGGTGTCGTTGCAGGACTGGTAGTGGAGCTTGCCGTTGATCGTATTGCCGCTTTTCAGCCTGGCCACGAACGGGATCCGGATGGTCCCTTCGAAGACGGCGAGCTTCTGCGCGCCGCTGAACTTGAACGAACGGATGGTGTGCGGGGGGTAGTCGGCGGAAACGAGATCGGCCGTCGCTGCATCAAATGACAAGGCCGAGGGGATGACGAAGTCGTCGAGCGGCTTGTTGGAGTTGATGTGCCACCCGCTCAGGATGGTGGCCGTGACCACGCCGTGGACGAGCGCGCCGTCCTTCTGGCTGACAGATCCCGTGAGCTTGACGAGATCCGCTCCCGGGATGGTGTTGGCGGCACCGCCGAGGGAGAGCTGCGCGAAGGCGGGTGCGGCGAGGAGAAGCGAGGAGAAAAGGATCAGGCGGCGCAGCACACGCAACACTCCGCCTCTCACTTACGCGGTCCGCCCATCTGGCGTTCCAACTGCGGGATCATCATGTCGAGATTGTGGTTGTACTGCGAGTTCGGATACTTGGTCTTGAATCCGCGGTACTCGTTGAGCGCGGCGGCGACGTTCCCCTGCTGCATGTAGATGTCGCCGACGAGAAGGCGGCTGCGCTCGAAGGCATCGCCCTTGTTCTGCACGGTGGCGAACTTGGCGATGGTCTTCCTGGCGTCGTCGAACTTCTTCTGGAGGATCTGGGTGAGGGCGAGCTCGAAGTAGGCATCGTCGCGAACGCCGACGGGGACACCCGGCTCGGCTACGAGCTTGCGCAGGCGCGTTTCGCTCTGCGCATACGCGGAGCGGGCTTCGAACTCTTTGGCCAGGGCCAGGCGCTTCGGGTAGTCCCTGGCGATGGACCCCTCATCGCCGGCGCGTTTCACGAAGTCGTTGTACTTCTCCTCGACACCGTTGATCGTGTTCGCGATCTCGGTGGAGGGGATGTAGCCCTTGATCATGCCGGCGACCATCATGTCGCTGTTGAGCACGAGGAAGGTCGGCAGCGAGTTGATGCTGAACTCCTGCGCCAGCTTCGTGCCGTCTTTTCCGTCCTCGGTGTTGAGCCGGAGGAGGACCATCTTGTCCGTGGAAGTCTGGAAAGCCTGAGACGGGATCACTTCCTGCTCGAACTTGTGGCACCAGCCGCACCAGTCGGCGAAGAGGTCGACGAAGATGAGCTGGTTCTTCTCCTTCGCCTTTTTCTGCGCCGAGGCAATGTCTTTGAGCCACGGCGAGGCGACGGCCTGCTGGACGAACAGCAGAGCGGCCACGGCGAGCAAGGCTGTCCTTTTCACTTGAATCCTCCCGTTCGCCGGTCGCAAACGGCACGCGGAAAGTCGCTATTCCGATTGTGCCGCACCGACCGGTGACATTTCCGTCGAGGTGTTTTCCTTTTCGTGAGCATGCTTGCGTGCGGCGTCAACGAAGGCGCCGAAGATGGCCGTGGCCGAAGGTTCCCCCGGCATGTCCTCGGGATGCCATTGCACCCCTACGTAGAAGGGGTGTGACGGATCTTCGAGCCCTTCGACGACGCCGTCCGGAGCCTGCGCGTTGACGCGCAATCCGCCGGCGACGCGGCCGACGGACTGATGGTGCGATGAGTTGACGTTCAGATCGCGCGCACCGAGGATGCGTCCGAGTCTCGTGGCGGCCTCGATGTGAACGTCGTGGCGATTGCGGTCGCTCGGCTCGCTGGCGTGATCGATCTCCGTCTCGACCGCGGAGCCGATGTCCTGGATGAGCGTCCCGCCCGCGGCGACGTTCATGACCTGCACGCCGAGGCAGATGCCGAGCGTGGGAACGCCGCGCTCGCGCGCCAGCCTGGCCAGGCGGAGGTCGTTCTTCTGACGGCGCGGATCCATCGGCTCACAGCTCGGGTGCTTCTCCTCGCCGTACTCGGAGGGGTCGCAGTCATCACCGCCGGCGAGGAGGATGCCGTCGAGACCGTCCAGAAGGTCAGCCGCGTTCTCGGACTGGGGCGGGATCAGCACCGGCACCGCGCCGGCGCGCTTCAACGATTCGATGTAGGTCATGTAGACAAAAGCCCGATCGCGCTCGCCATCCTTCCGCGCCACGTCCGACCCGATGCCGATGAGAGGTTTGTGCATGCCGGGGTAATTATGCGGGATTCGGGAGGAGGAGGGGGATCAGCGCTTCCTCTTCGGCGCGCGTGTTCCCCGCAGGAGTCCGGCGACGCTGAGATCCTCATCAAGATCGGGCCAGTGAATCCCGTCACCGTCGCCGAGGAGCTCCCAGCGCGCGCGCTGATCCGGCGAGCCGTCCACGAGGCGCGGGAACCACACTAGCGGAACGGAAATCGTTCTGCCGTCCGTGAGCGAAACGGTCAATTCTGCGTCGGTGACGACGACATCGTGGGCGTGTACGGTGATCTCAGTCGCTGAAGTGCTCATTCCATTGCTCCAGGAATCGCTTGCGATTCGCCTTCACGATCGCAAGAAGGTCTCGTAAAGTATGCGCCGGAAAGCCCGAAGAATCTGCCAGTTCGACCGGATCGAGCCAGAACTTAGCCAGCCGGTGCTCCTGCGCAACGTGAACGTGCGGTGGCTCATCGTTCTCGTTGCTGTAAAAGTAGATCCGGTACGGACCGATCTTCGCGAGGCGCGGCATCGCTGAATTCTAATCTTACGGCCGTTGCCCGACTATTCTTGGACAACGCACGTGTGACCCTACCGAACCGTGATCATCACGCTATCCCGCTCCCCCCGCCCGTTCGTTGCCACGATGGTGTGCTTGCCCACGTGCAACGGCCACTCGCGCGATGCCGGCTGTCCGTCGACGAGCCATGTGGCGTCGTGCGTCGCTCGCAGGTGCAGCGACTGGAACTCGCGGTGCAGCGTGGGGTCGACCAGATACGTGGCGTCGTTCGGCGGGCTGGTGATGCGGAACTTCGTCTCGCGGCCGGCGATGGCGCGCGGCGCGGATGCGGGGGTGCGGCGCTCGTGCGCGTCCGCCCATTCGCGGTACTCGGGGGGCCAGGCCACGTGTCCGGCGTGATGCCAGGAGCAGAACTCGACCGTGGCATCGCGGGGAAGCCATTCGCTCTCGGTGGACGGGCAGGAGGTCGAGGGACGAAGTCCGGAGAGCGCGCAGATGGGCTGCTGTTCGAGGTCGTCGGGACGATCGACGATCGGTGTTTCGCCGTTGACGCCGGCGCGGCCCATGGCGGCCAGCATCACGGAGTGGAAGATCGGGCCGGCTCCGGTGACGCCGCTGGAGTTCCGCAGCGTAGTGCGGTCGAAGTTCCCCACCCACACGCCGACGGTGACGGCGCGCGTGTAGCCGACCGTCCAGTTGTCGTGGTACGCCTGCGAGGTACCGGTCTTCACGGCCACGGGAAAGGGGAAGTCGAGGTTGCCGCCGCGGCCGAAGATGAACTCGCGGGCCTGCGGGTCGCTGAGGATGTCGGTGATCCAGAAGGCTGTGCGTGCCTGGAGCACACGTTGCCGGTTGTCGGTTGTCGGTTGTCGGAGGAGCATGCGCGGTTCGACGCGGATGCCGCCTCGCGCAAAGGTTGCGTACGCGGTCACGAGCTGTTCGAGCGTGACTTCGGCGTCGCCGAGGGTCAGGCCGAGGCCGTAGTAGTCGGCGGTGCGCGTCAGGTCGCGGAAACCGGCTCCTCGGAGCAAACGCAGCAGCGCGGGAGGTCCCAGCTTCTCCAGAAGCGCGACGGCGGGGACGTTCTCCGAGCCGGCCAAAGCGAGCCGCGCGCGTAACGGGCCGCGGTAGCCGCCGTCGTAGTTTCGCGGCGTGTAGACGACGCCCTCCTCGGCGGTGGGAAAGTGCGACGGCACATCGGCCAGCACGGTGGCGGGCGTCATCCCATTCTCAAACGCAAGCGCATACGTGAAAGGCTTGAGCGTCGAGCCGGGCTGGCGGAGAGTGGTAACGCCGTCGATGGCGCCGCCGAAGTTCGCGGTTGCGCGGTCGCGCGGTTGCGCGGTCGCGCGGTCGCGGGGTTTCACAGTCGCGGCGGGGACAGGAGCGCGAGACCCCGAGACCGCGTCACCGCGAGACTCCGAAACCGCGACGCGCGACCCTCCGAAGTAGTCGCCCGACCCTTCCCACGCCAGCCAATCGCCGGTCTGGTTGTCGAGCACGACGACGGCGACGCTATGCGCGCCGTGTCGCAGAAGGTTGGTCCGCTCGGCGGAGATGATGCCCTGGACGCTGCGTTGGAGGTTTGCGTCGAGCGTGGTCTCGATCCGGGTCGGCGCGTTTGCTCCGAGGTGTTCACGGACCTGCTCGACGAAATGCGGCGCCAGAGTCGGCTGGATTCCGCGATCGAGCGAGAGCCGCTCCGCGCGCGCCTCGCGATAGGCGACATTGTTGATGAGGTGAAGCTCGTACATGCGGGCGAGAACGAGCCGCTGCCGCGTCAGCGCACGGCGCGGGGTCGACGGCCGCTGCGGAAGCGAGGCCAGCCAGGCGGATTGGGCAATCGTCAGCTCTTCTGGCGCGCATCCGAAGTATCGTTTGCTGGCGCGGGCGATGCCGATGGTCTGCTCGCCGTACGGCGCGAGGTTGACGTAGAGCGCGAGGATCTGGCGCTTGGTGTAGCGATGCTCGAGTCGTATGGCGATGACGGCCTCGCGCACTTTCGATGCGATGGTTCGTGGCGGATTGCCGAGGAGTATCTTCGCAACCTGCTGTGTGATCGTGGAGCCGCCTTCGGCCGCGCGCAGATGGTAGGCGTCGTGTACGACCGCGCGGGCGATTGCTATCGGATCGATGCCGGCGTGGTGATAGAAGCGGCGATCCTCGGCGGCGACGGTGGCGTTGGCGATCGGCGCCGGGACGTCATCGAGCCATTCGTTGCGCGTGCCGGTGGCCGACAACGGCTCGTAGAGAACGATGCCGTTGCGGTCGACGATGGTGGGGGTGGTGTCGGGAGTGATCGTCGGGATGGGACCGAAATACACCCACAGCGCGAGGGCGATGAGACCGGCGGCGAGGACGCCGCCGGTCCAGCCGGCGAGACGCCGGCGCTCCATCGTCAATCTCACGGCTTGACCTCGACGACCTCGCTTGCGGTTCGCCCGAAGACTTCGGGCTCGTACATCTCCTCGGCGTAGGTGGGCGCGGTGATGAACGTTCCCGCGGTGGTGGCGCGGACCATGTACGTGAACTCGTGCATCCCTTCGCTCAGACGGGTAGCGAAGAGGTTCACGCGGTCGTCGCGGCGCTCGACGTGATCGAATCCGCCGTGCTCCCACCACGACATCCAGTCATCGCCCTGCCGATCGTTCTTACTCTGGGCCTCGGCGAGATCGGTGGCAGTCGTGGCGAACCACGATTCGACCGGCTCCGTGCCGGCGGGAATCGGGTCGCTCACGGCCACGAACCGGCGCTCCTTCGTGTTGCGGATGCGCAGCGTGACTTTGATCAGGTCGCCGGCCTTGAACGTCTTCTGCGAGTACTTCCGCTCGACGTTGAAGCCCTTGTCGAGCCCTTCGTGAAGCAGCCCGGCCGGCGAGTAACGGAGACGCATCAGGTAGAAGAGCGTGCCGGTGCCCTGGCGATCGAAGGTGACCGGGAGCTCGGCGCCCGGGTGCTGCGCCTGCAGTTGCGCCATCGGCACATCGTGGGTCTTGGCCACCGTGCTCCGGCCCTTGAATGCATCGTTTGCGATGGCATCGCTGCCAAGCTTCACAACGGCGGTGAAGTCCGGCGTCTCGCTCTCGTACTTGCGGTAGTAGTCGACGAGCGACTCCATCGCCCAGACGTTCTCCTGCGTGTTGCCCCAGCGTCCCCTCACCCGCGCATTCAAGAGCCAGCGCACCATCTGCTTGACGAGCTGCTCGCTCTGGCCGTGGCGCGTCAGCGAGCCGAGGGTGATGGCCGTCGAGCGGATGTTCGAGTTCCAGAAATAGAGGAGGTACGGATCGGTCAGCTCTTCGACGTGCGCGCTGCCGCCCTCGGGGAGGATGGCGTTGTTCAGACGGCGGACGAGCTCGTCCACTCGCGGACCTTTCTCTCCCTTCGCCACCATGGCGTCGAGCATGTACGAGATGCCGAAGAGGGGCATGCGATCGACGTAGGAGTACAACCGCGTGAGATTGCTGTCCTCGTTGCGGCCTGCCTCGACGAGCACTTTCACGGCGAAGGCCTGCCACGACGTGTACGCCGGCCACCAGCCCTCGTTCGTGGGGCGTTTCTCTTTCAGCTTGGTATCGAGATAGTCGTACCCGCGCTTGGTCACGTCCTTGTTGACGTCGTATTGCAGCTTCTCGCCGCGCTGCATGACGTGCAGCACGTTGGCGGTGAGGTACGGCGACTCGCTGTAGCACTCGCCCGCCCAATAGGTGAAACCACCGTCGCCGCACTGGAACTTGTAGAGCTCGTAGATGGTCTTCTGCGCGATCGTATGCGCCTTCTTGGCGTCGATGCCGGGAAGGGCGAAGGCGTCGCCGAGGTCGGACGCGAGCATCAGGGCCATGGCCGCGGAAGAGCGCTGCTCCGCGCAACCGTACGGATAGTCGACCAGATACGACGCACCCTCCGACAGGCCGACCATGGCCGTGGACGAAAGCTCCACGTGGAGTCCGCCAGCCGAGGGGACGACGTCCTTCGGAACGGCCAAGGTCTCCTTCGCGTCCGGCTTCGCTTCGCCGTACGCGGCGACGGTCTCCGTCGGCGCGAGGATGCGCACGGGCAGCGCGTCTTCGAAGGCGTCGGTCTCGCCGTTCAGCGAGACGGACATCTGGATGCGCGCGTTCCCGATCGCTTTGGCCGAGGCGTTGAAGCGAACTTCCGCCGAACCCTCCGCCGCGATGTCGACCGTGCTCGATGCCGGCTGCGTGAACTCGACCACAGACGGATCGAGCGACTTGATGGACACCGTGGCCTTACCCGGCTGCTTGAGCTGCGAGTGAACCACGGCGCCGAAGAACGCCTTGTCGCCCACGGCCAGGAAGCGCGGCCATGTCGGCGTCAGCAGCACCGGCTTGTTGATGCGGATCTCGTTCTGCGCCCAGCCGAAGCGCGAGGCCTTGTCGCCGGCGACGGCCATGATGCGATACGTGGTCAGCGACTCGGGGAGCGTGATGTCGGTCCGCGCGTGGCCTTTGTTATCGGTAACGACGGAGCCGACCCAGAAGGCAAGGACCCGGAAGTCTTTGCGGATCACGCCCGGTCCGGCGTCACGTCCGCCGCCGCCGCCCTGGGTCTCGCCTTTCGGCGTGAGCACGCGGCGGCTGACGATCTTCTCGCGCGAGTCTTCATTGACGACCTGCAAGCCTTTCTCGAGATAGATCGACTGCAGGACGTCGGGTGTCTCGTATCCGGTCAGCGATAAGACGCCGTAGTCGACGGCCCACAACGTCACTTCGGATTGCGACGGTTTGCCGGCCGCATCATGGACGTCGACTTCGATGCGGGCCTTCGAGGCCGGACGATACTCGTCGCGGTTGGCCTTCACGGCGACCTTCAGACGTTTGGTGGCGTCTTCGACGTTGATGGCCGCGTATCCGATACGGAAGGCGGGCTTGCCGGGATCGCTCTCGTCTTCGATGCCTTCTTTCGTACGGCCTTTCAGCAACAGGACGGAGACGTAGAGGTTGGGGATGTCTTTCTCGGTGATGGGAACGGTGACGGTGGTCTGCGTGGAGGTCAGCTCGAAGGTCTTCCACGTCCGTACGCCTTCGCGCTCGGTGGTGAGCAGCGCCGTGGCGTGCTCCCACGGCGACTTGACCATGATCCGCGCCGTCTCTCCGGGCTTGAAGGTCTTCTTCTCCGGCACGAGGTCGATGCGGTTGCTGTCATAACGCGCCCAAGCGGTGTAGCCGGCGCCGACGGCATAGAACCATGTACGCGTAGTCGTCGAGCGGCCCTCGGCATCAGTAGCTTTGGCGATGAGGAGGTACTCGCCGCCTTCGTTCAGCGGCACGTGCAGCGGAACGGGCGCGGCCTGCGTGGTCACGTCCCAGTGTCCGGCGGGCAGTTCTTTGCGTTCGGTTTGCCAGTTGTAGAAACCGTTGCCGGCCGACTCGCGGACGGAGTTCCACTGGATGCGATGGAGGTCGATGCTGATCTTGACGTCCGCGGTGGCGGTGCCGTTGAGCGCCACCGCTATGAGGGCGGTGTCGATTCCCTTGGTGGCGTCGGCAAAGTACGGCGGCGTCTTCACGCCGACGTACCACGGGGCGGGATCGACGTGGAACGAGGTACGGCCGGCGATCTGCTGGCGCGAGATGTCGGTGACGTTGCCCTCGAGTGTGTAGTTCCACGGAGCGCCGGCGGCCAGATCGGTGTCGAGCGTCAGCTTCAACTCGCCTTTCGCGTCGAGCTTCGGTTCCTTCGTGTCGATCGTTTCCATGCTGCGCGGGTGCTCCGGGTCTTCTCCCAGAAACTGCCACTGATCCTCGCCGAACCGTTCGCGGATGGCGTGCGGTATGTCGAAGACCGGTTGCTTCGCATACGTCCACTTCACCGGCCGCGACGCCATCGCCGCGCCGAAGAGGTATTTGCCGATGATGGTGCCGTTCAGTTTCGTCCCCGCGATCGTCGACGGCGATTTGAGCGTGACGTCGACGCGGAACTCCGGCCGGCGATAAGCGGCCACGAGGAAGTCGCCGTTGACCATCAACCGTTGCGAGGCGATCGTGGCGCTGACGTTGTAGTCGCCGAGTGCCGCCTCCGCCGGGACAGTCCAGGTCCACTCGGCGCTGCTCCAGTCATTGAGCGTGACCGTGCGCTTGTCCACTTCCTTCCCGAGCGAGTCGTTGACGATGATGTCGACCGCTGTTCCGGCGTGCAACAGTTGCATGCCCGTGGGCGTGTCGCTGCGCAACACGACTTTCGCGTGCAGCTCCTCGCCCGGCTTGTAGACACCGCGATCGGTGAAGATGGTCCCGCGCAGCAGCGGCCGCGCTTCCGTGAGATCGAAGTGAAGCTCGAAGTCCCACGGCTGGACGCCCTGGTTCCAGTCGCTGGCCACGTACGCGACGTCGTCATCCTTCTCGGCCGTGACGACGAAGTACAACCCACCGACGCCTTCCCAGGCGTTTTCATCGGTCACCTCGCCGTTCGCGGCCCTCTTGGTGCGGTCGACTCGGAGGTCAGTGTTGGGGGCGATGGCGATACCGCTGGCGTCCGTCGTTCCGGTCCAGAAGACTTTGTTGTCGCGTGTCCGGATCGACACCTTGGCGCCGGCCACCGGCGCGGCGTTGTCGAGGCGCGAGACCAGGACGAGCGTGTTCTGCGGCGAGTCCTTGACCGAGATGCCGAGGTTCGTGACCTGCACGATCGTCCCGGCGTTGTCTTCCGTGTAGCGGAGGGATTTCTGGATCGCATCACCCGGCTTGATGACGGCCCAGATGATGCCGTTGCCAATCGACGACAGCGACGATTTCAGATTCAGGCCGTACGACTGCAGCTTGTCCGGGACCGGCGCGAGTTTGCGCTGAGTTCCTGGGGTGCCCGGCGTCTTGTGGAAGCCGTCCTTCTGCAGATCGACGATCGAGGGGACCAGCTGATCGAGCGACAACGGCGTCACCCACTGGGTCACATTCTGGAAGTTGCGGGCGTGGAACGGCAGGACCGGCCCGCCGCTCGATTCCCAGACGCCGTGACCGTCGCCGAAGCTGATGTAAGCGACCTTGTGGTAGTACTCGACGACCCCCATCCAGGCGTAGCCGAGCGTCTGGCCGTCTTCCGCCGTGAGCGAGGGATCGATGCGGATCGCGTAGGTGTGCGCGGGGCTCAGCGAGTATCCGAGCTCGTCGAGGCTGTACTGCGTAGCGTGTGCGCCCTCCTTCTCCTCACCCTTCGGCGCGGACGGCGTGACCGGAGTCTCATGCGCGGGATCGGTGACGTCGGAGACACTCACCGACTTCCGAAAGGCCGGGAAGGGGACGCCGCTGCGCGAGCGGAAATAGACCGGGTTGTAGTAGTCGGGGTTGCACTCCTTCACGCACTCGATCTTCTCGACGAAGAACGTCGGATTCAGCTCGATGGTGAATGTCTGCGTGCGGCCGGTGGCGACGTTGGTGTTGCCTTTGGCCAGCGAATCGTCGATGAAGACCTGGAGGTTGGTGTCGGGCGGCACGCCGGGCTTTGTCTCGAGAACGACAAGCTCTTTCGCCGGCTGGAAATGTTTCTTGTCCCACTCCGTGGGAAAGAACGACAGCACGGGCTGCTCGTTGCTCGCCGCCGCCTGCTGCGCTTTCGCAAGCTTGGCGTCGAATGCCGCCACCTGCTGCGGCTCCAGCTTCTGCAAACGCTCCCGCGCCGCCAGCTCGGGCGCCTTGAGCTCGTGCGTGACCGTACGGAGCTGGACGTGCGACGCCAGCGTCTCGGCATCGACCGGCTGGTTGAACCAGAGCGCGACGACGATGCCGCCATCGTACTTGCCGCCTTTGCGATACCAGTCCGTCCGCCGGAGCTGGATGGTCGGCGTGGTGAAGGAGAAGCGATACACCTTTCCGAGAGTCTTCCCGCTGACGGCCTTGGCCTCGGCATCGACGGAGACGTCGTATTTCGTTGCGAACGGCAGCGGCGTCTTCGGATCGGGAGTGAAGATCAGGGTGGTCGTCCCCGACCAGCGGAAGGATCCCTTGATGGCCGGTTCTACGTGGAACCAGGGCACCTCCAGTACCTTCGGAATCCTGCCGACGACGACCATCGGCTCGCTGAAGACGACCCGGATCTCATTGGCCTCGGCGAGGCTTGCCACCTCGCCAATCGGCCCCGCTTTCACGATCGTCAGTTTGTCGGCCGCACGCGCGGAAAACGCGCACACAAAGAGAAGAATCCCAAGTCCAGCTCGCTTCATGCGGCGGAGGTTAGCATGGGCTGACCGGCCGGTTTGTGATGGGGGATACGCCGCTCGTTTCGATCCGCGCAGTTCGCATTCAGTGTTGGTAGTGCCGTCGTTCCCCATCGTCGTCTCCTCTGATCGTTCGCTGAGATCAATAGAGGTCCGGGATGTGGCGTGGCGAGTATCCAGACAAGGAGAAGCAGCGGCAGAATGTGGCGGGATTGTGGCGAGGGGGGAGCCGCGGAGCGTAGCGCCGCCGAGCCGGCAGCGGTCCAGCCGGCCAGCGGCCGGCGCTACGTACACCCCGCCTACAGCAACCCCGCCTCCAGCGCCTTGAGCACCGCGCGCGTCCGGTCCCGCACGCAGAACTTGGACAGGATGCTGGAGACGTGGTTCTTGATCGTCCCTTCGGCGGTGCCGAGGGCGTGGGCGATCTCTTTGTTGCTGTAGCCGCCGGCCATGAGGCGGACCACTTCCAGCTCGCGCGCGGTCAGCTCCTCGGCGGGCATGGCATCGGCGATGACAGTCCCCGCGGCGCGGAGCAGGCGCTGGGTGATGGCCGGCTGAAACACCGTCCCGCCGGCGGCGATGGCGCGGATGGCGGTCATGAGCTGCTGGTAGGAGATGTCCTTGAGCAGAAAGCCGCGTGCGCCGACGCGGATGGCGTCGAGAACGACGGTCGTATCGTCGAAGGTGGTCAGAACGAGCGTAGGAGGCAGCGCATCAGCGGCGGCAAGCTCGCGCAGCACATCGAGACCGCTCTTCTTCGGCATCCGCACATCGAGCAGCAGCACATCGACCTCCACGGCGCGCACGCGTTCGATCGTCTCGGCGCCATCCTCGGCTTCGCCGGCGATGACGATCTCCGCGTCCATCTCCAGCAGCGTGCGGATTCCCTGGCGGATGAGAAGCTGGTCGTCGGCGATGAAGACGCGGATCACGGCGCGCTCCGCGCCGGCAGAAATGCCGTCAGCGCAAAGCCTCGGCCGGTGCCGCTCTCGATGGTCAGCTCACCTCCGGCGCTCTCGATGCGCTCGCGCATGCCGCGCAGCCCGAAACCGTCGCGCTGCGCGCCACGCCCTCGGCCGTCGTCCCGCGCGCGCACCTCGAACGCGTCGCCGCTGCGCCGCACGGTGATCCAGAGGTTCTCCGCGCCCGAATGCCGCGCGGCGTTCGTCACCACCTCCTGCACGCAGCGGAGGATGACCAGCCCCTGCTCCGGATCGTCGACGCGAAGCGCGTCGTCCACTTCGAGCTGTACCCGCGGCCGAGGAAGGTCGGCCACGAGCGTGCGCAAAGCACCGCCGAGGTCGATGCAATCGTCCGCGTTCTTCTCGGCCACGATGGCGCGCACGTCGGCCAGGAGCGTCCGCGCCAATGCCTGCGCCTTCTCAACGTCCCCATGCGCGGCGCCTTCAGTACGCACGAGCGCGGCTTCGAGGTTGAGCGTCAACGCGGTGAGGTGATGACCGAGGGCGTCGTGCAGCTCGCGGGCGATGCGAAGGCCTTCGGCGAGACGGCCGCCGTCGGCGACGAGGTCCTGCATCGCCCGAAGCTGTGCGCTCGTGCGCATCTCCCGCTCCAGCAACTCGAAGGAGAAGAAGGCCAGAATCTCGAATCCGAAATACGGCAACGCCAGCAGCCATGCGATGTGGCTGTTCCAGTGAATCGACACGGCGGCCAGGAGCATGAGCGTCTGGCCGGCGATCCAGGCAATGGCTCGCCACCGCTCCAGCATCGCCGGCAGGCGCAAAGCGATCAGCACCAGCAGCGCCCCCTCGAATCCGTCGCAGAGGAGCAGCGCCATGAGAGCGACGCAGACCGCCTCCAGCGCCAGGAACGAGAGATGCGGACGGCGCAGATCAGCGATGAACAGCGCGCCGAAGAGGACGAAGGCCACGGCCCATTGCGCCATCAACCCGGGCGTGGTGGCGCCCTGGAGAATGACCGGAAGGCCGACCATCAACCAGGCCGTCAGGCCGGCTACGCCGAGGATGCGCGTCTGCGGCATGCCAGGAGAATGACACAGCGATCGCGGCGCGTGAATAGGCCGGAAGTCATGTGCCGCACGCTGCCCCGTGTGGCACATGCGCGGAGATGCGGTCGTGCGTACCTTGTGCAGCGGAGGATTTCATCATGCGAATCGCTGCCCTCGCTGCATTGCTCATCATGGTCGCGCTGCCGTCATCCGCCGACGAAGCCGCCGATTTCCTGAAAGCCGTCGCCGCCGGCGACCTGCCAACGGTCCAGTCCATGCTCGCCCGCGATCCGGCACTCTTGAATGCGCATAGCCCGAAGGGCACCGGCGTGGTCACCATCGCGCTCTTCATCAATAAGGGAGGGGCATTCTTCGATCCTCCGAAAAACGAAGTGCTCCAGGCGATCCTCGCGCAGAAGCCGGCGCTCGACCTCTTCGAGACCGCTGCCCTCGGCACCGCGCCGCAGCTCGAGGCCATGCTGACCGATGCCACCACGATCAATCGCCGTACACCCTTCGGCTGGACGCTGCTGCACATGGCGGCATTCGGAGGGAACGCGGCCACGACCGAGTTGCTCATCATGAGGGGCGCAACGATCGAAGCGCGCGCCACATCGATATTCCGCAACACTCCGCTACAAGCCGCGACCCTCTCCGGCCAATACGCAACCGCAAAGATCCTGCTCGATCACGGCGCCGACGCGCTAGTCCGCCAATCCAAGGGAGCGACTCCGATGCACGAAGCAGCGCTCCTCGGCCGCCAGGATCTGGTCCAACTCCTCCTCGATCACGGCGCCGAGATCAACTCCGTCTCCGACAACGGCCAGACCCCGCTGGCCGAGGCCATGCGCGGCAAACACGACGAGCTGGCTACGTGGCTGAAGTCGAAGGGGGCGGTGGTGGGGGTGCAATTGGATGATGAGGTGCTGAAGAAGTAGCGGATCCCACGAAAGCCACTTCGGCATGTGCTACGTCCAGCGACGTGAACGCCACGTCCAGTTATGTCAACTTCACGTCCGACGAAGGTTAACGATGACCTCCTACGACGTAAACGCCACATCCAATGAGGTTAACGATGACACTGACCACGTGAGCGCCACGTCCGACTACGTGGGCGCCACGTCCGACCACGTAAGCGCCACGTCCAACCACGTCAACGCCACGTCCGACCACGTAAGCGCCACGTCCAACCACGTCAACGCCACGTCCGACCACGTGGGCGCCACGTCCGACCACGTCAACGCCACGTCCAACCACGTGGGCGCCACGTCCGACCACGTCAACGCCACGTCCAACCACGTCAACGCCACGTCCGAGCACGTC
>Ga0307470_10000479_pt1 | contig 19652 bp, 37 predicted proteins | sample atmos_gasesAM3C__FD_204565 | JGI IMG/M metagenome (GOLD analysis project Ga0307470, IMG submission 204565) | Hardwood forest soil microbial communities from Morgan-Monroe State Forest, Indiana, United States - atmos_gasesAM3C_05 | ecosystem: Environmental > Terrestrial > Soil > Temperate forest... | reverse complement strand
AAAAATGGCAGTGTACCTGACCACTACCCCGGCCTGCCTGACGCGTACGGATCTGTTGCAAGTTCAACGGGAATGATGTATATGGACGCGATGCTTGAATCTTTTAAACGGCCGGCGCATACTCTCCTCCGGTGTCTGCTCGAACAGATGACCCAACGGAGTTAAAAGAAAATAAATGGACCGCGTTTCCCTTTCCCACGCGCTGATAAAGCAGCTATCCCGAACTGGGCCCGCCGGAAAAGTTATTGTTATTCGTTGTGGCGAACACACAGCGATCTTGAGCACATTTTGGAAATCGCCGGCATGAAAACTAGCATCCTACGGAAAGAAGAAGTGAGAAAACATACTTGTCCGCGCGACTTTCAACGCATCAGTGAAACGTTCACCGGATTTAACGATGAAATTTGGGAGCGTTGCCATTGCGGAAATATTCGCCAAGTAAAAATTCGAGGACATTGGCCCGTCTGTCCATCGGTAACGCCTATTAGTCAACGCGAAATAGGAAAAGAATACCGCTGCAATTGCGGACGGCTATGAAACTCTATCTTCAAGGTATCCTCTTCACTCGCGCCCAAAACTACGCGACGCGGCGCGGCTTCGCCAGCGAAGCGGAACGCATGGCGATTGTAGACGGTTGGCTTGCCGGCTACCGTTCGGGGAAAAAACTTGACCCACGTGTTGATAAATTATTGGAGACTGAACAACGGGAGTCTGAAAATGGGTAGCGATCCTCAATCAATGTTGAGTCATTCTTTCACGCACGTCGATTCGATGACTCATATCTCTAACGTGAGTCTCAAGCGCGCGTTGCGCTGGCATCCCAAGGGGCTTAACTCATGGAGTCTAAGCGATTGGTTCACGGCACTGGCCGGCGAAGTTGGCGAAGCCGGAAACGTGATCAAGAAATTGAATCGCGTTCGTGACGGAATTATTGGAAATAAAGAAACTCACGAACAATTAGATCAGCAATTAGCTGATGAATTGGCGGATGTTTATTTGTATCTCGATTTGTTGGCGCAAGCCGCTGACGTTGATTTACCAGCGGCAATCATTCGCAAATTCAACGCGGTATCAGACCGCCACGGATTCCCGGAAAAACTATGAACAACCATTCTCAATTCATCCGCCCCGCTATCAAAGGACTGAATAAGAAAGCGGCAATCAAAGTAGGAATTGCTTTAGACGCCGCGATTATATTCGGTATTTTGGAATATCTTGGTGGTAACGAGTCTGTGAGACTCCCGCAAGACGACCTCCAAAAACTTTACGATGAAAAAATCCAAAGACTCGAATCGAGGGATTTTCACTAAAACTATGAAAATACAAAACATGGCCGTACAATGTCGCGGCGGAATGACATTAAATTTTTCATCATGCGAAAATAATAGCGAGGAAAACATTTCTTTAAATCTTTCGATGAAAAGTGGAACTGTTGCGAACATTCAATTTACCCGCGAACAATTCCAAGAGTTTGTCGATTTTGTCCGCAATATTAGCGAATCGCGAGTACTCTACTAATGTATTATTTTTCCGTCACCGGCTCCGGCGACTTCCCCTTTGTTTTGCTTGCCATCTGCCAAGCCTGGCCCGTCGATGCTGACGAGGCTAGAAAAATCTCTTTGGCTTGCCCAACGGTCGCGCCCGAACAAACCATTTCACTTGCAAGCAGAAGCGAACCTAACGCCAACATTTGGAAAGTGAGCAAATGGCCGATCCGCAAAATATTCCGTTAAAAAACGCGTACACAGATTCGCGCCGAATCTCTCCTGGTTGTCAGCACCGTTTGGGTTGCAAATGCGAGACCCCCTTTTGGTTGCGCGATCCCACGACGGCCGAAGTTCGTTTTGAAGAACTATTTATTCGTTCGGGGTTTCGTCCATGAATGATGAATTGAAAGAAGTGTTAGAAATATTTAAGAATTATATCGTGGGACATCATAACGCTAACGCTTGGTGGAATGATTCGTCGGCTTATCGAGCCATGAAATGGATCGAAAATTTTGAACGCCGTCATTCTAAATGCGTTGAATGCGTTTACGACGCGCGAAATCCTAATGTATGCGAAAGGTGCGGGACGCTTCGATGAGCAATTACGAATCACAGGGAATCGGTATTCCTATTTATGAATGACCCAAACGAAAACAAAGCTTGGACTATTTTCTTCTGGTACATCTTAGCTGTCGCATGCATGATTGCGTTTGGTTCGTACATAAACAAATGAATGAAATACTTTTCTTGCTGATTTTGATTTCTCTCACAATATTGTTGACAATGATTTTTGGTTGGCCGTATTTATTTTTAAGTATTTCTTTCGGTTTGGGATGGATCGTGCGCGGTTCATTCGATAATGAGTAAAAACACCGGCAAGCGAGAACTAGCCCGCATCGCGCGTCTCCTCAAAGACCGCGAGAGTATCAAAGACCTGCGCAAACACTTCACCGGCTACGATGCGAAAGACGGCATTTCATTAACCCCGGCAAAGATTGCCGACTTACCCTATTGGAAGCGTCGTAGCATCCGCAAGAAACACGACAAACTCCAAGCGTTGTTGACAAAGCCTTTCGTTGATTTCGTGAAGCCGGCCGATGATATCTCCCGTAAGGCTTTGCGAAAATTCACCGGCGAACGAATGCGCGGAATGAAACATTTCATTGTTCAAAAACCATCTGCCGAATCCACCGTGCGCGTGATTGAAGGCAACGTGCAATTGCGCACTCAATTCCCCGGTGAAGTCGCCTTCACCGAACGGTTCTATATGTTTCCTAAAATTCCTCGCAGCATTAATCACATGCTGCAAATGTTTCAGAAAATGTATAAGACCATGCCGGAGGGTGATTACGTATTGCAGACTGATACCTATGGCGATACCGGCGGAATCATAGATCGCGGGCAACTTCGTGATGAACTCCAAAAAATGTTGGAAGCGTACGATAAAGCGAAGTACGGCGAACACCGCTTCATGTATCGCATCGCCGGATTTCGATGGCTATCAACTCGAAAGGCCGGCCGCGAACAATTGAATCGACGTGATGACGCGCGCGCCGGACAACGCGAATGGAATAGACAACAACGCGAGAGACTGCAACAAGAAATAAAAGACAAGTCGCGTTGCAAATCGGTGTTTAATAACAAACGTTGCAAAAAACAAAGCGGCCACCCAGGTCCGCATTATTACTAGGAGTAATCTAATGACTTTTGACATGCCTTTTGGCGACTTGTTTTCATTGATTTTACTGGTGATTCTCGCCGGCTTCGGTGCCGCATACATTCTCCGTCGCCGCTAATTTTAATTGGCTCGCCGCCCTTTAGAGATATGGGCGCTCGACTGTGAAACCGATCCTTTCAAAAAAGGCCGGGACAAGCCGTTACCGTTTTTGTGGGGAGCATTCTGCCGAACGCTCAACCGTTATGAGACTTTTGGTTTCGCTAGCCAGGTCTTGGATTTTTTTCGCGACCGTCGCTGTTGTGTCTACGCGCATAATGGGGGACGTTTCGACTTTCACTATTTGCGGGATGGTTTTGAGTCGGAGCAACAACTACTTATCATTAATGGGAGAGTATCGAAATTCCGTGTTGGCATGGCTGAATTTAGGGATTCATTTTCGCTTCTACCTGTACCGTTGTCGGCCTACCAAAAGGAGAAGGTGGATTATTCTCTATTTGAAGTGGAGATAAGAGACCTGCCGGAAAATAAAAAAATGATTGAGGAATACCTAAGATCTGATTGCGTGAATCTCGCTGAATTGTTGTTTGAGTTTTCTAGTCGCTTCGGCCGCCCGTTGACGCAAGCCGGTTGCGCGATGGCTTATTACATCAAGCACTATCGAGGAGGGGTTAAGCCACGCCAGAGTGCGGTGAAGTTTGAGGAATACAAGCCGTACTTTTTCGGTGGTCGTGTTGAGTGTTTCAAAGCCGGATACGGAGAACAAAATTTTAAAGTCGTGGACAAAAATTCTGCCTACCCTCATGCGATGCTATCCGAACACCCGCTGTCCCCATCGGCTGATGTCTACAGCGATATTCCATCTGACATCGAAAAGTGCCTTATCTCTTTGACCGGAGTCAGCGAGGGCGCGTTACCCTATCGTGACTCTGATAACTCCGTCATTTTTCCGCGTGACAAGCAAACACGCGAATACTATACGACGGGGTGGGAATTGAAGAAGGCGATGGAATTAAAGCTGATCAAGATAGACCGCATCAATAAGGTTTACTATTTCGATCAGACGCAAAATTTCCGGGGGTATATCGAGCACTTCTATAAAGAGCGCCTTGAGGCTAAGCGTAAGGGTGATAAGGCCGGCGATTTGTTTGCGAAGCTATTCATGAATTCCTGTTATGGTAAATTCGCATCCGATCCTAGCAAATATCATGATTTCATGATTGTTGATTCAAATCGACTTAACGTGATGGCGGAGAAGGGATGGAAACCTTATAAGCCTTGGGGAGACGGACGCTGGCTTTGTTATCAACCGCCGCCGGTAGAACGTCACTGGTATTATAATATCGCGACCGCAGCCAGTATCACCGGCTACGTGCGAGCGGGTCTGCTAGATGATTTAAATGCGGCTCAAGGACTGCTCTATTGCGACACTGACTCGATTTCGGCAGAAAAAGTTGACCGGCTTAAAATCGGTCCCGAGTTAGGAAATTGGAAACTCGAACTCGAATGCGATGAATACGCGATTACGGGCAAGAAAACTTATGCGTTCCGGTCAGCTTTCGATCAACACTGGAACGAAAAAGAAAAACTTTACGAAATGCCGAAAGGGGCGTATAAGATTGCTTGCAAGGGAGTCGATTTAGATGCGTCGGAAATCATACGCGCTTCACGCGGCGAGACGGTTCTCTACGAGCCGGAAGTTCCGACCTACTCAATCACTCGTCCGCATCCGGTTTTAATAAATCGAACAGTCAGTTTAACGGCGAGAGTGCAACATGCCTAAACAATTAAGAGTAACAAAGACATTATCTTCTCTTTGGACTGAACGCGCTTTAACGGCCGTTAATTACTGGCTGGAAAATATTTCACAGGAAGAAACTGAAAGCGCGGAATATTTAGATATGGTTGATTTGAAAACATATCTGGAAAGTCAACGTGTTTAAATTTCTCAAGCGTCTTTTTTTTCATGCTTGGACCCCAAGTGAACCGCCCCACATGTGGAAAGCCATTCGTCAAGGCGGAGGCGGCATGATCACAACGCCATATGAAATGCGGGAATGGGAAGCGATGGCATGGGTCTCCGATGTCATCAAAGGCGAAATCATGTTTGTAGACCGCGAGTGCGGTTTTATCTTCTATCGTCCGAAGGTGTAATTTATGTGGGAAGATAAAATTCCGGTTGATACTAAAGAATTCGTGATATCCCCGGAGATTCGCCTTCTTAGAAATCTAGATGCTGACAACGTTAGAGAACAACGCTCTATTAAACTTTGTTTAGGAAATCTTTTAGTTAGTGATGGTCAAGTGTTGACATTGGAAATAGTCGATGGATTTTTGCGAGTTAGAGTGTTTTTAAAAGGTGAACCATAGGAGAATGCTTTATGTCTTTCAAGCGTGTTAGAAACCTGACGTTGGACATTTTGAAGTTCGTGGAGAATGAGCCGCGATACGTCAAGATCACCGGCCCGATTCATTTGGGTAAAGAGCAAAAGGCCGGCAAGGGTGACGAAGAGAAAAAGCGCGATCCCGCGCATCTGGCTCATTGCATCAATCTGGAGGATGGCTCCGAGTGTCAGATCATTGTGTCCGCCGTGGTCATGTCGGTACTGGACGATGAGTATCCGACAGAGACCTACGTCGGCAAATGCTTTGCGATTACAAAAAAGAATCGCGTCCCCGGCAAACAATACTTCCCGTACAGCGTGGAAGAAATTGAGGACCCCACGAAATCCGACCATCAAATCAGCCCCGATACCCAACGGGTGGCGGAACCGGAGAAAGTCGCGCAACATCCGGCGGGCAAAAAGCGCGCTTGACGCGTGTCGATTTTTAAGTTACCGTGCAATTGATTACTCCGTTGAACGTTTGAACTTTTAGCCCCGGCCCGCAAGGTGACCGGGGCTTTTTTATGACTAACGGTATTGGAGATAGCTATGTCAGATAAAACTCGATTTCAAATTCCCGAAAAACCCAAACATCCACGAGGATGGGCATGCGAAAACTGTTTCCATATGGTCAAGGACAATCGGCCGGGGAGTACTGCGATGAAGTGCACTCGCAATCCTCCCGTGCCTCATCCTTTGATTGGACCCGGCGGACAGTTTCAAGGTGCGATGTCTATCTCACCGCCGGTCAATCAAGGTGAATGGTGTGGAGAGTTTAAGCGGCCCGATGCGATGTTTCCGCCATCCGCCAATGGCTGATTGTTGTCTGACTAATTGCCTGTTACAGTGCCTGCCTCAACTGACTTGATTAAGGGGAAATCCGGTGGCGAAAATCTCTCAGGAAGAAAAAGAATCTGCGACTCTTGTCCCCTTGGAGCGCATTTTAAGTGACGTTGACGATACGGAAACCGCGTTCAACGAATTCCGGGAGAGTTTCAACACCGGGGATGAGCCGGGAATTGTTCGAGCGTGGGAATTGCAGATAGATGAGCGTGGCAACGTCGGCACCACAAAGATGCAGACAAAACTTGGGTCATGGCCCATCGACGCGTACAAGCTGGACGAACTGTGTCAGATGATTGTCGATCAGTACATGTCTCCCGATCAAAACCGGATGGCGGTGCGCCTGGTCGGCACCCGCAAGGAACAGTCCGGTTACGTTTTCAACAAAATTATGCTGCTCAAACGTGCGTTTAGAAAAGAAACTTCAAGTAACGCTTCTGAAAGCACGTCAAGCCTGTTGAAAATGATGCAAGAAAATAATGAGCGCATCATCGCGATGGTGCAGCGAATGCAGGCACCAGCCGACAAACCGAACAGCATGGACGAACTGCAAAAACTCATGGTATTTGCGCAGTCCATGAATGCGCCAATGATGGCAATGCTTCAAACGCTTCTGCCCGCACTCGCCGGTCGGCCCGCGCCGGCCGCGACCGCCGGGGACCCTTTCGGGAATTTGGACTCTCTTCTTAATGTCGCGGAACGGATCAGCGATATGAGGGGTGGCGGTGAGGGCGGTGGCGATGAAAGCCCTTTGGTCGCGATCCTAAAAGCGGTGACCCCCTTGGCGAAGCCGGCGCTTGAAGCCTTGCCGGCATTGGCGGCGATGCAGGCGGCAAGTCGTCCCGCGCCAGTCCCGGCACGACTCGCGGCACCGCCTCGCGCGCCGGCACCCGGTAGCACGCCGACCGCCGCACCTGCAAGCGAGGGTGTATTGAAACCGGCTCAACCAGCCGCACCAGCAGCCGTCGATTTAGGGGCTCGTCAGCCGCCGCGAACCAATCCGCTCATTCATCCGACCGACATACCGTCAGGAGATTCTCAAATGCTCGCTCAATTAAAACCGCAGATCGACGCGCTTGTTTCGATGGCAGAACAAAAATCAGATCCATCAGGCGCGGCCGATTTGATTTTCGATCAGGTTTTCATGGACACGAATTTGCCGGAAGAATTGTTTGAAAAATTGGCTTCTTTCGTTGAATCCGATTCTTTTGTGACGTACGTCTGTGTGATGAATCCGGCCGCTAAGCCTCACTCTGCATGGTTTGACGCATTTAAATCTCAAATTATCAAACGCTTGGAAGCGGAAACTTCTTCTTTTGATGACCCAACACCGCGAGCTCCCTTGACGACTCAATAAAACAAGGTGTAGTTTAGCCGCCGGGAGTCGCCGCTTGTCGGGAGATTCCCCTTTTGTGGCTAGACGGTCCGCAGCTTCCAACAGCATCCAGCCCCAAACCCCGAACGGCAACGCTGTCGGGGATTCCCAACGGCACCGCCGGATCTATCGCGACCATGCGCGCCATGCGGCAATTGGTGCGCGATGCAATCCGCGATCCACAACAAAAAGTCCGCGAGTCGGCGCTGCAAATTCTTCGCGGGGTCAACACTTTTTCCGATCAGGCCCGCGCCATTCAGCAATGGATGCAATCGAATATAGAGTACCGGCGCGATCCTCCCGATTTGGAATTGGTGCAGACTCCGCAAGTGACGTTGCAACTTCGTGCGGGGGACTGCGACGATCAAACTGTGTTGACAGCGGCGCTTTTGCAAGCTACTGGACACCCCACTCAATTTATTGCCGTTGGAATGGACGGTCAGCCGTTGTCGCACGTTCTCACGCAAACGTTGATCGGGACCTCGTGGGTCGCAGTCGAAACAATTCAGAATCGTCCCCTAGGTTGGATGCCAAAGGGCGTCACGTCCTATTACATAGTGAAGGTGTGACATGAAACAATTTTTCGCGTTTCTTTTATTGAGTTCACCCTGTATGGCCGGCGCTCCTCCCGGAATGCACATCAACACCAGCACATCTGTTGAATGCGTAGCTTCACCGGCTTCTTCTTATGTGTGGGCTCTGCGACTGGCGTTTGCGTCATGAGATTCAACAACGGTGGATTGGTGATGCGTCGAGCGGCGATGGGACCGGCCGCGATAGCCGCTCGAATTCAAAGCACCCAAAGAATCAATTTGGGAATTCCGCAAAATCGTTTTGTCGGAATTTCATCGGCGCTGATGACCAAAGGAGGATCGCTCGGGTGTTGCGGACTCGGTGCTTACGGCTCTTATTTGTCCGGCGACATTCCGCCACCCGTGATCATCGGTCCCATCGCATCGCGCATGATCGCACTTCGCAAAGCCGGCGTTTCTCCACAAGCAACACTCATGGACGCGTTAGCTCTATTGGCGTCAAAAGGTGTGAAGTCTCTGGACAATGACACGCACCTGCAATTGGCGGCCGGGTTGCAACCTTTCGGCGGCGATTCAGGTTTGAGCGGATTGGGAGATTCCACCACAGTGAAATCCGGCGCGGGTGCTGCGATTACCGGTGGGAGTGTCGCCGCATCATCGGTCGGCGGTGCCGCCGCGACGGGTTTAGGAATTGGTGGCGGACTCGCACTCGGACAAACCGTGATTCCGATTCCGGTTGTCGGTGCCGCCATCGGCGTGATTGTTTGGGCCGCGATGCACTTCTCACAGCGTCACGTCGGTAAAGCGGAAGCCTCATGGACTTCCCCCGGATTTTATCAATCGCTGCGAACCATGAACGGCCGCGACTACGACCAAAAACAATTTTCGGAAGCGTTCAAAGGAATGATGGACACAGGAAACAATATCGTTCCCGGTTGCGGTCCGGATCGACACAAAAATCCCGATTGTTTGCTTGGGCCCATGGCGAATGTGATAGCGCAGGGATATTTGTCGCAAGCGGTGCCGCTGACTGCCACGACTTCGCAAGTGTTCAACACGGTGGTGAAACCGTGGTTGATGAGTGGAGCCGGCGGTATTGTGAACTGGACCACATTGGTCGGAGAACCCACTCAATTATTGATGATGCAAGCGGCGACGGATCGGTATCTTGCGGGTCAAGCGATGACTCGCGGCGACATGCCCGAGTACAGCAATCAAGGCGCACACACGCCGACGCTGTTCGATGCGTTGCAACCGATTTTGAAGCAGCCGACAACCACGACACCGCAGCAGCCGGCGAGCAATGCCGGGGGACCGGTGTACGCGCCAACGGTTCCGCCGACTCCCGGACTTCAAGATCCGAGCGCGGGATCTGCGCCACCGATTTATCCGCAGCCGGCCGGCGGTGCCGTGAGTTTACCCGCGCCATCCTATCCGCCACCGCCCCCGGTCAGCGCGGGCCCCGCGATGGGCACTCAACTATTGCCAGGACAACCCGCGCCGATTGTTTCTCAAGCCGGTTTTGGAGGCGGATTGCCGACGTGGGCCATCATGGGGATTGCCGCGCTCGGGATCGGAATGCTATTTTTTAAATCAGGGCCGGTGACTTCGCCGCCCAAGGTGTGAACCGATGAACAACAAACAGCTTTATCTTGCATGGCTTCGCACGGTCGCGCCGACTGTCTATGTGAGTGCGCTTCGCCGCGCCACCGGACAAATTCAAAATCTTGGCGGTCTCACCGACAATTTGTTGCAGCAAGCTCTTGCGCCGAATATTTCGCATTCCTTTTTAGGTGACGACACAACCTATATGGATACGACGTTTGCGGATTTTGGCGCGCCGGCCGGTTCCATCGACAATTCACAAATCGCGCCAACGTCGATTGATTTTCAAACACCCTCATTCGACGCATCGCAAGTATCGAGTCCTATCAATGAGACGCTTTCTTTTCAAGCGCCGGTTGCACCGCCCGCCTCAACGGTCGCGGGATCTTCGTCCACATTCTCGAACATTTTGACGGCTGTCACCGCCATAGGTGCCGGCGTGATAAACGCCACGAATCAGAGCAAGTTGATTCAACTCAACACCACACGCGCGCAGCAAGGTTTACCGCCCGTGAATGCGGCCGGTCAAGTGGTATCTCCAACCGGATTTGGAACTACCAGCCCTTCGCTTCTCGCATTCGAGCGAGCGATTTCCGGTGGAACTTCTGGCTCGATGCTCCCAATTATTTTGGGTGTGTTGGGAATTGGCGCGGTTTTGTTATTTTCTAAACGTTCGGCCTAAAAGGTATCGCAACAATGGATCAAACGAATTCAATTTTTATGCCGGGACTCACACGTCGCGGGCCGGTGTACAACGCGTCCTACTCATTCGCGGGATTGCCGGCAGTTTCGCCGGTGATGAAGTACGGCATCATGGCCGCGTTGCTTTATTTGGGAGCAAAGAAGAAACTCCCGTTCGGTCTTTATGGCGGTGCAGCCGCCGCTTTCGCGGTCTATCAATTCTTCCCCGACGCATCATCCGTCACACCGGCATCGGGTGCCCCGAGTGCTTCGGACATCGCGAGTTTAACCGCTGGCTCGTCCACCGTTCAAACCCCCGATATTTCGCCGCCCATGCCGAATGTCGGTTTCCCGAGCGGTTCAATATCCGGACTGGGGATGTACGAATCATGAGGCGGCGACGAAATCCAATAAGTTTTAATTGGATACCTTGGGTCATTGTGGCCGGCGTTGCGTATTGGCTCTGGTCACAAAAGAATAAGTTGACCGGGCCCGGTTCGTTGTTTGATTCCGCAACGACCAGCATTGCGAATTTATTTCCCGGCACTTCTCCGAGCGTGCAAATAAGCGGATCTTTGTCGGTATTGATGCCGGATGGCACTACATTCCCGGCCATCAATTTATCGAGTTTGAATTTTCAAACCGTTAACGGTCAGGCGCAATTTGTATTCAACGGCGCAACGTACGCGCTGACTCCGCAGGTCAACGGGGTTTATCAGGCTATCCCTTTATGAGAGGCACACTATGAATCGGTCAACTCTGTATTGGATTGCGGGACTCGGTGCCGCGTACTTCTTTATCGCGAACCGAACGCCGGTTTTTGCCAAACAAACTGACGGGACTTATGCGCCGGTCGGAATTTTGGATCGCTTGACGGTCGCATTGACCGGCGCGCAGCCTCCCGTTCCGCAGTCGGCTTCTGTTTCACTCCCCGGCGGTTTGAATATTTCGTACACGTCATGAGTGCGATAGAAGATTTGGAAAAAGTGGTCGATGAGCTAGGTATTAGAAATACCATCAAAGCTCTTGCTCGAATTGCTGCAGATTGTTCTGACGATTCTCGCGACGATGACGAACCGGAAAAGATTACCGAACAATGGGAACAAGTCGCGGAAGCTTTGGACGATATTGACACCGGGGAGCTAGACTAATGTGGTTTGGTGACATTTCCGTCGGAGATCCGAACACAGACCCCGGCGTGTCGATTGTGCCCAATGATCCGGCCGGCGCTGGAATCTTACCGCAGCAGCCCTCCACCGCCTCGAATCTGATAAATATCGCATCGGGTTTGGTGAGTGCGATCCAGCCCTATAAACAGGGCGTGCCGGTCAATGTCGCAATCTCTCCGCAGACACAATCCTTTTTGATGATGGGCGGGGTATTGATTGCGGGTCTGGTTATTTTGAGTTTGGTGAAGCGGTGAAAATAATGCAAGCACCGCAGTTGCCGACTTCGTGTCGCACCAAACGTAAACCTAAATTGCAGGCTCCTGACTTGCGTCCGACAAAAAATAATCCGTCTTTGAAATATTTTCTATGCATCCGAAAGGGTAACGGTCCTAAGATGTATTGGAACGGTGAGAGATTCACCAATAACGAACCGTACAAAGCTTTTGCACGCGCTGACACTGCGAGTCGGTTGGGAAAAGCAATGCGGAAAAAGTTCGAGATTTTGAAAGACTATTCGATGTATGTGGAACCAAAATTCCATACATCGAATGCCCTTTCGAAAAAGCAACGCGCGATGCGCGGCGGAACCAAATCAAATCCCTCTCCCCGAATTGATGCGGAGTTGGATCAAGCCGCAAAAAGATTGGAAGATTTCAGCGGGCATCCTGTACAACATTTAGAATCCGCGTATAGTCGGTCTGCTCAAAAGACCGGTCTTATTGTTGGCGAACTTGATTTGATTGGGTATCGAGCCAAGCGTGATGGCAAAACCGAACGCTATGGACATACTTTCAAGAAAAATTCCCGGCCGCTATTAGCCGTGACATCTGACGGGAAACAGTTGCATATTGTCGGCGGGCAATATGAGTTTACAGAAGCGGGGATTGAGGACCGCTAAAGGGGAATTCAAATGTCAGAGTTGTTACTGGTGAGCAATCCGCGCAAACGACGGCGCAAGAAATCCCGCAAGGGGCGCATGCCGGCGGGTTTGAAAAAGTATTGGGCTGCGCGCCGTGCCGGTGGAGGGAAGAAGCGACATCGCAAGCGCCGTCGCGCTCGCGTTGCACACGTCGCGCGTAAGCGCAGTCATCGCGGCAAACGTCGGCCGGCTCTGGGATACACCGTGGGGACGCGCAAGATCCGTCGCCGGAAATTGAATCCGCATCGTCGGCATTCGTACCGTCGGCGCAATCCGTCATTGCGCGGACTTACCGGGCAGATCATGCCGACCATCAAGGCCGGCGCGTGGGGCGCGTCGGGCGCGTTGGGTCTGGATGTTTTGTGGGGACTGATTACCACAAACCTTCCGAGTCTCGCCGCGTATCTCACCAATCCGTACGTGACGTTTTTGGCCAAAGCGGCCGGCGCTGTCGGAGTCGGGACATTGGGCGGGCATTTGGCGCGCGGTAAGGGGAAAGACATGGCAGTCGGTGCAATGACCGTCGTCACCCATGATTTCCTGAAATCCCTCATGGTGCAAATGGCTCCAACCATCTTTGGGCCCGGCGGGTCTTTGGCTCTTGGGTCATACCTTTCCGCGTATGAGAACGTCATGCCCGGAACGTTCGGCAGTTACTTGAGCGGCTCCGCGCCGATCATGGGGACCGCAACGATTCCGCAAGCGTATCTGCCGTTTGCGGGTGGCTCGGGAATGTCCGATGGCAGCGGCATGTTCACGGACGACCGGGCGGGTATGGACCCCTGGGGAAGTTGAAAAACTAAGTACGCGCGCGGTTCCGGTCACGCGCGTATTTTTTTAAAATTTTAAATTACCGGTAAATTTTGATCCGAAATAAAGATAGTAGGATCATTGAGGAGAATTGAAAATGAAAGTTTTTCGATCCGCAACTTTAGACATCGCTAAGCTGACGACCATAGGGGCGGCAGTCAAGGATGCCATCGAATCGGAAGATTCGTATGAGTATGATGGGCCGGTCGCGCAAGCGGCCTCAACTAATCCCTATGCAGTTCGCGGCGGCAGAATGCCGGTGCCGCTTGCGAATCTGGCGCAGTACAATCCAAACCGCGCCGATCAGATCGAGGGCATTTGGCAACCGTTCTATCACAAGGTGGCATACGCCGCCGCCGGTCAGGCTTCGTTGCAGTTTTTCAACGTCGCTTTCTCGGGTGATTACACGGTGACGAACATGCCGGCAGCGGCATTCTTCCCCGCTCCCACCGCGTTTCTGTGCACAGCGATCATGCTGAATTTCCTACCCGGCTCGCCGGTAGGATCGACCAGTGCCGCGCCAACGGCAGCGCAGGAAGCGAACTGGACCGACGCGGTTGCGGTGGCCAACGGTGGTTACGTCGAATTCGTCATCGGCGGCAAGGTGTACTTGCGCGACTCTCCGTCCGGCAAATTTCCTCCGAACTACACCATCAACGGTGTTGCAGCGTTCGGCGGAACTCTGACCGCGCCGGCCCTGTCGTCAATCGCGTATGCACGCGCGGCGGGGCGATATGCCGAAATCACGCCTTTCCTGATTCCGCAAACGCAGAATTTCAGCGTGACTCTGTACACGCCGACTGTGATTGCGGTGCAGGCCGGGGCCAACGTGATCGCGACGATTGACGGCTTCTATTACCGTCAGAGCCAGTAAGAGGAAAATTCTTAGCGCATCGGTTTTCGACTCCCATCGAACCGCGCAAAGACGTTTGGCCGTATCGTATAACGGCCTTTTGGCGTGAGAGAATTTGAATTTTCAATTTATTTTAAAATTCGTGTGAATCTTAAAATAGACGCCGAATTTTAAAGGAGAATTTTATGTCAGTTACCAATCAACAGATGGCAGCGATGTTCGCGCAGCTTCAGCAGTTGCAGGGACAAGTCAATTCCCTGTCGCGCGATGGTGCTTTTGCGCCATCATCGAATGACCCGTACGTGGTGCCGGGTCCGAGAGATTTTTATTCCTACACGCAGCGCGCGGTTTTGGCCGGCGCTGTCGGCAATACAACGAGTCTCGTTTATCAGATCGAGGCGGATTCGTACTTTTACTTAAACGCCATTTCGTATCAGGCGGACACCGCACTGGCTGCGGTCACGGATTCAACGAACGTGGTTCCATTGGTCACGGTCACGATTTTCGATTCCGGCTCTGGCCGGCAGTTGATGGCCAATCCCGTGCCAATCAATTGTATAGCGGGATACAACGGTTCACCGTTCCGATTAGCGAAGCCGCGCCGGTTCGCAAGCACCGCGCAGATTACCGCGACGCTGGTCAATTATTCTGCTGTCGCGTACAACATTTCGTTGTGCTTGAGCGGATTCAAGGTGTATGTCACGCAGGCCGTGGCGGTCAACGGGCCGGTTGGAACTTAATTTCGTGACGATTCTCGCAAAGCCTGCGAATCGTCCCGTTAAAGAACGGCGTTGCTTATGTTGGATTCATCCGATATTCGCAACGCCGTGTCCTACCGCATGTAAGAATTACGGAAAACGATTCGACGGCTGCCATACGTGTGACTGCCTAAAGGAAATCAAAAAATGAGACCATCACAACGTCGGCCGGTATTCCGAATGGTCATGGGACCGGTCGGAATGATTAAGCAGTTCGTGGGATTCGAGGGAGATCCTGGCACGAAAGTTCAGCCGCAACGGCGCGGCGGTGGTTTGGGATCGCTCGGAGCCAGCAACGCGTCGGACCGTGGCGGCACCGACATGCCGAATCCAGATGGTTCGCCGGGTACGATGTTCTATGATGAACGTCAGGTGTGGGGGACGCTCGATAATGCTGGCGTGGTCGCGCCGCAAGATCCCAATGCCTCGATACCGATGGCGTCCGGTCCACAAGAATTTGACCCCGGCATTTCCTTGCCGTTCGGTGTTTCTATCATCGCATGGAAGAATCCCACTACGTTTCAAAGCGTACCAATTTTGGCGTCAACTCCGATCAATGTGCCGGTGTTGTCTCTCAACATGAAACGCAACGGATTGGTGATTCAAAACAATTCGACCGCAACTTCTCCCGATATTCCGGCAACTTTTTGGATCGGATTCAATGCGCAACCTCAAATCGGACTGGCTCTGTCATTAGCACCCGGAGCCGGTCTCTTGTTTGACATCATTTGCCCGCGAGATTCTATTTATATTTTACCGGCCGGCGCGACCGGTGCAAGCGCGGTAACGCAAGGGGTCGTTGTCCAAGGAACTTACGCGCCGCTGTGAGTGATCAATGGAAATTGTTGGCGGTGTTGGGCGGGATCGCGGCTTACATTTATTATCAGAGCACGCAGACCCCGGACACCGCCAGCGATTCGGCCGTGTCATTCTCCAATGATCCGTTATCTTCTATAGGAGACGCAATCGTGTCATCAACCGTTGGATGGAAAAACGCGGGAGACGGGCCGGTTTGGATTCCGGCTTTAAATGCCGCCGAAGCTCAATACGGAATTCCCGCCGATTTGTTGGCGCGCGTGGCCTACCAAGAATCGCATTTTCGCCGCGATATCATCACCGGAGCCTTAGCCTCGCCGGCCGGCGCGCTCGGCATGATGCAATTGATGCCGCAATATTTCACGTCGGTGAGAGTACCGCGTCCGTTCTCACCCGATGACACGAACGCGCAGATTTTGGAAGCCGCGCAGTTATTGGCATCGAATTTCCGTGCCCTAGGAACGTGGCCGCTTGCGGTCGCCGCCTACAATGCCGGTGTTTCGACGGTGAAAAACAATTCCGCGTCCGCCGCAAATCAAGCCGCTACTGCTAATTACGTCGCGCAAATCATCGCGGATATTCCGGCGGCGAACGCATGACGACGGTTACAACGATTCCGGTTGAATATCTTTTTGGAAGTATCGCGACATTGATCGGAATTATTTATTTCGATTTGAAGCGTGCGGTTCATAAGAATTCGGAGGGTGGATTTCGTCGTGATATTTTGCTCGCAAAAATTTGTGAAAAGTTGAAAATTCGTTTCGATCCATGAGCGGCGAATTTCCATTTGGGTCAGTTACGGCGATAGGAACGCCGGGATTTTTCGGTACTCCACCGACTCCAAATGTTCAAATTTTTAATGCAACCGGAATATGGACGCGACCGAGTCCGCCTGTAGGCACGAAAATTATCGGATTTTTTGTTTCCGTTGTCGGTGCGGGTGCCGGCGGGCAATCAGGAACCGGAACTTTTTCAAATCAAGGTACCGGCGGTGTCGGCGGCGGTGGCGGCGGTCAAGCCAGCGCTCAATTTACTCCCACCGCATTTCCAGCATCCGTCGCCGTCACGGTCGGAACGGGCGGACTCGGGGGTTTAGGTGGAACAGACACTACCGGCGCGGGATTCGGCGCATTGCAAGGCGCGGCCGGCGGAAATTCTTCTTTCGGCACTTTTATATCCGCGCCGGGCGCGGGCGCGACTACGGGATTTGTTCCCAACGGCGCACCGGCCGGAACGGTTACAGGGCCCGGCTCATTTAATCCTTCAACCAAAGGCGGAGGGACCGGCGCGGTTGGTGGCGTCAATGCCGCGCCATCGGGACCGGGTATCGCGAATCCTCCCGCCGGATCTGGCGCGGGCGGTGGCGGTGGAACAATATTCAACGTGGGTGCATATCCTGGAGGGAATAATTCGGCGGGGACCGGTGGCGGTGCCGCTGTTTTTGGTGGCGCATCGCCCATAACCGCCGGCAACGGTGGAAATGGTGCGGGCGGCGGTGCGGCCGTGAATCCAAACGGTGGCGGCGGGTTAAAACTTGTGACTAGCGGTCAAGGCGGCGACGGAAATGCGCCGGGTATGGGCGGCGGTGGATCGGGAGTCGCCGTAAATTCTGTCGTACCCGATGGAACCGCTAGAGTTACCGTGCAACGCGGAGGTAATGGTGCGAATGGTCGGGTTACCGTTATTACTATTTTCGGCTGAAATTTCATGCTGCAACACATTATAGATTCTGCTACCGGCGATTTACTCGGAAGTGTTAATATCGGCGGTATGAACGATGAAGAAATTTTGGAACTTCTGCACCGCAAGGGTTACTTAGCGGGCGGGCCGGACTATTACGAAATCACTCGCGGCTACCCGTTGGCTGAAGGGAAGATTGTCATTCTTGATTTGGAAATGCAGACTCCGGTTCTGGCTCTGGAGGATCTGCCTGAGTCCGAAACCAAAGCCGCTTAAATTTCTTGTCACAAAAGGATGGTTAATATGAATAATTCTCTACTCGCTAAGATTGCCGGATGGGGTCAACTGGCCGTGCAAGCCTTGACACAGTTCGCTACGCTCGGCGTTCCAACCGGGGTTGGCGGATGGGCGGGGCTGGTCGCATCTCTCGCCGTGGCCATCGGCACGCACGCGGCCAGCAATACGGAGGGCACGAAGTGAAAGTCTCGGATCTGGTCAATGTGCTATCACACTTGCCGGGAGATTGGGAAATCGTCGGTGACGTGAAGATTAAGTACAATGATGACGCGGAAATCGCGGCATCGTCGGTGCTTGAGAACATCCGAACGGGAAAACCCGCATCGACGCCGGCACCGCCGATTCTTCCGCAGGAAGAGGGCTATACAGAAGCTTGAGAAAAGTCAAGTTTCTGGGATGGGTTTAAATGGTGCGGGACAGCAAACCGCGCCATTTTTCATTTCTGGGACACGCGTAACGTGTTAAATTCAACATAATTTCATTAAGAATTTTGAAATTGGGATTTGGTTCACACTTTAAGAAAAGTAAAACTTGTATTCTTACGCGCGTAGGTGACGTGTTTTAAGACGCGCGCGTGCGCTCTTGTTCAACTCAAACTTGGAGTAAATTTATGATCGGCAAGAAACCGATTCAAGGCTTTTTGGTTGTTCGCGAATTTCGAGGATCTAAACTGTATTTACATTCTGACAGGCAATGCCCTGGCAAGGGAATGCATTGGATTGCGGAACGTTCCAAAGCGCATGTATTCACCGACGCGCAAGAGGCTCTAGCGCTAAAGGATCGTGGTTCGAGGGAATGGGGCGCGTCTTGTGTCGTGGTCGATACTAGCGCAGAAGCTCACATTGTGGAACGCACATCATGAACGGTCCTGTCATGATGAAAGAGTTTAGATATGTGGACGTTGTGTATGAAGGCGTACCAATGTGTTTGCGTGTGGAAATCGACTTTATAAAAGTTGCTCATTACTTAGCGTCGCGTGTTAAGAGATCCAAACGCGAATTAGCTAAGGATTGCAACGGAGCGGTGACGTGTACATACGCAGCAAATACTGTTGTTCGTTCAACGCACAAGGCTTCGAAGCGGATGGAATCCTGAGAAATATCCCCTTGACGAAGGGGGACAATCTTGGAGAATCGCCAGACTTTTAAACGATTGGTGGAACGGCGCGGGACTCACACCGCGTTTTTAAAATTAGGGAGTCTTTGGAAATGACACAGTTACAAACGGTTTCGGAATGGTTGGCTCAGTATGGATCGCACGAAATTTATTCCTATGAAGGCGTGCGAGAGGATTTTAAAACAAGCACGGGTTTGGATTTGCCCGCGTACATCGTCCCCAACACGATCAAGCAAACGCGGCAAGCGATGCTTGAACGGGGCTTGGGTGGTGAGTTGAAATTCGTCCCAAACACGCGGGGCTTGGGTGGTAAGTTGAAATTCACTGTAGGAGACAGTGACCGCGTTGTGTGGGGGTATCGAATGGCGGAACAGTTCGCGCGTAACCTGGCACAGTTCACGTCAGACAAGATGGGGCGCGGGAGGATCTTCGATGAATGCGTAGCTGCGATTAGGGAGAAAGGACTATGAGATACATCGCAGGGCACAACAATCATTGTTACTGCGTTAGATGCTACGTCGCATCTGGTAGCGTCTTGAATGTCTCGCAATGGAAACGAATTAGAAGGGCGTTGCAAAAAGGAAACGCGGAGACGAATAACGCGACATTCGATGAAGCGATGAAAGAGGTACAAGTGTTACGGGGTATTCG
>Ga0307470_10000478_pt1 | contig 19655 bp, 14 predicted proteins | sample atmos_gasesAM3C__FD_204565 | JGI IMG/M metagenome (GOLD analysis project Ga0307470, IMG submission 204565) | Hardwood forest soil microbial communities from Morgan-Monroe State Forest, Indiana, United States - atmos_gasesAM3C_05 | ecosystem: Environmental > Terrestrial > Soil > Temperate forest... | reverse complement strand
CAGACTCTCGTGATCTCTGGAGAGCGATCGCAGCGGCGGTCCACCGAAGGGGAGCAGCGCTCATCATGGCGCGCGATCTCTCAGGTCAAAAGGACAGAGGGGCAAGGCACACTGTTGCTTGTGTCTCTTTGTACTTTCGCCGCGAGGTTGCGATGAGCCTGAAGACCGCGCTCCATGACACCCACGTTCTGCAGGGCGCGAAAATCGTCGATTTCGGCGGCTGGGAAATGCCGCTGCACTACGGGTCGCAAATCGAAGAGCATCACGCGGTGCGCCGCGACGCAGGCATGTTCGACGTGTCGCACATGGGTGTCGTCGACCTCACCGGCGATCGAGTGCGCGAGTTCTTGAGGAGTCTGCTGGCCAACGATGTGGGCCGGCTGAAAATTCCCGGCAAGGCATTGTATTCCTGCATGTTGTTGCCCGGCGGCGGGGTGATCGACGACCTGATCGTCTATTTCATGTCGGACACGTGGTTTCGACTGGTCGTCAACGCCGGCACCCGCGACAAGGATCTGGCGTGGATTCGCCGGCATGCCGAGCCTTTCGCCGTGGCCGTCGCCGAGCGCCGCGATTTGGCGATGATCGCGATTCAGGGCCCGAACGCCCGGGAGAAGACTTTGCCGCTGCTGGCGCCGGCGCAGCGCATCGTCGCGCGTGGCTTGCAGAACTTCTTTGGTGCGACCTTCGGCGCCTGGTTCATCGCGCGCACCGGGTACACGGGCGAAGACGGTTTCGAAGTGATGCTGCCGGCCATCGACGCCGCCGGGACGTGGAACGCGCTGCGCGCGCAAGGCGTTCAGGCCGCGGGCTTGGGTGCGAGAGACACCCTGCGGCTGGAAGCGGGGATGAATCTCTACGGCAACGACATGGATGAGAATCATCACCCCCTGGAGTCGGGGCTGGCCTGGACGGTGGCATTCGAACCCAGCGACCGCGATTTCATCGGGCGACGGGCGCTGGAAACTCTGCGGCGTACGCCCGGCGACCAACTCGTCGGTCTATTGCTCGAAGAGCGCGGCGTGCTGCGGAGCCATCAAAAAATAGTACCCGCCGGTGAAGTGACGAGCGGCACGTTTTCTCCAACCTTGAATCGTTCCATTGCGCTGGCACGCGTGCCGAGCACCGCCGCCGCCGGTGTGCAGGTGGAGATTCGCGGCAAGCTGCATTCTGCGAGCATCGTCAAGACGCCGTTCGTGCGTCATGGGAAGGCATTGATTTCACTCTAGCCTCGAGGAGATACACGTTGAGCAACATACCGAGTGATTTGCGATACACCAAGAGCCACGAATGGGTGCGCCCGGCGCACGGCGAGGTGCCTGACGGCGCCGTCGAGATCGGCATCACCGACCACGCGCAGAGTGCGCTCGGCGATCTGGTGTTCGTCGAGGTTCCGCAAGCAGGCCGGGCCGTAAAAGCCGGCGAGGCCAGTGCGGTCGTCGAATCCGTCAAGGCCGCCTCCGATGTCTACAGTCCGGTGAGCGGGAATGTCATCGCCGGCAACGGGGCCCTGGCGACCCAACCCGAACTGGTCAATCAGGATCCCTATGGGTCCGGGTGGCTGTTTCGCGTACAGACGAATGCGCCGATCGACGCCGCCGCGCTGATGAACGCCGCGGAGTACGCGAATTACGTGGCCGAAGAAGCCAAGTAGGGGCGTCACATGGCATTCATTCCGCACACTTCCGACGATATCGCCCGCATGCTGGAGGTGATCGGCGTTCGATCGATCGACGAATTGTTCGATGAAATTCCCCGCGAACTGCGCGCCGGCGCGCTCGGCGTGCCGCCGGCGATGAGCGAAATGGAAATCGCGCGCCTGTTGTCCGAACGCGCGGCTAGCGATGGCCGATCGTTGAACTTCATCGGCGCGGGAGCCTACGAACACCACATCCCGGCGCCCGTGTGGGCAATCGCGACGCGCGGCGAATTTTACTCCGCCTACACGCCGTACCAAGCGGAGGCGAGCCAAGGCACGTTGCAATTGATCTATGAATTCCAATCGATGATTTGCGCTTTGACGGGAATGGAGGTATCGAACGCCTCGCTGTACGACGGCGCTTCGGCCTTGGCGGAAGCCTGTCTCATGGCGGTGCGCGCCAATCGAGCCGCGAGTTCGCGGCGCATCCTGGTGCCGCGCGCGGTGAATCCCACCTATGCCCAGGTGGCGCGATCGATCGCGGGCCATCAGGGCATCGCGTTCGAGACGGTGGATTTCGACCGCGCGGCGGGGCGTACGCTGCTCGAATCCCTGCAACCCTACGGCGGGCAGGACATCACCGCCTTGGTGATTCAGCAGCCGAATTTCTTCGGCAGCCTGGAGGAGGTCGATCGGCTGACCGACTGGGCGCACGAAAATAAAATATTGCTGATTGCGGTGGTCAACCCGACGTCGCTGGCGCTGCTCAAGGCCCCGGGGCAGTGGGGTGCCGGGATCGACGGCATCCACGGCGCCGACATCGTTTGCGGCGAAGGACAGCCGTTGGGTGTGCCGTTGGCGGCGGGCGGGCCTTACTTCGGATTCATGGCGACGCGCATGCAGTACGTGCGGCAAATGCCGGGGCGGATCGTCGGGCGCACCGTGGACGCCGAAGGACGCCCGGGGTTCAGTCTGACTCTGCAGGCGCGGGAGCAGCATATCCGGCGCAGCAAGGCGACCTCCAACATATGCACCAACCAGGGCCTGATGGTGACGGCGGCGACCATTTACATGTCGCTGCTGGGCGCCGCGGGCTTGGAACGAGTGGCGGCCGCCAGCCTGCAGCGCACGGCCGATTTGGTGGCCGCGCTCTGCAAAGTCGCCGGCGTCAAACCCGCGTTCAATGCGCCCCGCTTTCACGAGGCCGTATTGATCCTGGATCGCCCGGTAGCGCCGGTACTCGCGGCTCTGGCACGCCGCGGAATCTTCGGAGGCCTGGACCTCGCCGACCGTTATCCGGAATTGGGTCACGCGCTCCTGGTGTGCGCCACCGAAACCAAGCTCCAGGCCGACATCGATTCGTATGCCGGCGCCCTGACCGACATCATGAACCCGTCGCGCGTTGCCGCTTAAGCAATCACTACGATTTGGGGGAGGACAATGGCAGAACCGCAAGCGAGAGAACCGCTCATATTTGAACTGAGCAAGCCGGGGCGGCAGGCCGGAACGCAGTTCCCGCCGCCGGTCGCGGGCTCCGCGGAAATTCCCGCGCATTTGCGCCGCGCGGCGCCGCCCGTGCTCCCGGAGGTTTCCGAGCTGCAGGCGGTGCGCCATTTCACGCGCCTGTCGCAGATGAATTTCTCGATCGATACGCACTTCTATCCATTGGGTTCCTGCACCATGAAGTACAACCCGAAGGTGTGCAACACCCTCGCCATGCTGCCGGAATTTCTCGACAGGCATCCGCTCGGCCCCGAGCCTCAAGGGTTCATGGCCTGCATGTACGAACTGCAGGAGATGCTGCAGGAAATCACGGGCATGCAGAGCGTCAGCCTCACGCCCATGGCCGGCGCCCAGGGCGAGTTCGCGGGGGTCGCGATGATTCGCGCCTACCATAAGGCACGAAACGACTTGGCTCGCAATGAAATCATCGTGCCGCAGGCTGCGCACGGAACCAATCCCGCCACCGCCGCGATGTGCGGCTGCAGCGTCAAGGAGATTCCCTGCGATGCCGACGGCGACGTCGATATCGACGCCTTGAGAGCCGCGGTGGGCCCGGCCACGGCGGCCATCATGCTCACCAACCCGTCCACTCTCGGGGTGTTCGAGTACAAAATTACCGAAGTCGCACGCATCGTGCACGAAGCCGGCGGGCTTCTGTATTACGACGGCGCCAATCTCAACGCCATTCTCGGCAAGGTCCGGCCCGGCGATATGGGTTTCGACGTCATTCACATGAATTTGCACAAGACTTTCTCGACGCCGCACGGCGGCGGGGGTCCCGGCTCGGGGGCGGTCGGCGTCGGCGCGCGCCTGCGGCCATTCCTGCCGATTCCCGTGGTCGGCAAGGACGGCGCGCGTTTTCGCTGGTTGACCGAACGGGACCTGCCGCAGTCCATCGGCCGGCTGTCGGGCTTCATGGGCAACGCCGGCGTCAATCTGCGGGCGTATGTCTACATGCGGTTATTGGGCCGCGAAGGCATGGTGCGAGTCGCGGAATTCGCGGCGCTCAATGCCAACTACTTGCAGAAGCGGCTGCAGGCGGCGGGCTTCGAAGCGGCCTATCCCACGCGGCGCGCCAGCCACGAATTCATCATCACGTTGAAACAAGAAAACCGGCTCTACCAGGTCACGGCAATGGACGTGGCGAAGCGGCTGCTCGACTATGGCTTTCACGCACCGACCACGTACTTTCCCCTGTTGGTGCCGGAATGTTTGTTGATCGAACCCACCGAGACGGAGGCCAAGGAAGACCTCGACCGCTTCTGTGACGCGATGAGTGCGATCCGGCGGGAAATGGAACAGGACCCCGAGAAACTCGGCTCCGCTCCGCATACAATGCCCGTGCGGCGGCTCGACGACGTACGCGCTGCAAAACAGCTGGATTTGGCATGGAAACCCGCCGCTTGAATGAGCGATAGACACAAACCGACCGGATTAACGCGCCTGGTGCGCGCCTTCGGCTATTCTTTTCAAGGATTTCGGCATACCTGGCGGGAAGAGGCTGCATTCCGCCAGGAGGTGCTGCTGTCGCTGCTGCTCATTCCCGCGGGCCTGTATTTCGGCAATTCGGGGGTCGAACGCGCCCTCCTGGTGAGTCCAATGCTGCTGATTTTGGTGGTTGAAATTCTCAATAGCGCGGTCGAAGCGATAGTGGACCGATCCGGCACCGAACGGCATCCCCTGGCCGGCATGGCCAAGGACATGGGATCGGCCGCCGTCATGCTGAGTTTTGCCTTGTTAGGAACCGTTTGGTTCCTGATCTTGTCCGACCACGGGCATTGAACACAATCTAACCCTAGGATCGGCATGTCCCGTATTGCATTGCTTCTGCCCGTATTGCTGTTGTCCGTTGCCCGCGTCTTTGCTGCCGCCGCGCCAGCCCACACCACCGTGCCGGCGGTGCCGGCGGTGCCCGCGCCCGGGGTCGTGAGCTCACCCGCCAGCTGGGCGCAGACTCTGGAGCGAATCGCCAGCGGAGTGGTCACCATTCAAATCGACAGCACGCGTGCCTTCGATACCGAATGGAACACGACGGCGCAGGCCACGGGCTTCGTCATCGACGCCAAGCGCGGACTCATCTTGACGAATCGACATGTCGTGACGCCGGGACCGGTGACCGCGCAAGCGATCTTCCTCAATCGCGAGGAGGTGCAGCTGTATCCGGTGTACCGCGACCCGATCCACGACTTCGGCATCTACCGCTACGATCCGGCGAAGCTCAAGTTCATCCAGCCGGCCGAACTGCCGCTGTATCCCGCGGGCGCGGTCATCGGCCGCGAAATTCGCGTCGTGGGCAATGACGCGGGCGAGCAGCTGTCGATTCTTGCCGGCACCCTGGCGCGGCTGGACCGCGAGGCGCCGGAATACGGCTACGGCAAATACAACGATTTCAACACGTTCTATTACCAGGCCGCTTCCGGCACCTCAGGCGGTTCGTCCGGTTCGCCGGTCATCGACATCGAAGGCCGGGTGGTGGCGCTGAATGCGGGCGGAGCCACGGGCGCCGCGTCGAGCTTCTATCTGCCGTTGCCGGCGGTGACACGGGCATTGAAGTTCATCGATGCCGGAAAGCCGGTGCCGCGCGGCACTCTGGAGACGGTGTTCAAATACACGCCCTACGACGAGCTCCGGCGCCTTGGCCTGAATTCCGAGACCGAAGCGCGGATGCGCACTGCCTACCCGAAACTGACCGGCATGCTGGTGGTCGAGGACGTACAGCCCGGATCGGGCGCCGATGGAGTGTTGGCGCCGGGCGATATTCTCGTAGGGATCGACGGCAAGCCGATCCCCGAATTCTTCGCACTCGAGGATGTGCTCGACGGCCGTGTCGGCCAGCAGGTCAACGTCGAAGTACAGCGCGGCCGCGAGACCCTGCGGCATGCGTTCGACGTGCAGTCCTTGAGCGCCATCACTGCGGACGAATACATCGAATTCGGCGAAGCTGTGGTTCACACGCTGTCTTACCAGCAGGCCCGGCATTTCAATGTGCCCATCAAGGGGGTGTATGTCGCAAACCCCGGGTATGTATTCGGCAGCGCCGGCATTCCGCGCGCAGCGCTGATCAGTTCGTTCAACGGCAGGAAAGTGGAGAATCTCAGGGATTTCGAGGCCGCTCTCGCGGACCTTGCGGACGGGGCACGGGCGCCGGTTCGCTATGCAACTCTGGAAGATCCGCGCGCCGCCCAGCTGAAGGTCATTCGCATGGACAGGCGCTGGTTCCCGGCTCGCAAATGCAAGCGCGACGACGCCCTGGGAACCTGGCCCTGCGTCGGCATCAGCTCCGGACCCGCCCCGGCCGGCAGCGTCAAGCCGGCCTCGACGCAGTTCGCCAAGACCGGCGATGCGCGCATCGACCGCCTGGCGCCGTCGCTGGTGATGGTGAACTTCGACATGCCGTATTCCGTATCCGGCGTCACCGAGAAGAACTATCACGGCACGGGCGTCATCGTCGACGCCGAACGCGGGCTGGTGGCGATCGACCGTAACACCGTGCCGATCGCCATGGGCGATGTGCGCATCACTTTCGCCGGCACCGTCGAGGTGCCGGGCAAGGTCGTCTTCATTCATCCGCTGCACAATCTTGCGGTGGTCGCTTACGATCCGAAGTCGATCGGCACGACGCCGGTCCGCGCGGCGACTCTGCTCACCAAGCCGTTGAGCGCAGGCGACGACGTGTGGGTGGTGGGGCAGCGCGCCGATTCCAAGATCCTGTCGCAGAAGACCCAGGTATCCAGCGTGGATGTGGTCTCATTCCCGCTGTCGCGCACGCTGCGCTTCCGCGACAGCAATCTGGAGGCCGTGAGCCTGGTCAATCCTCCGGGCGATTACGACGGCGTGCTGGCGGACGAGAAGGGCAACGTGCTGGCGCTCTGGTCGAGCTTCGCGTTCGAATCGCAGCGCGAGCTCGAGCAAGTCAACCGCGGCATGCCGGCAGAGTTGGTCTCGGAGATGATCGGCGTGGTGGCCGACGGCCGGCCGCTATATTCCTTCGAGGCGGAGTTCAACGTGCAGTCCCTGGCGGGCGCGCGCGAGCTGGGCCTGCCCGATGAATGGGTGCGGCGTTTCGAGGAGCACAATCCGCAGCGGCGGCAGGTGCTCGGCATCGATAGACTGGTGGCCGGCTCGCCCGCCGCCACGCTGCTCGAGCCCGGCGATTTGCTGCTCGCCATCGACGGGAAAGTGGTGGATCGGTTCCGCGAGGTCGAACGCGCCGTACAGAATCCCGAAGTCAAAGTAAGCGTGTGGCGCGACGGCGCGGAGAAGACGCTGCAAATGAAAACCGTGGCATTGGACGGACGCGACATCGATCGTGTGTTGATCTGGGCCGGTGCCACGCTGCAGGCGCCGCATCGCGCCATGGCTGCGCAGCGCGGCATCGCTCCGTACGGCGTCTTCGTGTCGTTCTTTTTCTACGGCTCGCCGGCGACGCACTTCGGGCTATACGCGGGCCGGCGCATCACCGAAGTCGACGGTCAGGCCATCCCCGACCTCGATGCCTTCATCAAGGCTGTCAGCGGTAAGCCGGATCGGGCGTCTCTGCGTTTGAAGACCTTGAGCTGGAACGGCCAAACCGATGTGATCACGTTGAAGCTCGACAAGCACTACTGGCCCGCCTATGAACTCGAGCGGCAGAAGGATGGGAGTTGGACCCGGACGGCGCTGGACCCGGTGGAGGTCACGGCGTCGATGACCCATTGATCGTGCCCAACCCAGGACCGCGTGCTCCAAAGCTTGAACGGCGGCAGCGTCTTACTTGACGGTCGCCGCCCCGGCCTTGCACGCGACTTCGTCCTGGGATCCCGTTCCGCCCGAGCAGCCGATCGCACCGATCAGCTTTCCCTTGTCCAGCAGCGGGATTCCGCCGCGCGAGGCAATCACGCCGTCGAGCGTGAGCGAGTAGTAATTCTGCTTCAGCTGAATGCCGTCCTCCATGACGCGAGTCTCGCGCCGGAAGCTCGCGGCCGCCCGGGCTTTGTGCTCCGAGATCGCAATCGACGCGAGCTGTGCCCCATCCATGCGCTGGAAGGCGACCAGGTTGGCGCCCGAGTCGACCACGGCCACGTTGAGCTTCCAGTTGTGCTTCTTCGCTTCGGCGACTGCGGCGGCGATGGCGGCCGATGCCTGGTCGAGGGAAATCGGCGCTCCGTAAGGAACGTCGAAGGGCATGTTGTCGGGGACGGCGTCGAGCGGATTGGTCACCGGCGGAGTCTGTGCCCGTCCGGCAAGGCTGGCGCACAAGCCGGCCGCGGCCAGCGTCAGGGGGAGGGGTTGATAACGCATTGTTTTCTCCAGAGATATTCGACTTTTGATTGGATGTTCCGAATTCGCGGTTCACTCAGCATTCAGGACGTCGCTTGAATTCAGTTCCACCGCTTGTCCATGCGGCGTTCGTTCAGCGGCTTTGGCCCAGGCGTGCCGATACCGGGCGAGTTCTTCGGCGGACGCCGCGGCCTTGCGTGCGACCATGGCTTCCAGCGCTCGCAGCCAGTGTTGATAGTATGTACCGCCCAGATCGGCGTCGCCTCGTGCGGGGGCGGCGCGGATTTCTTGCGATAGAGCGTCGGCCCATTCGGTCCATGTGAACAAGCCGCGCTCGTGGAGACTCAGCACCATGGCGAAGGCCTTCGCTTCCCACGGCTCGTTGAACACGGGGCCGTGAGAGTCGCGCGGGAGACCCGCCAGGTCGGGCGGCGACGGGTCGATCATGCCGGCTCCAGGTAAGGCTCCCAGGCATCCACCGAGACAGTGGATTGCCCGCGTGGTGCATTCGCGCCCCAGAGTTCCGTCTCATCGAACACCACCGTGTACAGCCATTGCGGCTGTTCCCCGAGGCCTCGCGCATGCGCGTCGGCAAACACATGGGCGCCATGCACTCGCTCTATCATGCCGCGCTTACCGCGCGCGTAGCCGGGGAGGCGCGTGTGATGCTCGGGCGCGGCGGCGGCGGTTCGCACCCACTGGCCCGGCGAGTAGCGCGCGGGTCCGCGCGCCGGCCGCACCGTCGGCGCGCCCCGCGCCAGCAGGGCGGCGACCTGGTCGGCGCGCAATGCGCTCAGGGTCGGCAGCGCGGCTTGCATCGATCGGCCCTCTGCCATCTCGTCTGCCCGCACGGCGCCACTCTGCAGCAGGAGCTGTTCCAGTCCCTCCAGCCAGATCTGGTAATAGCTGAGTTCGCGATAGTCGGCGAGCGTCTCGCGCGCGGCTCGGCTCGCGTCGATGTTCCAGAGGCCGTTTGCGCCCATCGCCAAGTGAAGCGCCAGAATGCGCGGCTCCCAGGCGGCATGAAACAATTCGCCCTCCGGCTCCGGTTGTACGGCGCCGTGCCCGTCTTGACCACCGAGATCGGCGTTCGAGCGGTAGCTCATGGCGACGCGTCCGTCGTTGCGCCGCCCGGCTCGAGGGGCAAACCCGTGCCGATCATGGAATCGCGAGTCACGAGTTTCGCCAGTTCGCCCGCGGCGAGATGTCCGGTTCCGGCAGGGCGCTGCGGCACCACGAGATAACGTACTTCGGCCGTAGAATCCCAGACCCGGATGCGCACCGTCTCGGCCAGCTGCACGCCGAAGTCCCGCAGCACGCCGCGCGGATCCTTGACCGCTCGCGCGCGATAGGGTGCGCTCTTGTACCAGGTGGGCGGCAGCCCGAGAATGGGCCAGGGGTAGCAGCTGCACAGGGTGCACACCACCAGGTTGTGCTGCCGCGGCGTGTTTTCCACCGCCACCATGTGTTCTCCCTGCCGGCCCGAGAATCCCAGGGAGCCAATTGCCGCAGTGGCGTCCTCGAGAAGCCAGCGGCGAAAGCCGGCGTCGCACCAAGCACGCGCCACGACTTGCGCACCGTTGCGCGGGCCGATCTTGGTTTGATACGCGTCGATCAGGGCATCGAGCGCCGCGGGATCGACATAGCCCTTCTGCGTGAGCACGGTCTCGAGAGCCCGAACGCGCAGCTCCAGCGGGCTTAGCGTGCTGTGTTCATGCTCATGCTGCTGATCGGGTCCGTGCATTCGTCCATGCTAAGTCAGGTCGGCGAACCGAGCTACCCTGGAAATACTAGTAAAACTAATATTGGTGGTATGGTCAACAGACCCGACGAGCGCAGGAGACAATCGTGAGTGAAAATTCCCGGCCCATCTCGATTGGGCCGGCCGTGGCGCCGCTCATCGACGACGCTTCCCGCGGCGATCTACCGCAGATTCTGGCGATCTACAACGAAGTCATTCGCAATTCGACCGCGGTCTATTCCGAGGAGGAGTTCACGGCGGCCCGCGGCGAAACTTGGTTCGATGCCAAAGCGGACCAGGGCTTTCCCCTGGTCGTGGTGCGGGATGCATCGGGCATCGCCGGGTTTGGCACCTTCGGCGAATTTCGGGCTTGGCCGTGCTACAGGCACAGTGTCGAGCACAGCGTCCATGTGCGCGCGGACCGCCGCGGGCAGGGTATCGGGCGGGCGCTGGTGATCGAGCTCTTGGCGCGCGCCGCCGCGAGCTCCAAGCATGTCATGATTGCCGGCATCGACGCCGACAATGCGGTGTCCATCGGCCTGCATCGCAGCCTCGGATTCACCAGCGTCGGCCATTTTCACGAGGTGGGGTTCAAGTTCGGGCGCTGGCTCGACCTGGTATTCATGCAATGTATCCTTCCGCCGACAGTTGACTCCTCTGTGAAGTAAAGCAAAGTGCCGTGCCCATCGGGTAAAAAACGGCATTGCGGCACAGATCGGAGACCGGAAGGCGTCGGCGAGCTTTGTTGGTATCGCAGTCTTGATATCATGGGGACGTGGTAAGAGCTACTCAGACCGAAATCGAAGAAGCCGTCGAGGCCCTGCGCGCCGGCGATCTGGTGGTATTCCCGACCGAGACCGTCTATGGACTCGGGGCGAATGCCTCCAATCCGGCCGCCGTGCGCAAGATTTTCGAGGTCAAGGGACGTCCGCCCGATCATCCGGTGATCGTGCATTTGGACGATCCGCGGTACTTGCATCGCTGGGTGTCATCGCTGCCGCCCGTCGCCGAACAATTGGCGGCCAAATTCTGGCCGGGTCCCTTGACCCTTATTCTGCCCAAGGCGGACAACGTCAACGACATCGTGACGGGCGGCCAGGACAGCATCGGAATCCGCGTCCCCTCGCATCCCATAGCACAACAGCTGTTGAATGCGTTCGGCGGCGGCATCGCGGCGCCGTCCGCCAATCGCTATGGGCGATTGAGTCCAACCAAGCCGGAACACGTGCGCGACGAGCTCGGCGATGCGATCCAGGTCATTCTGGACGGCGGGGATTCACCGATCGGACTGGAGTCGACCATCGTCTCGTGTCTGCATAATGAAGCGCGTCTGTTGCGGCCCGGCTTCGTCACCCGTTCGCAGCTCGAGCAGGTGGTGGGGAAACTCATCATCGGCGGATTCACTCCGCGCGCGCCGGGAGATCGTGCGCTGCACTATGCCCCGTCCACACCCCTCGAAATCGTGCCCTCGGACGACCTCGAAGTGCGTGCCGGCGAAGTCACCGCGCGCGAGGAAAAAGTGGCGGTGCTCGCCATGCGGCCGCCGTTGCAGACGCAGCGCCACATGACCTGGATCAATGCGGGTAAGAGGCCCGATGTCTATGCACACAATCTCTACAATCATCTGCGAACGCTGGACCGCGCCGGCTGCGTGAGGATATTCGTGCAAAGCCTGCCCGAGGACGAACGCTGGGCGGCGATTCTCGACCGTCTGCAGCGCGCCAGCGGCATGGGCGACGATTCTCTCGAACTCAGTGTGAGCTAGTGGCTGGATCCCTGCTGAGCCCGCGTCCCGTCGCCGACGAAACGCTGGAGCTGGATCCTGCGCTCGATCCGTTCGCGGACGAGTCGATCAAGCACCTGGCGGCCCGCTATGGCTCGCCGCTGTTCATCATCGATGCCGGGCGGGTGCGCGCGCAATATCGCCGCCTCGCGGCGGCGTTGCCCGGCGTCGATCTTCACTATGCGCTCAAACCCTTGCCGCACTCATCGGTCATCGATACGCTGAACGCGGAGGGTGCCTGCTTCGATTTGGCGACCAATGGCGAGGTGGAGTTGGTGCGGCGCCTGAAGGTGGCGCCCGAACGCTGCATTCACACCCACCCGATCAAGCGCGACAGCGATATTCGTACGGCTTTGGCGTTTGGAGTCAATCGATTCGTCGTCGACAACCCCGATGAATTGCGCAAGTTCGTGAAGTATCGCAATCGGTCTTCGCTGCTGATTCGCGTCTCGTTCAGCAGCCCCGAGGCCCGATGCGATTTGTCGCGGAAGTTCGGCTGCGAACCGGAGGCGGTTGGCGATTTGCTGCGTCTGGCCGCCGAATTGCGCATCAAGATCGACGGCTTGTCCTTTCATGTCGGCTCGCAGGCGGCGGGCCCCGCCATGTTCGTCGAGGCGATCGCCAGATGCGGCGAACTGCTGCGCCTTGCCGCGCAAATGGGCCACACTCCCGGCATCTTGGATATCGGCGGCGGCTTTCCGGTGGACTATCTGCAGCGCTGTATGCCGATCGAGGAATTCTCTGCGCCGATTCGCGCGGCGCTGGCGCAACTTCCGCCCGCGACGCGCGTCATCGCCGAGCCAGGCCGTTATATCTCCGCTCCGGCGGCGATCTCGGTGGCATCGGTGATGGGCCGTGCGCAGCGCGACGGCCGTTGGTGGTACTACCTCGACGATGGGTTGTACGGCAGCTACAGCGGTCAGGTCTACGACCACGCCGCCTACCCGGTGGACGCATTGGTGCCCGCCGGCCAGACCTACCCGTCGGTGCTCGCCGGCCCGACCTGCGACAGCATCGACGTCATCAAGGAGCATTTGGAACTGCCCAAGCTCGAGGTGGGCGACCTCGTGGTCGGCCGCTCGATGGGCGCCTACACCTGGGCCTCGGCATCGGAATTCAACTTCTTTCCGCGCGCCACCGTGCTGGCGCTCGACGGCGGGCGCCTGCTCACCGACGGGAGCCCGCGATGATTTGGAGCCCGCGATGATTTGGAGCCGGCGATGATTTGGAGCCGGCGCCGAGTATTGGCAGCGGGCGGCGCGCTGGCCGGCGTGTCCGCAGCGGCTTTGCTGGCAGGAACGGCGCGAAGCCGGGAGACGGCGGCGAATCAGGCTGCAGCCGGCAGCGGAGACGCTGAGCACCGCGTTGTTGCGCCGAAATGCATTGCGCTGCTCAATCTGCATACCGACGAGCGGCTGGACATCGAATATTCACGTGACGGGGTCTACATGCCCGCAGCGCTCTCGGCCATCGAAGTGCTGCTGAGAGACTTTCGCACCGGCGAACGCCATTCCATCGATCCCGGCCTGATGGATTATCTGGTCCAAGTGGCGCACACGGCGGGCGTCGATCCCAAGTTCAGCGTGATCTCCGGCTACCGGTCTCCGCAGACCAACGCGCGCCTGCATGAGCGGAGCGCGGGGGTTGCACGGCATAGCTTGCATATCGAAGGACGCGCCATCGATGTGCGTATGGCCGGCATCGGTTGCGCGGATCTCGCCGCGCACGCCTTGGGCCTGAAGCGCGGCGGCGTCGGATACTACCGCGCCTCGGATTTCGTGCACTTGGATACGGGCGTGTTCAGAACCTGGCGGGGCTAGCTATAGCTAGCCCATCTCGGACGGGCTCCCGGAGAATCCCCGAACGCGTCAACGCCCGCGGTGCAGGACACGAGCGAGCGTGGCGGCGATCTCGCGCGACTGCAGCGGCTTGGTGAGCAACTCACTGACGCCGGCGGCGAGGGCGTCCTGTGTCAGGATCGCGCTGCTATAGCCGCTCATCAGCACGATGGGTAAGTCCGGCCGACGGTGGCGCAACACACGCGCGAGCCCCGTTCCGGTGAGCCCGCGCATGACTTCGTCGCTGACGACCACGTCGAACCGCTCGGGCGCGGCCTCGAACGCGGCGAGCGCAGCGTGGCTGTCGGAGAATGCCACCGCCTCGTACCCAAGCCGCGAGAGCACGTCAGTCGCTGCTGCGAGCACCGACGTGTCGTCATCGATGAGCAGTACCCGCTCGCCGCAACCTCGAGGCGGCATGGCTGGCCCAGACTCGATTGTGGACAATGTCACATCCGAGCGCGGCAGGTAGATCGTAAACGTAGTCCCCTGCCGGGGTGCACTCTTCACATCGATCGCGCCACCCAGGTCGCTGACGATTGCGTAGACCAATGACAGGCCGAGGCCCGTCCCCTGGCCGACTTCCTTGGTCGTGAAAAACGGCTCGAAAATACGCGCCAGGATGGCCTCTTCCATGCCGGATCCGCTGTCCTCGACGGTCAGCCGCAGGTAACCGCCGGTTCCAAGCCTTCCGTGCGAGAGCGCTCGCTCGCCGGACATCTCCGCGGTCTCGAGCATCACGCGCAGGATGCCCCCTGCATGCATCGCCTGGATCGCGTTGCTGCAAACATTCATCACCACCTGGTGCAGTCGAGTGGCATCGCCGATCACTACCAGAGGAGAGGCGGGGGCGCTCGCCTCGAGGCGGATGCCCGCGGGGAGCGAGCCGCGGAGCAGTTCCAGCGTCTCGGCCACGACGTGGGTCACGTCCACGGGCTCGCACTTGCCGCGCTGGCTGCGGCTGTAAGTGAGGATCTGCTCGACGAGGTCGCGGCCCCGGGCGGCGGCGTTGAGCACGTTCTGCGCGTAGCGCTTGAGCCGGGAGTCCGCGGGCGCCTCGTCCAGCGTCATCTCACCGTAGGCCAACACACCCGCGAGGACGTTGTTGAAGTCGTGCGCGATGCCGCCGGCGACCCGCCCGACCGCTTCCATCTTCGCCGCCTGGCGCAGCCGCTGCTCGAGCCGCTCGCGCTCGGCCTGCGCCCACTTCTCTTCGGTCACATCCTTCACCGTTCCAACGAACTCGACGTCGCCCGTGTCAGTTCGCAGGGCGCGGGCGACGACGTGCAGGTGCTTGACCCTGCCATCGGACATGCGTAACCGATACTCATGGGCGAAATCCTGTCCGTCGTGCGCTGCGCGCTCGACGACCTGCCGGAAGGAGGCAACATCTTCCGGGTGAATCCGTTGACGCATCACGAGATCGACTGCAGGGGTCGTGTTCGTCCGGTCGAACTCAAAGATCCGGAACGTTTCCTCCGACCAGTAGAGTTTTCCGCTGGACGGCCGCCAACCAAAACTGCCCGCGTGACTGAGTCGCTGGGCCTCGCTCAAGTAGGACTCACTCCGCCGCAGTTCGTCTTCCGCGCGCTTGCGCTCGCTGTTTTCGTGCTGCAGAGCGGAGTAGAGCAAGGCATTCTCCAGCGAGATGGCCGCTTGCGAGGCCAGCAATTTCAACACCGCGATGCGTCCCGGAGTGAAGACGCGTGGACTCAAGTTGTTCTCGAGGTACAGTGCGCCGACGAGTTTGCCTTGCTTGACCAAGGGGAGGCAGAGCACGGACCGAGGCCGCCGCTGCTGCACGTACGCATCCGCGGAGAACATGGCCGATGCGGCGGCGTCGTCCAAGATTACGCTTTCGCGCGTTCGGATCACGTACTGGAGCACGGACTCGGGAAGCTGGGTGGGCGCAACCGCAGCCTGCCGCAGCGCCACGTCGACCACGCCGCCCCCGGTCGTCGCCTCCGCCGCGATCTGCGGCTTGTCGACGCGGAATAGGATCAGCAGGCCCCGTTCGGCCCCCGCGTGTTCGATCGAGATTCTCATCAGGGTCTCGATGAGCTTGCCCAGCTCGATCTCGCCGGATACCGCCTGCGAGGCCTTGACTACCGTGTCGACGTCCAGCTGCACGGCGCCCGCCCCGATCGTCGCCGTCGGCGCATTCGGAGCCGATTCCTCCCGCGGCAATGGATAGCGTTGGTCGAGTTGCAGCACCTTACCCAAAGCGCCCCAGCGCAGATAGCAGTGGCGCGCGTTGCGCAGATAGGCGTGGGCGATGGTCTCAAACCCGCGCGCCGCGTAGAACCGCGCGGCGACTTCGTGGGCCAGACCCTCGTTCTGCACGAAACGGTGCTCACGTGCGGATCGAATTGCCTCCTCGTATAGACGCATGGCATCGGCATCTTGCCCTTCGAGACGCGCGATCTCGGCCGATACCAGTGCGTGCTTGTCGGCGAAAGTCGGCGGGTAGTTTTCGGCCCATTCGCGCAGTTGTTCGCGGTGCGCTGTCAGGAGGTCGCGCCACCCAGCTTGCATGTTGGCGGACGCGCCCTCATAGAGTGCAGTGATCGTCAGTGCGGTGTAGTAAGAATAGCCGAGCCACCACGGAACGTGGCCGACAAAGGCCCACAGCAGCGGTTTCGCCTGCCGGGAGGCCGCGAAGGCCGCCACGTAGTCGCCCGCCAGGAACCGCGCCTGCAGTTTGATGAGCCAGTACCCGCAGACAAGCGAGCTCATCCGGTCGTCCGTCAATCGTGCCTCGAACGCCGCCTCGTCGAACTCCGCGTCGTCGAAGGTGGAGACACTCGAGGTCCGGCCCTGCATGGCCGCGATGAGGCGTTGCTGGCTCAGGATGAGGTCGCCAACATCGCGAAATCCGGCCTTGCGAACGAACTCGAGCCCGTGCTCGGATTCGCGCCACACCTCCTCGAGTGGATCTCCCCGCAGCAGCAGATCGATGAGCGTGTGATTACGGCTGTAGCAGGCGACGGTGAGATCGCCGGTTTCACTGCCGGCGCGGAAAGTCGCTTCGAGAGACCTAAGGGCGGCTGCGATCGGTTGTGTCCAGAGCACGATAACTTCCATCGCCAGGTAAGTCTTGGCCCTATAGGCAACGAAGCTGTACCTCTCGACCAGATCGCAAGCCAGCCTGCCGAAGGCGTAACCGTCCCGATAACGGTGAAAGACCGGGCCGAGGATCGCGCCGAGCCAGCCGCAAGCGTGCGCGAAGGCGCCGCTCGTGCCGTGCTGCAGGCTGATGTTCACCACGCGGCACAGGTGCAGGCAAAGCAAATCGAAGTCCGTAAAGTAGACGGCATCGAAAAGGGCCGACAGAAGACGCATTGCGGCCTGCAGTTCCGGATCGATCATCAGCGGCAGGTCGATCAGGGTCTCGATCGGGCGCCCTTCCAAGTTGCGCCAGACCGTTTCGTATTCGGTCCGGACCTGTTCCTGGGTCGGGTGGGCCGGGAGGTCGATGCCGAACAGGCGCAAGCACGTGAGCGCGCTGGCCACGGCCAGCGGATTTTCCGACTTCACGGTATGCAGCAGGACCTTGACTTGGTAGACGGCCGCCTGGTCGATTTTCGATGCCGCACGCGCCAATAACTTCCCGATCAGTTGCTCGGCTTTCTCGAAGTTACCGCTCAGAAATTCGCACTCCGCACATTCGAGCCAGAGGTTGAAGGTCAATTCGTACTGGCCATCCCAGTCCTTTTCATCCAACAGCGCCATGCCGGCCGAAAAATAGGCGCAAGCCGACGCATAGGCCGCCGACGCTTTGGCCTTTCCTCCGGCACGCAGATTGATCGTTGCTGCCTGCGCTTTCTCATCCCGCTCGACCAGCCGCGCAGCGCCCCGATTGAACTGGTTCGCAACATCGAACAGACTCTCGGCAACTTCGCTCGACTCGATCCTCGAGCCCAGCACTCGGCCTAGCCTCACGTGCATGTCGGCGCGCAGCTCTTCCGGGATCAGTGAATAGGCCGCCTGCTGGATTCGGTCGTGCAGGAACTTGTAAGCGCTTTCCAGCCGGAAGACGAGCCCAGTGTGGACCGCTTCCCGCAGTGCCGCGTGTGTCGTCTCTGCGTCCCCGTGAACCAGGGTCAGAATGTCAATCGTAGCGACGTTGCCGAGGCAGGCAAACTGCTTCAGGGCTTCCTGCGTCGTGACGGACAGCCGCTTCAGCTTCTCGGCCATGAGATCCACCACGTTGTCGCTGTAGCTGCGGGCGCGGATCCGCTCCAGATCCCAATGCCAAGCCCGTGTGCCGGGGTCGAACGCGAGCAGTCCCTCGTCGGCCAGCGCGCTGAAGAACTGGATCGCGAAGAACGGATTGCCGCCGGTCTTCTCCCGCACGAGTTGGGCCAAGGGTCGCGCGCGCCCAAGTTCGCAGTGCAGAGCATCGGCGACCAGCCGGCCGACATCCTCGAGCCCGAGGGGTGCGAGCACGATCTGCTGCACCCGTGCATCGGTCGTGCGGATCGCCTCGAGCGTGCGCATCAGAGGGTGTGCGGGTCCGACCTCATTGTCCCGGTAGGCACCGATCAGCAGAAGGTGCCGCACCTCTGCATGGGTGATCACGTGCTCGAGGAAGTCGAGTGTCGCGGCATCCAGCCATTGCAAATCGTCGAGAAACAGCGCGAGCGGGTGCTCGGGACGCGCGAACGCGTTGAGGAAGTGCCCGAATACCATCCGAAAGCGATTCTGCGCCTCCTGAGGCGGCAAGTCCGGAACAGGCGGCTGTTGCCCGATCACCAGCTCGAGCTCCGGGATGAGGTTGACGATCAGCTGGCCATTCGGGCCCAGTGCTTCGCGCAGCACTTCCCGCCATCCGCGGAGCTCCGCCTCGCTTTGGCCCAAAAGCCCGCGGATGACGCCCTTGAAGGCTTGTGTCAGGGTGGCGTACGGGATATCGCGTTGGTATTGGTCAAACTTGCCGGACGCGAACAGGCCATGCGGCGCGACCAGCACCTTGTGCAGCTCGTGCACCACCGAGGACTTGCCGATGCCCGAATAACCGGACACGAGCACCAACTGCGGCGTCCCGTTGGCCACGACGCGATTGAAAGCCGCGAGGAGGGATTCGATCTCGCGCTCCCGCCCATATAGACGCTCAGGGATCAGCAATCGGTCGGGCACATCCTGTGTGCCCAGCGGGAACGGGTTGATCCGCGCGCCGGACTCCCAAGCTTCGAAACACTTGCGCAGGTCGGCCTCGACTCCCGCGGCGCTTTGGTAGCGCTCTTCGGCGGTTTTTGCCAGGAGCTTCATCACAATCGCTGACAGGGGTTCGGGGACGAGGGCCCGCTCGTTTGGCGGGGTTGGCCGCCGGGCAATGTGGCAATGGACCCACTCCATCGGATCGGCGGCGCTGAAGGGCAGCGTCCCCGTCAGCATCTCGTAGAACGTGATGCCCAGAGAGTAGAGATCGCTGCGCGCATCGATGGAGCGGTTCATCCGGCCGGTCTGTTCCGGGGCCATGTACGCAAGCGTCCCGGCGATTACTTCGGGTGCTTCGGGGATCTGACGCTCGCGCGCCATGTGGACGGCAATGCCGAAGCCGGTGAGCCAGACGCCGCCGCTAGCCATATTCACCAGGACATTCGCCGGTTTGATGTCCTTGTGGATGAGACCGCGCGCATGCACCTGGCGCAGCGCACCGGCGAGCGGGATCGCGATGCGCAGAAACTCCGCTATTTGCAACGGTTCGCCGAGCAGTCGGTCGAGCGGCATACCGCCCGGATCCTGAAGCACCAACGTCAATCGGCTTGCGTGGCGAGAAAGAGCGATTGGCCTCGCCGCCCAGGCAGCATCCAGTTCATTTCCGAGTCCATACTCGTGTTCTAGCCGCTTGAGGCTCGCGAGCGAGGTCTCTTCCGCGCTGACCAGGAG
>Ga0307470_10000477_pt1 | contig 19703 bp, 16 predicted proteins | sample atmos_gasesAM3C__FD_204565 | JGI IMG/M metagenome (GOLD analysis project Ga0307470, IMG submission 204565) | Hardwood forest soil microbial communities from Morgan-Monroe State Forest, Indiana, United States - atmos_gasesAM3C_05 | ecosystem: Environmental > Terrestrial > Soil > Temperate forest... | reverse complement strand
GCTGACGAAATGTTTTTCCTCACCTCCGCCATTGGTCGCGATCATCTCAATCGCCGGTGGACTCGGCGGCGCGGCTGGCAGGATCGGAAGCGTGGCCGCCAAGACCATTCCCAGGAGGAAGGAGGGCTTCATACGGGCCAAGTAGAGTGAATCGCAAAAACTCTGACAAGAACTTTTTATTTCGCAGCGCAAAAGCAAAAGGGGGCGGTCTGTGATTCTCGCTCATTTGTCACGCCAGGGGCCGAGTTAGACCAAATCATTGAAGCTGCGGTATACAGCGCGCCGAACTCGCTTCGCGGTATCGCCGGTTACTTCGAACGGCTGGTTGATTAAATCGAGCGCGAATGGAATGAGCGCGTCGCTGCGCGGCGGGAGCTCGATGGCGCCGATGTGGAACGAACGGATCTTGCGAAAGGGCCAGCGCTCGAAGAGCCATTCGGCGCCGTAAGGCGTACCGGCTTCGAGGGATTTGCCGGCGGCGCGTTCGGCCTGGCCGTGGCTGCCGAGCTGGATGTCGTGCAACACAATCCAGCCGCGCGGCTGGATGTAGGGCGCGAGACGAAGGACGTCGAGCAAGGGCCACGGATGGCGATGGTCGGCGTCGATGAAGGCAAGACCGAATTCGCCGGGCGCTGCGATGTCGCGCACTAAATCGGATTCGCGGCCGGTATGGATGCGGACTGTCGCGACGAGGTCAGGAATGAGCTCGCGAATTTCGAAACCGATCGGGCGAGATTTATCAATGATGCAATGAGTGTCGGCATCGATGGTTTCAACGGTGATCGCGTCGCGGATGCCGTGCTGGTGATAGATCGCAGCGGCAATGATCGCGGTGGAAAAGCCAGTCAGCGTGCCGATCTCGATGACGCGTTTCGGCGCGAGAATGCTGCAGAGGCAGGTGAGAAAAAAATAATCGCGCGAACCGATGCCGCCGGGATAACGGACATCGTCGAGATCGACCATGGAGTGAAGAAAATCCACTTCGCCCGGCGCCGGGATTTTTCCCGGATGGCCGAGCTCTTCTGCGAGCTGGCGATATTTGATTTCGAATTGCTCCCAGTTCCTGAATTCGCCGACGTCGAAGTAGCGCGGGTTCGCCGGCGTCGCGTGCGTGCGCAGGGCTTCTTCGATCCGACGAACGAACTCGAAGCGGTGTCCGGTCGGCCCGTATCGGAAAAGGTCCCAGCGTTTCGCGAGCGAAAGTTTCACAGCGCGCAACTTTCGCCGCGTGTCCCGAAAAAGGAAAGGCGACTGAAGACCAGCCGCCTTTCCCAGTCGAAATGAAGCGGCGCGTTACTTGCCGTTGTTCACAAACTGAACGCAATCGCCCTGGTTCTTAAAGGGGCTGCCATCCGGGTGGGCCGCTGTCGTCCAACCGCCATTTTTGCATTGAGCTTCGGTGGTCGGCACATTGGTGCCCACGCAACCGCCGACAGGGGCCGGAGCCAGGCGCCATCCTGGATACAAGACATTCGGACTGACTCGAGCTCCATGTCCTGGGCCGACTGGGCCTGGCCCATCCGCGCTGCCCCACCAGCAGCATCCCGCATTCACGAAGTTACCGCCTACATTCACACTCGGATCGATGGCCACGCCATAAGAGGCGACCGTGAGGTTAAAGTTACTGCCGCTAACATCGGTGCGGTAAACATCGGGGTCGTCAGCGCTGAACCAGATCGCTTTGTTGTCCGTCGTCGGGCCGATCAGGTTCGTGAAGTTATTACTACTGGCACTCATAGAGCTGGTCGTGCTTTCGAAACTCAAACCGTGGACGAGCGTGCTGCCTTCCAAATTGCCAAAATCGTTGGACGAAATAAAGAGACCGGCATTGTCCAGAGGGTTGACCAGCAACAGGCCATAAGCTCCGCCATTGGTGCTGGTGACTCCGGTGATGGTGTTGTTCTGGATGGTCATCGGGCTCAGCGGATTCGCGGGATTCCCGTCGCCCATCAAGAACCCACGCGTGGATTGAGTGCTACTAATGTTTTCGAGCAGGTTCTGCTCGATCAAGGCGGAAAAGCTGCCGCCTTCGATGAAGATCGCTTCGGCAACGCCGGCGGGATCCGCCGTGTCGATCCCATCGACGATATTGTTTCTGATGGTCGCGTAAGTGGCGACCGATTTGAGCTGGATGCCGATGGCGGCGCCGGAGGTAACCGGATTTCTTAAGGTGAAGCCGTCCACGGTGACATTCGAGGCGTTCATCGTGACGACGGCGACGGAACCGGTGGGATTCGCACCGACTATCGTCGATTCGCCCGGGCCGCCAGAAATGCGGCCTGCGACCGGCAGGCCAGCCTGGGCGCCGTTCAAGGTGAGCGAGCGAGCGATGAAAATATTCTCGGCATAAATGCCGGGAGCCACGTTGACGATCGTGCAGCTGGTGTCGTCCACCGCCGATTGGATCGTGGGATACGAGACGGAGGGAACAGAGCAGGTGGCCGCGTGAGCCAGGCTGGTGTTAAGGGCAAGAAGCGCCGCGACGCTGAGCGCGAGTTTCCATTTTTGGATGTTCATTATTAGTAGGTTTGTTGTTTGGTTAGGGATCATGGCTAAGGCGAAGAAGCGGGAGAGCGAGACGACCAGCGGTGAATCTTCAAGGGGATTAGGGAGAAAGAACGCGCCAATACAATAAGCAGATGGTTCGCTATTTGCGAATCTTCTCCGCGATATTCTAAGAAAAGTTTTTAGAGCGCGGCGGGCCAGTCAAAATTTTAGCGATGGCGCCAGGAGGTGACTCCAGCAGGCGAAGGAGAGGAAGATCGCGCTGGCCAAAAACAGGAGCGTCGCATGGACGCGGGCCCACCAGCCCAGCTCCGGTGTTCGCCACGATTTAATGGCAGTGAACGCGATAACCACCAGGCCGGCGACGGCCAGCCAGCCGAGCAGGTGCGCGATGCGCAGAAACGGGTCGATACCGTCGCCAATGAAGCCGATGTTTTTATCGGCGAGACTGAGCGGAACCAGAATCAGGGCGACGAAAAGAATCTGAAGCAGGCACGCGAGCCGGCTGAGAATGTACCACAAACGATCCAGCGGTTTGGCATAGAGCGGACGGCCATAACGTTTCCGAACCAGCGCTGCGACGGACCAGAGAAGCAACGTCAGTACGAGCACGCTTTGACTCACTGCCAAAAGCGGGACCAGAATCTTCTTGTTCGCGAGACCGGTCACGCGTTGGGACAATTGAATCGGCATCGCCGGCAACATTTCGGTCACGACGCCGTTGGCATCCCGGCGGAACGCGATCACATCAGGACCGTCGATTTCGCGGTAGACCAAGGGGCCGATCTCGCGCCATTGTTTCAATCCGCCGCGCGGATTTTGGACGCCTTCGATCGTTAAGACGCCTTTCTCATCGCTGCTGACCGCGGCCTGACCGAGTACAGCCATCGCCTTCAACAGAGTGGAATCGGCGCGACGACTCCCGAGGTAAACACCGCTCACCGCCTGCCCATCGGCCTGCGCCGTTTTCAAATCGATCGCCGGCGTGGCGGTAACGGGCTCGGGAAAATAACGATTCACAAAGGCCCGAATGACTTCGGTTCGTCCGCCACCGGGACGCGAGCCCGCACTATTATAGGAGATGAACAGGCCGACGCGCGCGTCCGGCATGAGGATCATATCGCTATGGAAAAAAATTGTGTCGCCGCCGTGGCCGACGATGCGTTGGCCGTTCATCGAATATTCCATGAGGATCCAGCCGATCGCGTGGAGATCGGGATGCAGCTCGAACTGGCGCGCCTCCATCGCGCGCACACTTTCGGGTTTGAGGATCGTCGCGCCTTCCAGAGTCCCCTCGCCTAGCAACGCAAGCATCAAACGGGTCATGTCCGTCCCGGTGGCGGAGAGTGCACCGGCCGGAGCGGCCGTCACGAATTCAAACGCGCGCCCACCCTGCGAGGCGGCGAGGTAACCGCGCGACATGTTTGGTTCGAGCGCTTCGGGCAAAGGTTGGACAAACGTCGAGCGGTCCATCTTCAACGGCGCCAGGACGTGCGCGGCGACATATTTCTCGAAAGGTTCACCGGAAACGCGCTCGACGATGTAACCCGCCAGGGTGAGCGCATAATTCGAGTACGACGGGATTTTGCCCGGCGGAAAAATCCGCGCCGGCATGGCAGTGACGAGATAGTCGCGCAGCGGTCGCATCTCGCGCGCGCTTGGAACGAAAAGATTTTTCAACGTCTCCTCAAATCCCGCGGTGTGAGTGAGGATGCGATGAAGAGTGATCGGTTCCGGGTAGGTTTTGGGGATCGCGAAGTCCAGGTAATCGTTGACGTCGCGGTCGAGATCGAGTTTTCCCTGCTCGACCAATTGCATGACAGCGATCGCCGTAAGGGTTTTCGAAATCGAACCCGGACGAAAGAGAGTCTTGTCGGCAACGACCGGTTTTTTCTCCGCGAAATCGGCATAGCCGTAACCTTTCGCGAGCAAAACCTGGCCATCTTTGACGACCGCGATGACCGCGCCAGCCATGTCGCGATTCTGAAGTTGCGCGGGGATCAGGGCGTCGAGAAACGCCTCGAGATCGGGCTTCGTCAATTCATGAGCGAGAGCGAGTTCCGGCATGGGCGCTGCCGGTTGCAGAATGGGCGCCGGGGAAAGAAGCGGCGACGGCGCAGGTCCCTGGGCGGAAGCTTTCTGCGCCGCCGCGAAGGCAAAAAAACAGTTTGCGAGGAAAACCCGGCAACAAATCGCGGCGTTGATTTTCACGCGCGCGATCCTCTGTCGAGACTCTGGAAGAGGCGAACCAATTCCATTTTTCATCCCCAAAAATAATTGTCCGTTTCGAAGTCCGACTTCCGCATTACTCACATGGAGACTGACTAACTAAAAGAGTCGCACCAATGAATAACGCAAAAACTGGAAAACGCTCGACGGCTGTGGTCCAGCATCGAGTGTTAACGGGAAGCCTGGCTCTGGTTGCGCTTCTGTGTCTTGTCCCGCAGAGGGCAAGCGCATTCTCGTATGGCGTCAACCTGATCGTAAACGGGAATGGAGACGCGGACGCTGGTTCGCCAACCGGCGCGCACGTTGCAATTTCAAATTGGACCACCAGCAGCGCGTTCACGGTGATTCCCTATAGCGCTGGGAATGGATATCCAGGGCCCGGCGATCCCGGACCGTCGGATCGCGGCAATAATTTTTTCGCCGGAGGCAACGGCGCCGCGGTCAGCACCGCGACCCAGAACATCGACCTGTCGGCGAACGCGGCGGACATTAACCAGGGAAACGTCATCTTCGAACTGTCCGGTTATTTCGGAGGATTCTCTTCCGACAACGACAACGCCCGCCTCAGCGCGACGTTCTTCAATGGCAACACGAGCCTCGGCATTGTCAGCGTGGGGCATGCGACGGCGAAAGACCGCGGCAATGCCACAGGCCTGATCTTTCGTCGCGGCAGCGGCATCGTGCCCGTGAACGCTACTCGGGTCGTGATCACGCAGACGATGACGCGTTTAAACGGCAACTCGAACGACGGCTACGCTGACAGCCTTTCCTTCGTCTGTAACCTCAAAGCAGGATCGCAAACCACCGCGGAGACATTTGCCGGTAATGGCACAAGGACGAACGCGACCGGGCCGTGGAGCGACTCCGCCCACTGGTCGCCCGCGGGAGTGCCGAACAACTTCGCAAACAATTTCTTTGATACCACGCTCACCGGCTTGATCCTGAGCGCACAGCTCAGCAACGAAAACCGAACGATCACCCGGACGTTCGGGACCGTGCGCCTCGATATCAGCGCGACGGTTTCCAACCTAACGTTGAACAACGCCGGTCTCACCAATGGCGGGTTCACCGGTCTCGACAGCTCGAACCTCCTGTCCGTCACAGGCACCACCACCGACCTCTCGGTCCAGAATCTGGCCGAGAATCCCGGGTTCAACGTCTCGACTCGGACCGGCGACGCCGATGCGATCCTTTCGTTAGGCCAATTCACCAATTTCTCCGGGGGAACCCTGAGCTCAACGAAGCTCACTCTTTTCTCGCAGGGAGCCGCGGCCACGGTGCAGTTCACGGGCGCGGACATTGTTACTCTGACAAACACCAGCGTGAGTCTTACCGGCTCGAATGTTCACATCATCGACGAGAATGGGAACGACGGACTGCGCGACCTCGCGGTGATCGGAACCGGGGGCGTCCTGAGTGTGGCGGCCCTCGATTACGTGCAACCGGGAAACCTGACCGTCAATGGTCTCCTTCAACTCAATGATTCCGGACTCAACGCGAGCTTCACCATCAATGGCTCACTCACAAACCTCGATTCCGCGACCCACACCCTGAATGGCGGGAGTCTCAACGTCCGCCACGACGGCGCCGGCACCGCGACGAGCGTGACTCTCAAGTTCAACGGCGCGGACATCGTGAACAACGCGGCTTCCATCTCTCTCAGCGCTCCGACTACGAAGATCGTGGATCAGAACGGCGCCGACGCGCTCCGAAATTTCGCTCACAATCTTGCCAGCGGCACATTCACTCTCACCGACCACAACTTCAGTTCCACTGGCGCCTTCACCAACGACGGCACCATCTTGCTGAGCGCGCAAACTCTCCCGACCAACTTCGTTGTGAACGGTCCGCTCACCAATTTCGATGCCGCCAGCCGGACCTTGACCGGCGGCATTTACTCGGTCTTCGGCAGTTTTTCCAATTCATCCGCGACGGCCACCCTCCAGTTCAACGGCGCCGACATTGTCCACAACGCCACGACCATCACGGTCGGCAGCAACGGAAATATCGTCGACCAATCGGCCAACAATGGGTTGCGCAACTTCGTCGATAACACGAAGACCGGCTCGTTCTCGCTCATCAGCCAGTCGTTCACGGCGCCGTCGGATTTCACGAATGCCGGAACCGTTTTGATCGGGAACTCCGGCCCTTCACAGGTTTTCAGCGTGGCCGGCGGGCATAATTATATCCAAACCGGCGGTGATACCTCTCTCGAAGGCAGCATTCTGACGGCGGCGAACGTTTTGATCCAGGGCGGGATCATTCACCGCGGCGGGACGATCAACGGCAACGTCAATGTCTCGCGCGGCACAATTGCTCCCACCACCACCGGCGGCGGTGGCGTGGCCAATTTCCAGGGCTTCATCCTCGTAGTGCCCGGCAACGGGACGATTCCCGGCCCCGACATGATGACCATTAACGGTAATCTGGCGCTCGGCGCCGACGCGCATTTGGGCCTGGTGATCCAAAATAACACCGCCGGGGAATTCGACACGATGAACGTGAGCGGCTCCGCTACTTTTGGCGGCACGCTCGATGTTTCGTTGATCAACGGGTTCGTGCCGGGACCTAACGACAGCTTCACGGTCCTCACCGCCGGCCCGACCATCACGGGCGCATTCATCAACGCGCCGAACAGCAGCCGTTTCCCCACGACTGACGGCCGCGGTTCCTTCATCGCGACTTACAGCGACAACCATCTCGTGCTTTCCAATTTCCAAACCAAACCGCCCGATCAGCTCCTCAACATTTCGACGCGCATGCGCGTTTTGACTGGCAACAACGTGCTCATCGCTGGCTTTATCATCACGGGGACCGATCCGAAGAAGGTAATCATTCGCGGGATCGGGCCTTCGTTAGCTAACTTCGGCGTGCAGGGCGTGCTCACCGATACGACACTCGAATTGCACCAGGGAAATTCAACGCTCGCCACAAACGATAACTGGAAAATCGACGATCAGACGGGCCAGTCGCAACAAGCGACCATCCAGGCCACCAATCTTTCGCCATCGAATGATTTGGAGTCGGCGTTGATCGCCACGCTCAGTCCCGGCGCTTACACCGCGATCCTCGCCGGCAAGAATCAGTCGAGCGGCATCGGAGTCGTGGAAGTGTACGATCTGGATCAGGCCGCCAATTCAAAACTGGGGAACATCAGCACGCGCGGATTTGTCGACACCGGCGATAACGCGATGATCGGCGGTTTCGTCGTGGGAGGAAGTGGAGGCGGCGCGGCCCGAGTGATCGTGCGCGGGCTCGGTCCGTCACTGGTCAACTTCGGGATCCCGAACGCGTTGGTGGATCCGATCCTGGAATTGCACGACGGCAATGGCGTGGTGATTGCCACCGACGATAATTGGAAGGACAGCCAGCAGAGCGATATCCAAGCAACGGCGCTTCCGCCCTCGAACGATCTGGAGCCGGCAATCGTTCGCACGCTCGTTCCTGGGCTCTACACCGCGGTTCTCCGCGGAACGAACAACGGCGTCGGAGTCGGATTGGTCGAGGTTTACAATCTCCCATAGCGAGCCAGCGCCGCGCGAATCTTGCAGAAGGCAGGTTCAGCGTTGAACATTGCGCTTCGTTACCATGCGCATTCTTTCCGGCATTCAGCCCACCGGCATTCTTCACATCGGAAATTATTTCGGGATGATGCGGCCTGCCATCGGGCTTCAGGAATCGGAGAAGAACGAGACGTTTTATTTCATCGCGGATTATCACGCGCTGACGACGATCAGTAATCCGGAAACGATGCGCGCGAACAGCCGGCGGATCGCGCTCGATTTTCTCGCGTGCGGTCTCGATGTCGAACGCGGCACGCTCTTTCGGCAGAGTGATGTGCCACAGGTCGCAGAGTTAACTTGGATCCTTTCGACGGTCACACCCAAAGCGCTTCTCGAGCGCGGTCATTCTTACAAAGACAAAGTCGCGCGCGGATTACCGGCTTCCGCTGGATTGTTCAACTATCCGGTTCTGATGGCGGCCGACATTTTGATCTATGACAGCGATCTGGTGCCGGTGGGCAAGGACCAGAAGCAACATCTCGAAATGACTCGCGACATCGCGGTGAAATTCAACGAGACCTACGGGTCCGAGCCGGACGGGCAGATTTTCAAATTGCCCGAGCCGCAAATCCAACCTGAGACGGAAACAGTTCCCGGGATCGACGGCCAGAAGATGAGCAAGAGCTACGCGAACACGATCGACATTTTCGGCGACGAAAAAGAAACGCGAAAACGCGTGATGAGCATCGTGACCGATTCGCAACCGGTCGAGGCGCCGAAGAATCCGGAGACGTCCACGATTTTCCAGCTCTACTCGCTTTTCGCGAGCAAGGAGGAAACCGGTGCGATGCGTGACGCGTTCCGGAGTGGCGGGACCGGCTACGGCGATTTCAAGAAGCAGCTTTTTGCAAAGCTCTGGGAATATTTCGCCCCCATGCGGCAACGGCGGGAAGAAATTCTCAAGGATCCGGGATACATCGACGCCGTTCTGAAACGCGGCGCGGAGCGCGCGAATGCCGAAGCCGCCAAAGTAATGCAGCGAGTGCGCGCCGCCGTCGGATTGTAACCGACGATCAAACGAAATCGCGCTTCGCGAAATCGGGCACGAGCTCCTCGTTCACGTAAAGCCCATCAGACATTGAGGCGCGGCCGTTGAGACGCAGTGGCTTCGTCGCGTCGACCAGAACGAAACCGTAGTTCCGCGTCAGCAACTCATGGATTTCGCCGAACCACGAACCGCCTTCGTACTGCGGCATGTAATTCAGCTCAATGAGCAGGAACCTCGTTTTTGCCAAAGTCTTAACCGCGCCGGCGAGCGCTTCTCTCTCGTAGCCCTGCACGTCGATTTTCAGCAGCGAAACTTCCGGCACGCCGCCGAGCAAACTGTCGAGCGTGCGCATCTGGCATTTCACTTCCGTCTCGACCGTCCAATTGCTCCCGATCAATTGCCTCATGTCGTCTCGCGGCGGAAGCACCGAGGCGCCGGTCGAATCGCGCGTCACGCGCAGCATCGTCGTCCCATTCGCCTGGCCGATCGCTACGTTGTGAAGTTCCACCCCGGTCCTGCCCATGAATTTTTCGCGAAGCGCGGCGAACATCGCCGGACCGGGTTCGATCATGATCAACTTCTGGGGCGAAACTAATTTCAGCAACGCGCTCGACCATTGGCCAACGTTTGCGCCGACGTCGACCACGCAGCGCAAATTTTTCCACTCGCCTGCGGGCAACAATCCGAGTCCGCTCACTTCGGCGAGGTGCACGAGCCACTCGCTTTGCCAAAGCTCGGCCAACGGAACTTCGCGTCCCAGCTCGCGGAGCCGGCGGCGGTTCCGCATCATTTCGACGGCGCCGAATGGGAGCAGATACTTCAACAGCTTGCGCGCGGCTTTCATCAAAACAAAAACAGCGACCGCACCGCGCGCCTAACTGGCCGGCGGCGGATTGTTCTGCTTGACCTCGGCAAAAATCAAACGCCCGGCGCCGGTTTGGAGCGCACTCGACACGGTCACCGTCACAACTTTTCCCAGAAAAGCGCGGGCATGATTGACGACGATCATCGTTCCGTCCGGAAGATAACCGACGGCCTGGTGCGATTCGCGGCCTTCCTTCACCAGGTTCAATTCCAACTCGTCGCCGGCGGCGGCGGCGGGACGCAAGGCGCGGGCGAGATCAGCGAGGTTCAGCGCCGGCACCTGTTGCAAACGCGCGACCTGACAGAGCGCCTGGTCGTTGGTCAGGAGCCGAGCCTGCAAGAGTTTCGCGAGTCGAACGAGCCGCGCATCAATCGAAAGATCGGCGTCGCCCGTAGTATCGTGGATCGTCAGATCCAGTTCGCGCGACTTTTGGAGCTGATTCAAAATGTCGAGGCCGCGCCGGCCGCGCTCGCGTTTTATCGGGTCGCGCGAATCAGCCAGGGTTTGCAATTCTCCCAGAACAAATCGCGGAACGATCAGCGCCCGGCTCAGGAATCCCGTCGCCACGAGATCGGCGATGCGACCATCGATGATGACGTTCGTGTCCACGACGAGCGGCTCATGCTGGGTCGTCTCGCGCGCGAAACGCACGTACGGAATGATGAGCGAGAATTCGTCGCGGTTGCTCCGCATGGCGAGCATCATGCCGAGATAACCAAAGGTGCAGTAAATGATCAGGCGCGCGGCCCACTGCACCGTGTCGCTTTGGTAGCGCAAAATGTCGGACGCGCTGAAGAGGTTGGCGAAAAGAAGTCCGAGGAGCAAACCAAAGGTGGCCGAAGAAAACGCGCGCAGCGAAAAGCCCTTCAGAAGTCGGTCGGCGAGCACGATGATGAGCGCGAAGACCACGCCGATCATGACGCCGGGAATGTACTTGCCCTGCGTTTCCGCAGTCACGATGCCTCCGATGGCGCCGCAGAACGTGACGAAAAGCGTCCGCAACAAATTGACGGTGAGCGAGGGGGTCATCAGGGTCGCGTTTTCTGGCGGGGTGGATTCGGCGAGCGTTGCGCTTCGGTTTTCGCGGCGCTGTCTCGATAAAAGAGAACGCCGTGTTCGCGGAGATTACTGACCAGGGCTTTCAAGTCGTTCGCAAATTCCTGGTTCGACAGCAGCGTCGCCATGGCCCCCTTGCCGGTCGACGCTTTCTGGATCAGCTCGGTCGCGGCCTGGATTGTTTTGCGCGCATCGGCGATCGCGGCGGGCAAATCATCCGCGGCCTTCTTCGCCGAATCCATTGTCTCGTTCGCCTTATCGAGAACGCCGTCGACTTTCTGCGTCGAAGCGGCGAGCGCAGTCGTGGCTTTATTTAAATTCTCCACGGCGGATTTGATGTTGTCCAAATTCGGTTGCGACAGCGCTTCGTTGTTCAGCTTCTCGATCGCTGCGTTGGCGTTTTGCACAGCGGTGCGCAAATCTTCGACGAGCGCTCCGCCTTCCTTGGTCAGATCGTCGATGCCGGTATCGCGCGTCCCTTCGATCACGCTGTTCTTTGGAACAAAATCTTCGGTGATGCGTTGCGGTGCGGTCACGGCCACGAAGCGGTCGCCGAGCAAACCCGAGGAGCCAACCGTGAAGCGGCTCCCGGCCGGGATTTTCACAAAACCGAAAATGCGCACCGGCACTTCGACGCCCTGGCCGGATGAGGCGAGACGCGGGCCGCCGGAAACGTGACCGATTTTCGCGCCGGCCAGGAGAACGTCGGAGCCTTTCAAGAGACCGCTCGCGTCCGGAAATTTGATCAGCAATTGATAATAACTTTGGAAGCCTTCGCCGAGGCGTCCGAACTGGACGAGTAAAACCGCCAGGACGCCGAGCCCGACGAGGACGAACGCGCCTACCTTTAACTCGAGACCTTTGTCGGTGTGCCGCGTCGCCATTTTTCGTGGAGGGTTTCGCTCACGACTCTATCACGTGTTCCCATCGCGTCAGGCAGTTTCAGCGGCCGGTTCGCGTTCGGACCGACCGAGGATGAAATCCTGAATAAGAGGGTCGTCCGAGATCTCCAGCTCCTGCGGCGTGCCATAAAAATAAATCCGGCCTTCGTGCAGATAAGCGATGTGATCGGCGATGTGGAACGCGCTCTTCATGTCGTGCGTGACCACGACACTGGTCACGCCGAAGCGTTTCTGAAGCCGGCGGATCAACCGGTTGATGCTGTCGGATACGACCGGATCCAGTCCCGAAGTCGGTTCGTCGTAGAGCACACACGACGGCCGGCGCACGATCGAGCGCGCGAGCCCGACCCGCTTCTTCATTCCGCCGCTCAAATTCACCGGCATCTTTTCCTGTTCCCCCTCGAGCTCGACCACTTCCAGAATCTCGCGCACTTTCTCCGCGATCTTTTCCCGGTCGCGCTCGCCCGCTTCCTCGAGAGGAAACGCAATGTTTTGTTCCACCGTCATCGAATCGAAGAGCGCCCCGCTTTGAAACAGGATCCCGATCTTCCGTCGGATTGCCGCCAGCTGCCGCTCCGTTTTGCCAATGATGTTCTCGCCGTCGATCCAGATTTCGCCAGCATCCGGCGTCATCAGCCCAATGAGATGTTTCAGCAAGACGCTCTTGCCGCCTCCGCTCCGGCCAATAATCGCGAGCGTCTCGCCCTTCGCGACGATCAAATCGACCCCGCGCAAAATCTCCTGCTCGCCGATGCTCTTCGCGAGCCCGCGAACCTCGATCATCGTCCCCTCATCCATGCTCGTTCCTAGCCTGCGGGGAAAATAATGTTCAGACCCATGGTCAGGAAGAAATTGAAAATGAGCACGGCGAGCGACGCATTCACGACTGCTTCGGTGGTGGCCCGGCCGACCCCGACCGCGCCCTCACGACTCGTTAGGCCTTTGTGGCAACTGATGAAAACGATCAGGAGCGCGAAAAAGCCCGCCTTGGTCAACGCCATGATGATGTCGCGCAATTGCGTCCAGCGAACCATGTTCGCCATGTAATAGGTGCCGTTGACCTCAAGGAGAAAGATCGCGACGAAATAGCCGGCCGCGATCCCAATCGCCACGCATTCCGCGACGAGCAACGGCATTGAGACCATCATCGCCAGGGTGCGCGGGACGATGAGGTAATCGATCGGATGCACGGCGAGAGCGCGCAAAGCATCGATCTGTTCGGTCACTTTCATCGTTCCAATTTCCGCGGACATCGACGCGCCCACGCGGCCGGTCACCATTAACGCAGTCAGGACGGGCCCGAGTTCGCGGCACACCGAAACCGAGACGACCGCGCCGACGGCCGATCCCATCCCGAGCTTGCTGAATTGAAAATAAGTCTGGGCCGCGAAGACCGCGCCGGTGAACGCGCCGGTGATCATGACCACGATCTGCGAATGCAAACCAATCTCGACGATCTGTTCGAGAAACAGACGCCAGCGAATCTTTTGGGTGAAGACCGCGCCGATCGTCTCCACCGCCAGCATCACTACGTCGCCGACGTAGGACGAAAATGAAACCGCGGTCCCACCCACCGCGCGAATCAACCTGGTGAACATGCGAGAACAGCCGCGCGTTTAGGCTTCGAGAAGCTGCGTCTTCGTCTTCGGCCGCAGCTCGGCCGGAATGGCGCCAACGAATTTCGGATCGAGCCCGAGCCTGCGGAAAATTGACCGGATCTCGCGGAACGTCACGGTCGCGGCCTCGAATTCCATGTAAACGATGTCGTGATTCCGATCGACCTTGTAATGAAGTCCGGCGATCGGCCCGAACTCGATATCGAGCTCGAGGATTTTATTCAGGTCGCGCACGCCGGCCGCGTAGACTTCCAGTTCCAGCACGGGGAACATCGTAGAAGGAAGCCGGCGGCGATGCAAAATGTTCTGTAGCCGGTCGCCGCGGCGACCGCGAGAAACCGCGTGGCCGCAAACTCACGTCGCCCACAGGGCGACGGCTACAGAAGCAATATTGCGTGCGCGCCTTCCCTGCGATAAAGGGAACTGTCCATGAGCAAACGCGCTTTCCAATTTTTTTTCGCTCTCGAAGTTTTCCTCGGCCTGTTCTTCTTCGCCGGGTGCGGCACGCCGATGCCGTCCGGAATCGAGCAGGCCAGGGTCGATCAGTCGCAAAAGATCGCGGCGGAACCGCCGGGCGATTATTTTATCGGCCATCGATATTTCAAAGGATCGGTTTACAAGTTCTGGGGATACGTTCGCAAGCCAGGCCAGCCGTGGAGTACCGCGCAGCTCGTCGTCTTTAATGAAAAGGAAAAGCTCGCACCCGACCGGGAGAAGCTGAGTTTCGGCAGCGACAATAATTACGAATACAAGCTCTGGGGATCGTTCAGCGGTCAGACCGTTTACGAGCCAGCCAGTAACGGTTTTTATCCAGAGTTCGTTCTGAAGAAATACGAGCTGATCTCGACGAATCCGCCGGCGATCTTCAAGAGCCAGTACAGCGATCGGGCCCGGGCCGCGCTACGGGCCACCCAGATCGAGAAGCCTGAGTAACGTCGTGCCGCCGCGAAACTCCCGCGACAAACTCGTCGAGGAGTTTCTTCGCTTCCTTGAAGTGGAGCGGAACGTTTCCTCACGCACGCTCAGCGTTTATCGGCAGGCGCTCGCCGCATTTCGCGCCCAGAAAAATGTACGTTCGTGGCTGAAATGCACCGCGGACGATTTTCGGGATTACTTGTTCGCCCTGATGAAGAACGGGCAGGCACGCTCCTACATTCGACTTCAGTTCTCGGCCTTTCGCACCTTCTATCGGTTTCTCGTTGAGCGAAAAAAATTGCCGCTCGATCCGGTCCGGCAACTGCAATTGCCGAAAGCCGAAAAGAAATTGCCGCTCGTTCTTACCCAAAAACAAATCGAGGAACTTGTCACCGCGCCGTTGCGAGTGCCGAAGGAAAAAGCCGCGCCGACCTGGATGCCGTTGCGCGACGCCGCGATCCTCGAGCTTTTTTACAGCAGCGGGCTTCGCCTGGCGGAACTCGCTTCCCTCAACGTCGCCGACGTCGATATTTACACCGAATCGGTTCGCGTTCTCGGCAAGGGCCGGAAGGAACGCGTTTGTCCGGTTGGATTGCCCGCGCTCGAAGCCGTTTCCCGTTATCGCGCCGCCGCCAACGTCCAGAGCGGTCCGCTCTTCATCAACAAATCGCGCCGCCGGATTTCGCCGCGGTCAATCTGGCTAATCTTGAAGCGCTATTTGCGGCACACTTCGATCCCAATCGCGGTGAGTCCCCACAAACTTCGCCACAGTTTCGCGACGCACCTGCTCGATAGCGGTGCGGATTTGCGCAGCGTCCAGGCCTTGCTCGGCCACGCCAGCCTCTCGACAACGCAGATCTATACCCACGTCACCGTCGAGCGTTTAAAAAAAGCGTACGCCGACGCGCATCCGAGAGCGTAGCGTCAGCTCGCGCTCGCTGCGGTGCTGGCGTGCGGCTCGGCCGCTCGGAACGCGAGCTTCTCGCCATCGACGGTCACCTGAACGACGTCGCCGGCCTTCACTGTTCCCTTGAGCAGCTCTTCCGCGAGTGGATCTTCGAGGTAACGCTCGACCGCGCGGCGCATGGGTCGCGCACCGTACGTCGGATCGTATCCCTTGTTAATCACGAACTCATGCGCCGGCCCATCGAGGACGATCTCGATTTCCTTCAGCTTCAGACGCCGTTTCACCTTGTCGACTTCGAGGTCCACGATCTTGAGCAGATCGGGCTTGCTCAAGGTGTGGAACACGATGATTTCGTCGAGACGATTCAGAAACTCCGGCTTAAAGGCGCGCTTCGTCTCTTCGAGAATCTTCTCCTTCATCGTCTCATAATCCTGCGTGTCCTTCGGCGCGCCGAAGCCCATCGTCGTTTGCCGGCGAATCAAATCGGCGCCGACGTTCGACGTCATGATGATGATCGTGTTCCGGAAATCGATCTTTCGGCCTAACGAATCGGTCACCTTGCCGTCCTCGAGAATTTGCAGGAGCAAATGCATCACGTCCGGATGCGCCTTCTCGATTTCATCGAACAGGACCACGGAATACGGACGACGACGGACCGCTTCGGAAAGCTGGCCGCCTTCTTCGTAACCGACATAGCCCGGAGGCGAGCCGATCAGTCGCGAAGCCGTGAACTTCTCCATGTATTCCGACATGTCGATCTGGATGAGCGCGTCGGAATCGCCGAACATGAATTCGGCCAGGGTGCGAGCGAGAAACGTCTTGCCCACGCCGGTCGGGCCGAGAAAAACGAACGAGCCGATCGGGCGCTTTGGATCTTTCAGGTCCGCGCGCGAACGCCGCAACGCTTTGCTGATCGCGGTGACGGCTTCGTCCTGACCGATCACGCGCAGCTTCAGATCGCCTTCCATCGCGAGCAGCTTCTGCGTTTCCTTCTGCTCCATCCGCTGGAGCGGAACACCGGTGACTTTCGAAATGATGTGCATCATGTCGTCGGCCGTCACGAGCACTTCTTTTTCTTCCCGCTCTTCGCGCCACTTCGTCAAAATGTTGTCGAGCTTTTCCTTGGTCTGCTTTTCCTTGTCGCGGAGCGAAGCCGCTTTCTCGAAATCCTGCGCCTTGATGGCCGCTTCTTTTTCCACGCGGATTTCTTCGATCTCGCGCTCGATTTCTTTCACGTCCGGCGGTCGCGTCATCGCATTGATCCGCGCCCGGGCGCCGGCTTCGTCCATCACGTCGATCGCCTTGTCGGGCAGGAAGCGGCCCGTGATGTAGCGATCGGACAACTTCACGGCGGTCTCGAGCGCTTCATCCGTCAGCTTTGCCTTGTGATGCTGCTCGTACTTCGGTCGCAGCCCCTTCAAAATCTGGATCGCTTCTTCGACGGTCGGCGCGTCGACTTTCACAGTTTGGAAACGTCGTTCCAGCGCTGCGTCCTTCTCGATGTATTTGCGATACTCGTTCAGCGTCGTCGCGCCGACGCATTGCAGTTCGCCACGGCTCAACGCCGGCTTGATGATGTTCGACGCGTCCATCGCGCCCTCGGCAGAACCGGCGCCGACGATGGTGTGCAATTCGTCGATGAACAGAATGACGTTCTTCGAGCGGCGGATCTCGTCCATCACCGCTTTGATCCGTTCCTCGAACTGACCGCGATACTTCGTGCCGGCGACCATCAACGCGAGATCGAGCGTCACGACTTTTTTGTCGCGCAATAATTCTGGCACGTTGCCGTTCGCGATTTCCTGGGCGAGTCCCTCGGCGATCGCTGTCTTACCCACGCCCGCTTCGCCCAACAGCACCGGGTTGTTTTTCGTCCGGCGGCAGAGCACTTGGATCACGCGCTCAATTTCGTTGCGCCGTCCAATCACCGGATCCAGCTCACCCTTCTTCGCCAGTTCGGTCAGGTCACGGCCGAAGGCACGCAACGCCGGCGTTTTGACATCCTTCTTTCCTGAAACTGGCTCGCCACCTTCCTGCTCGGATTCCGGCGGTGTGAAATTCGGATCGAGCTCTTTTAGAATTTCGTTCCGGGTCCGTTCGATGTCGACTTCGAGACTCTTGAGCACACGCGCGGCGACGCCTTCGCCTTCGCGAAGCAATCCCAGCAGAATGTGTTCGGTCCCGACATAAGAATGATTGAGCGCTTTCGCTTCCTTGCCCGCGAGCGCGAGCACCTTCTTCACTCGTGGCGTGTACGGAATGTTGCCGACCATTTTCGTTTCCGGCCCCGACCCGACCTGCTTCTCGACTTCCATCCGCACGGTTTCGAGATCGAGCCCCATCTTCTGGAGAACGTTGACGGCCACGCCCTGCCCCAGCTTGATCAGGCCGAGCAACAGATGCTCGGTCCCGACGTAATTATGATTGAAGCGGTCGGCTTCTTTTCGAGCGAGCGCCAGGACCTGCTGGGCACGCGGGGTAAAATTATTCATTGGTTCGGCGGCTCGGGAGTCGTTCCGTTTTCCGATTCCTTCGCCACTTTAGTAATATCAGGTTTAGGGAACACCCGCAAACGCTCACGGATGATTTGGGCGCGCAAATGGTCGCGCTCCTCCGCGTTCAACTTCTGCTGCGAGCTCTTTTGCAAATGCGCCGGCTGCGTTTCGATGAACAATTCGTCGATCGGCAAACGCCGGTCTTCCGGAAACGCGCCGAGATCGATCCCGAGTTTCATGATCGACAATAAATTGAGCGCTTCCTTCGACGTCATCGCGTGCGCGAACGTGAGCACGCCATAAGCGCGCCCGATCTGGTCCCAAAGCGTGTTCGATTTTCTCTGGATCAACATCTGACGCGCGTCGTGTTCCTTCTCGATGATCGTCTCGATTACTTTGCTGAGCCGGCTCACGATCTCGTCTTCTTTTTCCCCGAGCGTCGTCTGGTTCGAAATCTGGAAGAGATTGCCCATCGCTTCGGTGCCTTCGCCGTAGAGTCCGCGAACGGCGAGCCCGATCTTGTTCACGGCCTGGATAACCTGGTTGATCATCTCGCTCAAGACGAGGCCCGGCAGGTGAAGCATCGCGGAAGCGCGCATGCCGGTGCCGACATTCGTCGGGCACGCGGTCAGGTAACCGAGCTTCGGGTCGTAGGCGAAATCGAGTTTCGCCTCGAGCGTGCTGTCGACTTTGTCCACCAACTTAAACGCGCTCTTCAATTGCAGCCCGGACCGGATCGATTGCATCCGCAAATGATCTTCCTCGTTGATCATGATGCTCAACGTCTGCCGGCGGTTCATGATCACCGCACTTCCCACGCTCTTGGCCGCGTGCTCGCGGCTGATCAGATGTCGCTCCACGAGCACCTGCTTTTCCAGCGCCGAAAGGTCCTGCAATAACTCCGAAAACGAGTCCTGCATTTCCGGCAACTCTTCGACGCGCGGCTTGATAAGCTCAAGAATCGAAGTCCGCTCCGCCTTCTTTGCCCAACCAGGAAACGCGCGCTGCTTCAAATTGCGCGCCAGTCGCACGCGGCTGCTGATCACGATCTGGTGATGCGGCCCCTCGCCGCGCAGCCATTCGCCGCCGGTCGACATCAGGTTCGCGAATTTCATAACTAGACCGCCTTCTCGTGTTCGAGCTGCTTGATCTGGTCGCGCAAGGCCGCGGCGCTTTCGTAGTTCTCTTCCGCGACCGCCTTTTGCAAATCTTCGTTGAGCGCGCGCATCCGATCGTCCAGCTCCACTTCTCGATGAGCGCGCTGCGGCAATTTGCCCACGTGTTCCGTTCCCTTGTGCATCGCCTTCAACAAACTGTTGAGCCCTTCCGCGAACGTGACGTAACAAACGCTGCATCCGAGCCGGCCGGTTTTTTTGAAATCGGCCTGGGTAAATCCGCACATCGGACATTTCTGCGACGGTGTTCCTTTCTCGATCTCTTCCGCCGCGCCGATGCCGAGCAGCAGATCGGCGAGCGCGAACCCAGTCGGATCCTGGACGCCCTTCTCCTTCGAACACGCATCGCACAGATTTACCTTCTGCATTTTCCCTTCGAGGATCTGCGTCAGGAAAACTGTCGCGTCATTGCATTTGCAAACGTCGCACAACATCTCTGTAGATTAGACCTCGAAACGCCTGAAACATTCAACGGTCAACTGCCTGA
>Ga0307470_10000476_pt1 | contig 19795 bp, 14 predicted proteins | sample atmos_gasesAM3C__FD_204565 | JGI IMG/M metagenome (GOLD analysis project Ga0307470, IMG submission 204565) | Hardwood forest soil microbial communities from Morgan-Monroe State Forest, Indiana, United States - atmos_gasesAM3C_05 | ecosystem: Environmental > Terrestrial > Soil > Temperate forest... | reverse complement strand
TGTTCGCATCGATTCAAAGCCTCAGTGCCGCCGGCTTGGCCTATCTGGATTCACGCCACTTCGACGTGGTTGTCATTGACGAATTTCACCACGCCGCGGCGCAGTCGTATCGGTCGCTACTCGAACTTGTTCAGCCGGTCGAACTCCTTGGACTGACGGCAACGCCTGAGCGCAGCGACGGCTTGCCCATCTTGGATTGGTTTGACGGTCGAATCGCGGCCGAGCTGCGGCTCTGGGACGCCATCGATCAGCAGCGCCTGTCAGCCTTCGCCTATTACGGGATTCACGACGGACTGGATCTGCGGGAGCTCCCGTGGCGACGCGGCCGCGGGTACGATGTGACGGGTCTGTCCAACCTGCTCACCGCCAACGATGCAGTCGCGAAACTCGCCCTGAAGCAACTCGTGGAGCATGTGGACGATATCAGTCGTATGCGCGCGCTTGGCTTCTGTGTGAGCGTTGAGCACGCTCGCTTCATGGCGCGCGTATTTCAGGCCTCGGGAGTCGCCGCCACCGCCATCTGGTCCGATACGCCGGAGTCCGAGCGTCGCCAGGCGCTACTGGATCTTGCAGCTCGCCGTATCAACATTATTTTCTCGGTGGACCTGTTCAACGAGGGCATCGATGTGCCGGCGGTGGACACTCTCCTGATGTTGCGGCCCACGGACAGCGCGACACTGTTCCTGCAGCAATTGGGGCGGGGTTTGCGCCGCAGCGTCGGCAAGACCGTCTGCACCGTTCTCGATTTTGTCGGGCATCATCGCAAGGAGTTTCGATTCGACCGCCGGCTTCGGGCACTGTTGGGTGGCACGCGTCGCGAGTTGGAGGAGCAAATCGCCTCGGGCTTTCCCTTCCTTCCGGCCGGTTGCCATATGGAGTTGGATCGCGTCGCGAGCCAGATTGTCCTCGACAATGTCCGCCATGCCGTGCCGTCGCGCCGGGCGGAGAGGGTCCAGGCGTTGCGCTCCCTGGCTGCGGGCGCGACGAGCGTTACTCTAGCGGCCTACATGGCCGAGACCGGACTGGAACTCGAGGAGGCTTACGCCAACAACGTCAGCTGGTCCGATTTGTGTCAGGAGGCAGGGTTGACGGTTCAACCGCCGGGTCCGGACGAACGGCTTCTGCGCCGGGCCTGTGGGCGGCTCTTGCATGTCGACGATCGAGAACGAATCGAGAGCTACCGGGAATTTCTGGAGAACGCGGGAGCGCTGAACGTCGAGACATTGACGACACGCCAGCGACGGCTACTTCGGATGCTGGTCGGCTCAGTGGTGGACTCCGCGGTGAACTCAGAGACGACGCTCGTGGAGGGCGCCGCGTTGCTGCTGCGACATCCGCAGGTGCAACACGAGCTTCGAGAGCTCCTGGGTGTGCTGGCGGAGCGGATCGACCATGTATCGGTACCGCTTACGACCCACCCAGAGGTTCCCCTCGGTATTCATGCTCGCTATACGCGAGTCGAAATCCTGGCAGCCTTTGGCATTGGTACTTCGGCTCAGGTCGCCCCGTGGCAGTCCGGCGTTTATTGGGCAAGCGATTCCCAGGCTGATCTTTTCGCATTTACCCTCGATAAGACATCGGGCAGCTTTTCGCCGACGACGCGTTACAAGGACTACGCGGTCAGTCGGGACCTTATCCATTGGGAGAGTCAATCGGTAACCCGGGCCGAGAGTCCGACTGGGCAACGATACCAGCATCATGCTGACCAGGGCACGAGCGTCATGCTGTTCGCTCGGCGGCGCAGCGACGAACGCGCTTTCTACTTTCTCGGACCGGCGACCTATGTGAAGCATGAATCGGAGTTGCCGATGGCTATTACCTGGCGGCTGCACTATCCACTCCCCGGCGATTTATTTGCTGCGTTTGCTGCGGCTGTGGCGTGAGCGACCGAGGTCTATTCTTGTGCCGCTATCAGGGTGCCCATTGAATCCTCCTCAACTGCCAGCCGTGTAGCTGCAGGTAAGCTCGCGCCACGCGCATACATCCAGCGGGAAAGCTCGCATACAGTTGGCCTCCGTGGACTTCGAATCAATCTCCGCGCATCATCGAGTGTCCCGGGTTCAGTGGCCGATTTCGAGGATCGAACATAACGAACCTCTCGATGGCAATGGGTGTAGGTCAGGAGATGCATCATGCTGCGTTGCAACAGCCATTTTGAAGTTGCGTCGGAACGATTGTATAAATTCGATAAAACCGGCGCCCTGGTCGCATGATTTCTATCGTATTGCCAATTTGGATGCCTCCCCACCTCGCGGGAGTCGCAAGCTCTGCTCCGCTGCATCAAATGCGTTAATATCCCTGTTGGAAATCGCTTTCGGATTCGAGCGCACTATCGAGGTTAGTATGGCATCGAACAATTTTGTCACCTTTCTTGGTGCTTTAAACGTCGGGAGCTCACCAAAGATCGGAGGAGGTCCGCGCCCGTCGCCCTTTGGTGGCACTGGGGCGTCTTCACACGCGGGCGAGGCATCTGTAGTCGCAGCGAATACCACCGCCGCAATATCACCAGTTCGCAGCAATACCGGCGCGACCGGCCCCGCTGCCCCCACCGTCGACGTTGAAGCTGTGGGCAAGCAGGTGCTGTCACTCTTGAGCGAAAATCGCCTGACGGCTGAGGCGCTAGCGAGCGCTCTAAATTTGCAAATAGAGCAATTGGAACCGGTACTGAACTATCTGTTAGCTTCACACATGATCGATACCCAAGAAGGTCAAGAAGTCAGCTCCTATGGCTTGACGGAATTCGCATCGGAAGCGCTACAAGTTTTTAATATGGCATAACCGCCCTTAAGGACATGGACGTCGTTGCTCCTTGGTTTGACGTAAGGCCCTTCCTGTTGGCTGTACTGCTTGGCATCTTGGTGGGTGCCTCGGAGCTCGTATCGCGCTATCGCGATGCGCCAAGCCTCGCGCTGCGAACGCTTCCCGCCCTCCTTTACGTGGGTCTTAACGGGTGTGCCAGCTTAATTGCGCTTCTGCTCGTGGTGCAATTCAAGTGGCTAAGCGATATAGGCGGCGCTGGCGCGAGCCCATTCAGCAGATTGATACTTCAGGCATTGGTTGCCGGATTCAGCGCAATGGCGCTTTTTCGGTCGTCATTATTCACGATCCGAGTGGGAAATTCCGATATCGGAATTGGACCGGCTGCATTTCTACAGATCCTGCTGACAGCTGCTGATCGCGCTTGCGACCGCACCCGAGCCAAGCCTCGCGCACTTGCCGTTCAGGAAATCATGTCCGGTGTATCGTTCGAAAAAGCCCAAGAGGCATTGCCTACATTCTGTTTTGGTTTGATGCAAAATGTCAGCGGCGACGAGCAACGCAACTTCTCGGTTGTGATCCGACAGCTCAGAGAATCCAAAATGGAAGACGTGTTCAAGGCGAACAGTCTCGGGCTTGAGCTGATGAACATCGTTGGCGACGCGGTTCTTCGTCAGGCCGTCAACATGCTGAGGTCCGACATAGCCGCCGCACCCAAGCCCATCATTCAGTCCATCCAGACGATTGCTCTCCTCAGAAATGTCGATTTCACCAGACAGGGCAAGCAAATCATCGACGAGTGCATCTTCCTTGCGAATAAAATCCGAGACACAAAATTGAAAGCCGCACTTGCCAGTTCTTGCCAAGACATTGCCGCGATGACATTGGTCGACCGTCAAAAGGTGCTGTTTCTCTCAGCAGTCCTTATTGGTGTTTTTGGCGAAGAAATTGTTCAGACCGTTCTGAAATCATTGCCGGAGAATAGCAGCGTGACTTCGGCGTCTGCCTCATCTAGCGGCCCGGGATCGACTCCATCGTCTGCCCCACCTACCAGCAGCGGATCGACCCCGTCGTCTGCCTCGCCTACCGGCCCGGGATCGACCCCACCATCTACCTCACGCCTTCCCCTCCCTGCTGCGGCGCCTCCTCAGGGTTCTATTTAGATATGCGATGTTGCCCATGGTAGCTATAGACCGCGAAATCCTCATCGAAATCGATTCTGTGGGCTGAACCCCCTTCTACGAAGCCGAGAGCTTGATATGCTCGAGATCAAATTACCAACGGGAAGTTGGAGGTATGACGACCAGGATAGTCTCGGCCCTCCCGGGGGGTTCGGCGCAGTATTCCGCGGTCAAGGGGCGCGTGGTGAACTTGTCGCAATCAAGCGTCTTCAGTCGGCATTTCAGAACCGCGAAATGCGCATTGCTGATTTTTTGCTCGGCCATAGCCTTGCGCACGTTATCCCAATCTTGGATGCCGGCTTCGACGCCAGCGCGCGTACCAACTTCATCGTTATGCCGATCGCCACGACCAGTCTTCAGCAGCGCATTGCGTCAGCACCCGTAAACGAAATTGATGCTCTCGAGATTCTGACGGCGATCGCGAGTGGCCTGGACGAGATCGGCGATATTATTCATCGGGATCTGAAGCCTGGAAACGTCCTACTTCATGATGAAGTTTGGAAGCTCGCTGACCTTGGTTTGGCGCGATTCGCCGAAGCGGCGACTTCGCAGAACACCATGAGAGATGCCTTAACGCCACCATATGCGGCGCCGGAACAGTGGCGCGGCGAGCGGCCAGCAAAGGCGACCGACGTCTATGCTTTCGGCTGTATTATGTACGCGTTGCTCCAAGGCGCGCCGCCCTTTGGTGGTCCCGAAAGCTCGGATTTCAGCCATCAGCATCAATTTGTCGCACCTCCTGGCCTCAAGGCTTCTTCTCACCTCAAGCGCCTAGCCGCCTCGTGCCTCGCCAAAGCACCGGAGCTTCGCCCATCCATAGGCAGCTTGCGAAAGCAGCTCGACACTGCACGCCTAGCAGCAAATCAAGGAGGAGTACAACAGCTAGCCTCGGCTGCAGCTGCGATTGTCGAGAGGGAGTCGATTAAGGAGGAAGAACGCCTACAGATTCAGCGCGAGAAAAAACGTCGAGAAATACTCGCAGCCCAGGCGATCCAGGTTTTGGACGAATTACACCAAGACCTTGAAACCATGATTTTGCGCGACGCCCCGAACGCACAGTCTGAGCCGAATCGTTACGACTCTAAGATTAAGAAACTGATCCTCGGTGATGCCAAGTTGGAATTTGGTGTCTTGTTTCCATTCATCGAAAGCAATTCAATCCCGCCTCAAACCGGTAAGTGTGCCGGATCAGGGGCATGGGATATTCTCGCCGGCGGCTATATTTCCGCGGAGACCGGTGGGCTCCCATCTTTCGGTCGGTCCGCTAATTTGTGGTTCGGAAGACTGTTGGATTCGGACGATTACAGGTGGTGGGAGGTGTCCTATCTCTATCCCGATCACTGGAGGAATGACAATTCCGTTAGCCTGATCAAGCCCGAGCCATTCCATATCGAAAGCCTAAATAGTCTCGGAACAATATTTCTCGTCGCGGAGGACCCCCTGCCGATAACGACAGAATTTGTGGATGAATTTCTCCAACGCTGGATAGGGAGGATTGCACAACTCGCCGGCGTAGGATGGCTTGAACACACTCGGCTTCCAAAGAAAAGCTTCGAGCGTCGCAAGGTCTCAGAAAAGTTCAAGCTCGATAAACCTTAGCGCACGAGCCGTCGTAACGTATCGCGCCAAGTATATATTCCGCAACGCACCATCAAAAGTACGCTTTTGACAGCAAATGTCGGCAGGGCCGATATTCGGTACGACCTGGCAATGCCAACGTCCGCGGAATCCAAAAAATCAATTAACCACATCCCTGTGCCTATTGACCCAGAAAATCCAGAGGTGTCTACTTAGCTTTAATTACAAGGACTGTTTGAAATCAATTCAGGGATGAAATGATTAACTCCAAATCTGTCGGATCGTCGTTCCCTGGCATAGCAGTCCTCGCCTTGACGGCGCTTGGTGTCTGTGGGTGTGCTGCAATCGCGGGATATCCTAAGGACCCTGAGAAGGCTTCGACAGCGCTCAGCGCACTAAAGCCGTATTTCGATCCGGCAAAAGATGCTCAATATGCAGGTCTCACCGATGCGACGCAGAGGCGTGCGCTGCGCGACATCATCGTACTAAGCCGAGTGCGCTCTTACGACATAGAATTTGCGGGATACGAAAAGTCACTGTGGGGCACTGGCAATACAGTGACTCTTGGTGGTGATTTGCTGGCCCTGGCCCTCGGAGGACTGGCAACGACGGCGACCGGTACATCAGCGAAGACCGCATACTCAGCAGCCGCGGCCGGAGTAGTGGGCGGCAGCGCGGCGATCAACAGGGATCTTTATTTCCAGAGAACGCTGCCGGCGCTGCTCGCACAAATGGAGGCGAATCGCGCGAAGGCCAAACTCAAGATTCTCGCTGGCATCAAGAAAAGCGACAGCGAGTACTCGCTGCCGCTTGCAGAACTGGATCTTGGGGATCTGAAGAACGCCGGCGGTATGCCGGCTGCGGTCGGAAGCATAACGCAGGCAGCCACGACCGATAAACAGGCCGCGCAGACCAAGATCGACGCTCTTCGGACCGGACCTATCAGTGCCACCGACACGACGAAACGGCTGCGCTCGTGGGTCTCGCCTAACAGCCAACCGGATCAGGCAAGAATGCAGGCGCTTCAGGACTGGATGAACGCCGACGCGACAGACACTGATTTACATGGGTTGCCTGCCGAAGTCTTGATCGATCTCGATAATCCGCAGATGGAAGGGGACCGGGCACGAGCGATCAGCGATCTTCATGTACCCTAAAAGAGACCTATTACAATGATATGCGGAACATTTACCCTTACCAAGATTAGCGACGCCGATGTAGCGGGAGTCGTGGCACGCTTTAAGGCTACTGTACCGCCTCCTCTGAACGTCACGCAAACTAGGCAATCGGACGGGACGTGGACAGTCGTAGCAACGTTTCCACCCTGTGCGTCCAACGTCTCGCACAGCGCTTCTGGTTCGTAACGACTTTACGCTAGGATTCCTCTTTCTTTTGCTGGACTGCGCGCCGAAATAAAATCGAGGAGAGCCCTTGGGTCGGCGGCTTCGGCCTACTAGGCGTCGCCCTCTTGCCGATACCGTCGCAGCCAAAGACGCAGGGTAGCGCCATAGTGTTCTGGTTCTTCATCACCAACGGAGCTATAGTTAGACGGTAATCAGTAGGAAAGGATGCCTGCATGAAACCGCCCTTCCTCCGCAATATAATCCTCGGCGCAACGCTCGCGCTCGCGTCCTGTTCCGGACAGACACCGGCGCCTGCCCCATCGGCTTCCCCTTCGCCGCCGCCGGTTACCAACGAATCTCAGTTGCCAAACATGGATGTGCTACTGGAAAAACTGGCAGCACGTTCGCGGACGGTGCTGGGGAGGGCGGATGATTTCAATATCATCATCACCGGTGTCCACTATCCCATCGGCACATTAATGCGACAAGGCAGCTCTATTCCCGTCAACGACAGGGCCTGTTTGCCATCTCAAGATCCGACGAAACGAGATACGCCCAATCTTTTTGAGAACTATCAAATCTCCAAGAGCATCGCTGTGGCATTTGGCGTTGACAACGCGGTGTTCACCAAGCTCGCCGATCTGGGTCTTAACATGAAAGACTCGGATACAGTGAGTTTGGCGTTTAAGCAGCAAGGCGCGCAACTGTTGTCGGACGACGACGTCGCAGGAATAGTGCAAAAAGCGGATTGTGAGCACGCAATCAGCTCAAGGGCCGTGTGGCTCGTCCGAGGATACATCGTCGCTCAACGTGATTTCACCGTCAAAAACGACAAGGCCGGCGACGTAGAATTTAAAGTGGTCAAGATCGCAAACTTTGATATTAATGCCAACCCGGGAAGCAGTTCCTTACAAATTACCGATGAAGGCGAGGTTGGGTTTCTGCAAGTCGTTTCTCAAGTAAAAATAGCCAATACTGCCGTTCTCTCGCTGGCCTATGTTAAACCGCAGGCACCCACAGCACCCGGCAAAGTCTGGGTACAACGCGATACCCGCGATCAATCACACACCGATCAAAAGCTCCTGCGAGATCTAAAAGCCGTCCCACTGAATGTCGAGCCAAATGTCGAAGCCATTGATTCCAAGAAAATGCCGACTTCGGCGCAAGTCAGATACTTCAATGTGGATGATGAGTCTCTGGCTAATACCGCCCTGAACTCACTTCGCAAGTACTATCCCGGGGCTCAGCTCGTGCGCCTCCATCTTCCAGCCCCTACGGGGCAAATTGAAGTCTGGCTTGCTAAAGTGACGGAGTAGATGCGGATTCTGGATTAACTGGGTCCGAGCCATCTGAGCCCTCGGGGAAGAGCCCGGCGCATATAAGGGCTCGGGACGATCGATACACATCACTCGCATCGCACCAATCTCCACTCTATACCCTCTCGCATGGCGCTAGTGCAGCGAAAAATCGCTCATGTATCCCCGCGGAAACGCGGGCTGGAGCGCAACGCACCAGAATACTTTTGCGTTGCACACTGATCCACCCGAAACTGACATGCCTCCCACCTTCATAGGAATGGCGATGTTGGAATGGGGATGTCGAACGCGCTCGCCCCTGATCGCCAACTGCGATATATCACCCGCCGCAACGCCAACCCTATTGACGTGGCGAATAAATCGGCGTTAGCTGCTGATCAATAATTGGTCAATTGGCAATCAGTTCACGGACGAAATGATTAGCTCTCCCACCATCGAGACCGCTCCTCCTCCGTGCCGAGGCAGAAGAAATATCGTCCCGGCACGTTCAAGCTCCTCCGGGACTCGAGTCCTCCCAGTCGCGATTGCGAATTGCAACTAAAGCATTCCCGCTTTTCTGAAAGGAGTACAGACCATGCGTAGACCAACATTTGCCGCCTTCAACCAGGGCGCCACGCCCACGATCGCCGTTTTCAACAAGGCCACTACCCCGTTGGGAGTCGACTTCGATGCCCTGATCTCCGCCATGCAGGCATACATCGATGAGTACATCGTGCCCGTGTGGGCGACGCCCGCCAAACTCAAGAAATCCACCAACTTCATCAAAGGCGACTGGGCCGTAGTCTTTCTCGACGATGCCGACCAACCCGGTGCCCTCGCCTATCACGATCTGACGCCCGACGGCTTGCCAATATCCAAGGTTTTTGTGCGCACCACTATTCAAAACGGCGACTTGGTCAGCGTGTCCGCCTCACACGAGCTAGTTGAAATGCTGGTTGATCCCGGTATCAACCTCATGACCACGGGCCCGGATCCTAAGACCGTCTACGCATACGAAAGCGCCGACCCGGTGGAGTCATTGAGTTTCCCCGTCAACGGCATCCCCATGAGCGACTTCATCTACCCGTCCTATTTCGAGAACTTTCACAAAGCGGGATCCGTCAGGTTCGACCAGATGGGCAAAGTCAAAAAGCCCTTCGAGGTTCTCTCGGGCGGCTATCAGATCATATTCAAGAATGGCAAGTGGAGTCAGATCACGGTCTCGGCAAATAAGGAACGCGCGTTGGCCAACGAAGACCGGCGCGAACACCGCAGCGAGGCGCGCAAGCTCGAGAAGCTGCTGCGCGCAGAGCCTGCCAAGATTGCCAAAGCCGAAGCGCAGGTAAAGCGCCGCCTCGCGCGAGAAAAGATGCAGGCTTCGGTGGTCAAATCAAAGACGATGGCCGGCGTGGCGCGCAGCAAGCGAAAGCGTCCCTAGTATCGATGGCGTCGAACACAGATTCGCGCACCTCTTCCCTCCGAACCGTCTTTCGTACGGTGGTGACGGCCACGCTTGTTTATGGGGCGTTCTTTCTCGTGACCAAGTACGCACTACCAAGTCTCGTCGCACAATCACCCACTGGCACACCGCTGCGGTCGACTGGCGGTAGCATGGATCTCACCGGGCTCATCCGCGAGGTAAAGACCCAGGTAGGCGCAGCAACCTCCCTCATGATCAAGAACGACGAGCGCCCGCTGTTTCAGGTAAAGGAATTAGAAATCGAGATCAACTATGTGATCAGCCAGGAGGCCGACGCAAAAACGGCCACGCTGGTCCCGATTGACCTCAACACAAAGATCAGCTCCGAAAAAGTACAGCACATCAAGCTCACCCTCGGCCCCGCCGAAGGGATCGACAAGCCTTACTCCGCCACGCGCGGCAAGATCCTGAGAGACACCGACATCACCGTCGAGTAAGTTCACGGGGGAGAAAAGCCATGGACATCCGAAGATATCGACTACATCGCGCTTGTGCCACGCACCGGTATTTCATCCTTTTGGGCCTGCTCACTTGGGCGGCAGCAACGGCCGGCCCGGCGGTGTTCGACGTGAAGCTAGCCGCGGGCAACCCGCCGCGGCTGATAGTGAAGATTGATACCAATCCCTGGGCAGCGGGCGCTGCGGCCCCCACCGCTAATTTGACCGTGACCTTCACCACGCCGGATAAGCGGCGCGTCAACAAAACCTACGATTTTCTCGAGAATGCTCACGGCACGACCTACCTCGAACAGGGCCATGTCTACCAACGCACGCTGCCGACAGGAGTCGCTTCCGGAAGCTCCATTCAGTCCGCGCAATTGGAATTCCCCAACCGTGATGGAAAAACCGATGCACCCTCAGCGAGCAAGGGCCCAGCGGGCGCCGCCACCGTGGTTGTCCCAGGCCCATCAATCATGACCTTCGAGCCTCACGTCAATCGAAATCTCCGCGATTACACCAGCACTGCGGTGAAGTCAGCACAGGATTGTTCGAATCTCTGCCTTGGAGCCGCCCAATGCGCCTCATTTACGCTAGTCAAAGAGGGCACATCTCAGTACGGTACTTGCTGGCTGAAAAGCACGGTACCTCCCCCCGAGCCATGCGACAACTGCACGTCCGGAGTCAAAAAAACACAATAGGTGGCCCAATCGGGTGACAACGTTCCTCTGTGGCGCCCTGCGCGTCGCAGACATAACAACTTGATGGCACGTCCCAAGCGCGGCGCTCTATCTGATCTAGTAGTGTCGATCAGATCCATCGAACCCGCCGCAAATTGCGGCGCGTCAAATACAGACTCAATTTAGGATTCACCGCGCCGTCCCGACTATGGTCGGCTCTGCCAATAACCCAGGGCTGCTCATACATTCCTTCATGGCGTCCGGAAGCGTATAGTTGAAATAGATGGATTGCGGAGAACGCTGGGATGCACTCACGCCAAAAAGGGTCAGGATACCCGCAGCCGCCCGGTGCTTATGAGTACCCGACAAGCAACTGGGACTCGGGTCACGAATGGCCAAAGCGTCTTCTCTGGCCGATCGCGTTCTTCCTGAAAACTGGAGATCCTACCGACACGGTCGATCGACTGTTCGATTCCCGGCACGTAAACGATCTCAGGCTCATCGCCGCCACCGCATTCTGCATAACGCTTATGGTGTTTGCGATTGCTTCGATCAACGCCGTGAGCTTCTGCATGGAGGATTGGGCGACGCAGCACTTCGCAAACAAATACAAAGCAATAGCGTATATCGCCAACAATGGTGGAACACATTTCGTGAGTGTATTCGCTCCCACATTGGCGATCTTCGGCGCCATCCTAAGTTGGGCGTATCAAACAGGCAGCAACAGGCTTGGAATCGTCGATTTGTTCGCCTGCGAAATAGATACGCTCTGTCGAGTCGTCACCGTCATCGAAATGGTTAAAAATCTGACCGATAGCCCGATAGACTCTGTAGTTCCTCAACGTTTCACATCAGAGGAAAACTACTTTCCAATCCTCGATGGCAATACGAACGACTTGCAGAGCCTCGAAGCCAATGTCGTCATCAACATTACCGCTTTCTATACATTCATGAAAACGGTCCGAGACTCGTTTCGAAAGAATGCCGACATTCGCGATGCCGATCAGCGCAAGGAATCGCTGAAAGCGCTCATGTACATGCTATACCTCGCGTTGGAGAGCGGCCGAAAAGCCATGGATGATCTGGTCGAATTCGAGCCCACACACACCGAACGGACCATCGTCATCCTCATCAGTGAACTCAAGGCCTACGAGTTTCTTCGGATGAACTATCAGAATGTGGATGAAATGCACTATAACCGCCTCATACTGAGGGGACCGGGATATACGCGGTTAGTCGGCGCCTTGGATAACCTGCTGGACGGCGACCACCCAGAGGCACTCGTGGCTGTCAAACGCGGCATTTTGGACAACCCAACTTACGCGCAGAGCCAGTGGTCCGCTGCTCTGCAGTTGCGCGATGAACTGGATAAACGCTTCAAAGAGCTCAAAGATAAAGTGAGTCTCGAATGCAAATCGACCGGTAGACGCATCACCGCCAGCTTCGCCGTGAACACGGCACCTGTGTCCTGAATTTCCTCGCCGAGTTCGCTTTTATGCCGCCCGCTGACCCGGATTTGAGGCGGCTCCATTGTTCATTACAGATGAAGGTGAACCGTTCGACCTTGCGGACAAATCAACGTCGCCGCGTTTTGAAATCGTTGCTCCAAAGCAGCATCGCCCGACAACCCATATAACGCCGCGGCGGTCGAGAACACGGTGGCATCCTGGACTCCCGACGACAGAGCGCGATTTATCCACCGAAGTCCGTCATTGATATCGCCGTTTCGCAAGAGAGCCCACGCCAGCGCCGATTGCGTGGTGAAGTTCTCGCGCAATGCAACATCGCGGCTCGCCCATTTGACGGCCTCGGCCGGCTGCGCACCGGCATCGGCATAGAAGTCCGACAAATGATGAAAATAATGCGTCTCGCCTCTGCGCGCTGACGCAAGATATTCACGAAGCGCAGATTCGAGCCAGTGCTGCGCTTCCGCGGCGCGCCCGAGTGCGAGCAGCAGCTCGCCGATCGCCTGGTGGAGTTCCGGCCGCGATACGCTGTCGGCCACCGCCATCAGCTCGCCGGCCGCGGGTTCCAGTTCACCCCGCGCGGCCAGCACTTTCGCGGCAAACTCTCGGTTCTTCCAGTGACCGGTGAAACTCGCCGCCGCTCGCTCGGCGTGAGCGTGCGCCTGCGAAAATAGGCCCTGCGAGAGCGCCAACTCGCCGCGTTGCAACTCAAGCCAGGCGAAGGAACGCAATTCCTTGGCGGTGAGCTCGTCCTCCGCCTCGGCATACAGTCGATCGGCCAGTACGCGATCACCGAATTTCCAGGTCCAGTGCGCGAGGCGCGCCAGATTGTCCCAGGTGCGATCCTCCGCGATCATCTGCTCTAGCGTCGATCGAGCGCTGTCATATCGGCCCTCTTGGAAATCGATGTCGGCCTGGACTGCGCGCCCCGCGGAGCGCCGGCCCAGGGATGGACACGAGCGCAGATCTTCTTTGACCTGTTCGAGCCGATGGAAGCGTCCGTCGATATTGGCCTTGAGCAGGCATAGGTCTTCCTTGGGGCCGAAGTCGCGCAGGGCGTCCGCGATCGATTGTTCGGCCGCCGCAAAGTGCCGCTGTTGATGGGTCAGCGATGCCAGGTGAAACTGCCGATAGGCGAGACGGACGCGCTTTTCGACATCGCGGGTATTGCGGCGCACGATCGTCTCGAGTCTCTCGATGTCCAATTGCGCCTTGGCGACTTCGGCCGCATAGGCGCTCGGCGGAGGCGCGGACGCCAGCGCCGCCACTACCAAGACTCGGGCCAGGGTTCCGCCAGGTACGGGAAATCGCTCAAGAATTCCTTGTCGTTCTTGAGCGGATTCGGCGGCGTCTTCGGTTCAATGGGGAGTGATTTCCACAAGGCGGGATCTCCCAGCATATCGATGTGGTATTTCTTGCCGTTGAGTTCGGCCCCCATGTCCAGAAACATGGACAGAAAGCGCGTCGCCACCTGGTCCTCCAGGCGGCGCCCAAATGGCCAGCTTCCGGTGGTATCCATATCGATGGCGCAAACATTGGGCACAAAAATCTCGAGCGGGCGGCGTAACGGGATGTTGAGGCCCTTCGGGTTCCAGGAGGTGTCGGGCATGTTGAGCTGCTGAAACAGGGTTTTCGCGACGCGTGGGAACGCGGCCACCGCGGTGTCATAGATCCTGTGCACCGAGACGGGTGAATCGTCGTGATCAAACGAGCATTTTAATCCAAGTGCGCTGATTGAAGGACCAAATCCCCAGCCGAGATGCCCCAATCGCTTGACGAAGTGCGGGCCCAGCCAAAAATTATTCGCGCCGAGTTGCCGATCGTCTTCGCGTTCGCTGAGCGCTGCGTCGGCGAACGGCTGGCCGTCGGTGTCCACCAGTTTGTGCGCGCGCAATTCCTCGTCGAGCGCGTGTTCCTTGAAGGCGCGCCAGGGGTGGCGCAACCAGGACGGCTCATGATCGCTGATCGACGTTACCTTGTGCGCGGCCCGCAACACCCAACTCTCGCCCCAGCAATTCACCAGTCGATTCGCGGCCGTATCCTGCGTGATGAACCGGTGCGGGACCTCCACGACGATGGCGTTGCAGTTTTGCCCCGCGCGACAATCGCTGCCGTCGTAAACAAAGCGATAGTTGCCCTTGGCATCTTTCTTGAACTTCGATCCTTGCCATTCCCAGGGTCCGGGCGGCAGATCGAGCTTCGGAGTCGTACCGTCCTTCTGAAACACTCCCCACGTCGGGAAATCAGGCCGGTAGTTGAACAAGTCGTTGTCTTCGAGTTCCAGCAGCGTCTTCGGTATGGGGAGCTCGCGCGCCTCGGTCATGGTGTGCGGCACGTGATAGAACTGCGGCGCGTAATTGATGGATCTAAAAAACCCGGTCAAATCATTGAAAAAAGCATCGTCGCGGCCGCCAATGAACACCTTGATCGATTCGCCATCGGGCGCACGCACGACCACCGTTTTATTGAACTCGACCACGGCCGAAAAATTTCCGCACGGAAAGCCGATGAATTTCAACAGCGCGGTCTGATCCGCGCGCACAGTGACCCGTATCTCGGCAGGATGCAACTCGCCGAGGTACTTATCCTTGACCGCCTCGAAGTAACCGAATGCAGACTCGAAATTCAAATCCTGAGACAGCGGGAATGCGACCCGCGGGTGCGAGGTCATGAGCAGACGATACAGCACATCGCTGTCGAGCACGCCGGCCTTTGGCGTCGCGGTAAAGGTCAGCGCCAGAAGCGCCGTGCTGTCCCCATTGGTGGGAAAGCCGAACATGTCGTACAGATCGGCGGCGCTGTAGTCGATATCGGCAAAAATGGAGTTGACCGCATTCGGGTCGTTATGGTCGGCCATAGTTCCCTCGCCTCCGAATGAAAATCCTTTTCGACCCGCTTTAAGTATTTGGCCGCGAGTTCGTGTCTGTCAAGGAGACGGTCCCGCAGCGCTCTGCAGCAAAATGGAAAAAAAAACGTGATGCAAGCTCCGAACTCTATTGACGCCGCGGAAAATGGAGGGTTAAGTTACGGCCTCAGCTCGGATCTTCGCTGACCCGCCTTTCAAGGACGAAATGATGCGAGGGAGTTGCAAACAAAAAGTTATCGCGCCGCGCGCATCCAGGTCTGCGATGGCGACGTACATCTCGGCGCTACTGACGTTGGTGGCACCCTTGTTGGGTTGCAGCAATTTTCATCATCGGGCGTATCGGCTGGATCATCCTCAAATCCAGGCAGAAAAATACGTCCTCAACTTCGTGGAAGCAGACGACGAGGGTTGGTTTTGGGCGCCGACGCAAGCCGCTGCTGCGCTGCGATCAGTGGCGGAATCCGCGCAATCGCGCGACACCATCGTGCTGGTGTTCATCCACGGCTGGCATCACAGCGCGGCGTGTTGCGACGATAACGTCGAGGGCTTCAAGGCGGTACTCGAACGACTGTATGACGAGGTGCGCATCAACCCCATGTTCGCCGCGGCACGCAAACAAGTTCATAGGATTACGGGTGCTACGGATGACTATCGGGTCATCGGAATCTATATCGGATGGCGCGGCTCATCGCTCCCGGGCTGGCTCGATTATTTGACTTTTTGGGGCCGAAAATCTGCCGCCAAACGCGTCGGTGAGATGGACCTGTCCGAATTCATGGCCCGACTGCAGTCTCTGTATTCCGAGCACAATACGCCGGCGCCTCCCCAGGGCCCAGCCTCGAAGACCTACCTCGGACTCGTGTCGGTCGGTCACAGTTTCGGTAGCCAGGTGTTGATTCGTGCGGTAGCCGGCAATCTCGAGCACGAGCTCGAGGGGCGGGGCGCGGCAAGCACCTATTTGCGCCAGACCGATAATCCGCCGGTGGTCGACTTGAAGAGGCCGGCGCAGGGTTATGGGGATTTGATCCTTCTCATCAATCCGGCGGTGGAGGCCGCGGCCTACGAGCGGCTCTTCATGCTGTCGCGGCGCTTCAGCTATCCAAAAGAGCAAACTCCGCTGCTCTTCACCGTGTCCGCGGACAACGACCGCCCGAGACACAAGCTGTTCGAATGGGGCCGCGTCGCCGGCGAAGTGTTCACATCCACCCCCCACAAGTCGGATCCGCGCGAGCGGATGGGTGAACGCAAGGCGCTCGGCGTGTACGGTGATCCGCGAACCCGGCCGCCGGATCCGGAAGTCCAATTGACCCATACCTTGACGCCCTCGGACCCTGACGTGAAGCTGGTGGGGTACAACGAAACGCATACCCCGGAGCCGTACTGTGAGCAGGCAGGCCCATGCACCTGCAAGTTCTACAGATGGTCTATGGAACCCAAGAAAACGTTGAGCGACTCGCTGTCTTCGACCGCGAGCACCGACGCGGAAATTGCGGCGCTCGAGGAGAAGGTGTCGGTGTACGATTTTTCGACTGCCACCGCATTCGCAAACGTATCGCTGGATCCGCTGCCGGGCGGCATACCTTATCAACCGATGATCATGGCATCGGCGCCGCCGAACATCATCGATGGCCACAACGGCATGTTTTCGCAGCCGTTGCTCGATTTTCTCACCAAGTATCTCGGCTTCATTGAAGCCAAGCGCTACTTGATCACCGCGAACGAAAAACACTGGATGACGCAGCACTAATCGGGGAGTTGTCCCATGCGAGCTTGTTCACCGAACCCTCGCATCGAGGTCTGACAGGAAAATATATTAGATTCGAAGAAGCCCTAGAAGTCTTGAAGACGGTCGATGGGAACGAGGGAGCGCGCAATCAAGCTGAGCTGGCGATAACCGCTATCCAATAAAAGTTCAACTGAGGATAACCACATGGGACGTCGGTTTTACTTCACCCCACGGGGCGACCAGACGAGAGCAACGCTGGATCTCTTAATCCGAGCAGTGACATTGACTGTTTTGATTGCGGCGCCATCACTTGCGCATGCACCAACCGGCAATCCATATCTTGGAGCAAGCCACGTGCCGGAGTCACGATCCGGTTGGGAACGGTTCCAAACTGAACCCGATCCCGCTGCCCCGATGGACGAACCCATGGGCGGTAAGACCCGGCGCGGCACGCTGGTGAACAAGCGAAATATCGACTGTTTTCCCGCCGAACAACGCAATGTTTTCAGCGAAGTGGACGAGACGGTGAGTAGCTCCGACGGAGTCCTTCATCCCTTTGACTTCACGACGGCCGGAACCATTAGTGATGACCCTAAAGATGCAATGAGTCCCCGCAATGCGATTCGGGGGCAGAACACGTGGATGCTTTGGGGCGAGGGCAACGAGTCCTTTTGGGGATGGTTGCAAGAGGATGGCTATGGGTTGATCGACTTCCTGGTTCTTTTGGATTCGCGAGACCGAGACCACCGGTTTCAGAACGGGGGCATGATCAATCAGCCCGGCATGAAGGCGCAGCTGGACCCCAGCAAGAAGATCCTGGGTCTCTACCTGGACGTTGCCGATGGAGACGCTGTGCTTCTCAAGCAACCCCTCACCGACATCGATAGCGTGACCCATCAATTGGAAAAGAGGGTCGAGATCCCCGAAAGTCACAAGGACTCAAAGCATACACAACCCTTCGAGCCTGATCCGAAAAGCGGCTACGACAAAATCATCGCGCAATTGCCGCAAGACGGCGTCGATCCCAATGTGTACGGCTATCCCAGCGGAGTGATTGGCTTGCGGCTCATGCCCAATCCAGACTTTTTCGGCACGACGGTTGCGGCCGCCGAGGCGCGAAAGCGATGGCAAGACAAAGTCGTCTCTGCGGAAAAGGACGCTTACTACACCGACTCAAGAGTACAGCAAGATCCAAAGCTGGTCCGCCCGTTCCGAGTCAGCATGTCCTGCGGGTTCTGTCATGCCGGCCCGCACCCGCTCAATCCTCCGGCAGATCCTGAAGCACCGGCATGGTCGAACGTGTCGAGCACCATCGGTGATCAATATTGGTCACCGCCGCGGTTGTTCGCCAATCTCGTTCACGAAGACAATCTTCTGTATCAGTTCCTCGCAAGCCAACAGCCCGGCACAATAGATACCTCGCTGGTAAGCACGGATCACATCAACAACTCCAACACCATCACCGCCATATTCGATGTTCCGGCGCGCTTGGTGCGTGCGAAGAACAACAGCCCGGAAGATCAGAGTTCTGCAAATCTGTTGTCTCCCGTCATTGAGGAGACGAATAAGCGGATGAGCCCGCGCCACACTCCGCGCGTTCTCATTGACGGCTCCGACAGCATTGGCGTATTCGGGGCGTTGTCGCGGGTGTATCTCAATATCGGGACGTTCTCGGAGGAATGGGCTCATTGCCATAACCCATTGATTGGTTTCAAGCCGCAGCGGCCGTTTTCGCTCGCGACGCTTCAGGCAAAATCCTTGTATTGGCAAATCGCCGAAAAGTATCGGATTCCCTATCTCAGAGCTTTCTTCACGTATCCCAGCAGCAAGACGCATCAAAGCGTTACTGCGCCAATGAAATTGGCAAGCCTTACCGCAGGACGGGCAATCATCGAGAAGGAGCGACCGCTGGCCGAGCAAGGCCGGGCGGTCTTCCTGCAGAACTGCGCAATCTGTCATTCAAGCAAGCAACCGGAAGGATTCGAACTGTCGTTCTCCAAGGACTGGTCGAAGGCCAACAACATACTCACCGACAAGATGGTGCACATCACACTGCCGGCCTCATACGAAGATTGGGAAATGTTCCGTTCGAGTTCCGGCTTCAAGAAATACGGCGCGATCATTTCCGATATGGCGAAGACCGGTGATTCTGGCGAGTTCTTTACCGACAACTACTTGTCCACGGACATACGGATTCCGATTACGCTCGTGGGGACCAACTCGGGAAGAGCCGTGGCGACGAACGCAATGCGCGGCCAGGTGTGGGACAATTTCTCGTCGGATACGTACAAGAATCTCCCGGCGGTGGGGGCGGTTCATTTCTACAACCCCTTTTCTCGCGCCAAGCGGGACAGATGGAACAACAACGATTCGTACTATCCACCTGCGGGCGGGCCTGGCTACTACCGTCCCGCATCGTTGATCAGTGTGTGGGCGACAGCGCCTTACCTTCACAACAATGCCTTGGGGGAGTATCCGCAGAAGCTGAACGATTACCCCGGAAGGAAAGAAGCCGACAGCAAATACATTCCCGACCCTTCGGTGGAAGGCCGGCTTCGGGCGTTCGACGACGGCATCGAGAAATTATTGTATCGAGACAAGCGCGACCAGATGCCGGACAACAGGCCGGGCGATTTACGTTGGTCGGATCGAGGGCTCACTGGCGGTGACCCTGGCGCCGACGGAGATCCCGGTTTCATATACCGCACTACTGCGGCGACATGGATTACCTTTCCTGCGCCCTTCATCCGTCCGCTGTTTGTGGGGCTTCTCGGCAATTCCTTGACCAATCTGGTTACGATTTACGTGTGGGCGTTGGTTGCCCTTGCAAGCGGGGTGTTAGCCTTCTATGCGCAGCCCTGACATGCCGGATTCCTATTCTTGCTAATGGCTGTCGGCATCGGCGTCGTGGTGTCCTTCGCAAGACTCGACCGCGTGTCGTGGCTGTTCTGGCTGATACCCGCGGTGGCCCTGGTAATTGCCTTGT
>Ga0307470_10000475_pt1 | contig 19839 bp, 22 predicted proteins | sample atmos_gasesAM3C__FD_204565 | JGI IMG/M metagenome (GOLD analysis project Ga0307470, IMG submission 204565) | Hardwood forest soil microbial communities from Morgan-Monroe State Forest, Indiana, United States - atmos_gasesAM3C_05 | ecosystem: Environmental > Terrestrial > Soil > Temperate forest... | reverse complement strand
GATCGCTGTGCTGCTACGTGCCTTGGGTTGGGGCGGAGCTTGCCTCCGCCCTGGTCCGGAGCGCGTAGCGGTATGTGTGGCCTCCCCGGGGTTGGGGGCGGAGGCAAGCTCCGCCCCTACCGGAGGGCGAGCGAGCCGCAAGGTGCGGGAGACCGCGGGGGTGCGGGGTGATCCGATGACCGATCCCGCCCCGCCGCATCCCGCCCCCCAGGCGGGCGAGCCCGGCACGGTCGCCGTCACCCCGCGGGCCGACGCGCGCGCCAAGCCGACTTACCGCCCCGACCTCTCGGGCGCGGCGCCGAAGCTGCGGGTCAAGGACCTCTCGGTCAGCTACATCGACCGCAACGGCATCGCCCTCGAGGCGGTGCGGGACATCTCCTTCGACATCGTCGACAAGCCTGGCGTCGGCGAGGTGGTCGTCTTCCTGGGGCCCTCGGGCTGCGGCAAGTCGACCCTCCTCAAAGCCGTCGCCGGCCTCCTCTCGCCGTCCGCCGGCGAGGTGCTGGTCGACGGCCAGCCGGTCGAGGGGGTCGGGCGCGACCGCGGCATGGTCTTCCAGGCCTACACCTCCTTCGCCTGGCTCACCGTCCGCGGCAACGTCGAGTACGGTCTGAAGCTGCAGGGGATCGCCGCCGCGGAGCGGCGGTCCCGATCCGAGAAGTACCTCCACGCGGTCGGCCTCGCCGACTTCGCCGACCGCTACCCCAAGGACCTCTCGGGCGGCATGAAACAGCGGGTGGCGATCGCCCGCACGCTGATCAACCAGCCGCGGGTGGTGCTGATGGACGAGCCGTTCGGCGCCCTCGACCCGCAGACGCGGTGGGGGATGCAGGGCCTGCTCCTCGACGTCTCGCGCACCGAGGACAACACCATCCTCTTCGTCACCCACGACGTCTCCGAGGCGGTCTACCTGGCGGACACCGTCTACATCCTGTCGCCGCGCCCGGCGCGCATCCTGCACCGGGTGGACGTGCCCTACTTCGCCCATCGCGACATCGACCTCAAGTCCTCGAACGAGTTCCGGGCGGTGGAAAAGCAGCTCCTCGACCTCGTCTACACCACGCCGACCAAGGGCTAGGGCTAGAATCCCAGCCGTCGGGCTCCGGATTTCGCTGCGCTCCATCCGGGCTACCGTCCTGACGACCGCCACCGTGGGAACCAGCGAGAAACCCCAGACCCCGCCGCGACCCCCGGGCGCGACCGCGCCGGCGACGCCGCCGCGCGCGGCGAGCGCGCCTCAGGCGACCGCGCGCACCGCCGCGCCGCCGGTCGATCGCACGGCGGATCAGGGGGTCATGGACGGGATCAAGTCGGCCGCCCGGTCGATGGCGACGGACGCCCTCTTCGAGCGCCGCCCCTACCTCAAGATGGCCTTCGCCAACCCCTTCAACCTCTCGCTCGTCGGCGGCGGCCTGGCGGCGGCTCTGCTGACCGCCAACCCGTTCCTCGCCCTCGCCACCCTGGGGGTCGAGGCGATCTGGCTGCTCCATGCCCCCGACAGCGCGCGCCTGCGCCACATCCTCTGGGACCCCCGCTTCGAGAAGCTCAAGCAGGCGCTCGACGCCCAGGAGCGCTCGCGGCGGATGGCCGGCCTCTCCGAGGACGCCCGCGCGCGGGTCGAGGGGCTGGTCGCCCGGCAGGAGGAGATCCGCCGCCTGGCGGCCCAGAACCCCTCCTTCGCCGGCGACCTGCTGCGCGGCGAGCTGGTCAAAACCGACCACCTGGTCGACGCCTTCCTCGAGATGGCGCTGACCTGCGCCCGCTACGAGAGCTACCTCCAGAACGTCGACGGGGCGCAGATCGCGCGCGAGAAAAAGCGCTACGAGCAGGCCATCGCCGACGCCGGCGACGACCAGGCGCAGTCCTCGATCGCCAAGCGCAACCTGGCGGTGGTCGGCAAGCGCCTCGACAAGCTGGCGGAGATCCGCCGCTACCTGACGGTCGCCCGCGGCCAGCTCGACCTCATCGAGAACTCCTTCCAGCTCATCGCCGACCAGATCGTCACCATGCAGTCGCCGCAGGAGCTCTCCGGCCAGCTCGACGAGCTGCTCGACGGCGTCGAGGCGGTGCGCGAGACCAGCCGCGAGACCGAGCAGCTCTTGGCCGGCATCGACAAGACCATGTGAGAGCGGCGCGTTGCGCGCCAGACGAGGGACATGCCCGCCGACACCGCCGCCCCGTCCATCCTCCCCTCCTGGGCCGAGGACCTGCGCCGCCGCTACCTGCGCGGCGAGGCCTCGATGTTCGTCCTCCACGGCAACGTCTTCGACACCGTGCTCTGGCGCGGCTCGCTGCTCGGCCTGTCGGACTTCCTCGCCGGCCCCCTCCTCGCCGAGACCAAGGACACCATCGCCCTCTACAACCTGGCGACCGGGGTGCGGCTCGTCAAGCGCGCGCCGGGGATCGAGCAAGTCGACGAGCTGCGGGTCCCCTCGCCCAAGGACCGCACGCTCGCGGCGCTCGAGAAGCTCCTCGGCGCCGGCTGCCGGACGGCCGTCATCCTGGAGTACGCGGAATCGCTCGCCCCCGCCGGCGACCCCGCCTTCCAGGGCGACAGCGACCGCAGCGCCGTGGTGACGCTCCACCGCTGGTCCTTCCTCCCCGAGATCGAGAAGGGGGACAACGTCGTCCTCCTGCTCGCCGAGAACCTGACCGATCTGGCGCCCAAGCTGATCGCCAACCCCAAGGTCGCGGTGGTCGAGGTGCCGATGCCCGACCGCGCGACGCGCCTGGCCGTCGCCCGCCTCGCCGACCCGCGCCTCGCCGACGCCGAGGCCGAGCGCTACGCCGAGGTGACCGGCGGCTTGAAAGCCCTCCAGATCGCCTCCATCCTCGCCCCGCCGCCTCCCTCGGCCGCCGGCGCCGCCGAGCGCAAGGCCTACATCGCCTCCCTCTTCGGGGGCGGACCTGCCGCCGAGGCGCGGGCCGACAAGCTCGCCGCGCTGACCGCCGGGCTCGACCGCGACGAGATCCGCGCCCTGCTCGCGCCGGGAGCTCCGGGAGCCCCAGGCGCGGGCGCCGCCGCCTGCCCGCCGGACGATCCCGCCGCCTGGGCGCGGGCGGAGGCCGATCGGCTGATCGCCCGGCGCAAGCGCGAGATCATCGAGCGCGAGTGCTTCGGGCTCGTCGAGTTCGTCGCCCCGCAGCACGGCTTCGAGGTGGTGGGGGGGATGGAGGAGGTCAAGCGCGAGCTCTCCTCGGTCGCCCAGAACATGCGCGAGGGGCGCACGGCGCGGGTGCCGATGGGCATCCTCTTCACCGGCCCGATGGGCACCGGCAAGACCTTCGTCGCCGAGGCCTTCGCCCGCGAGTGCGGGCTGACGGCGATCAAGCTCAAGAACTTCCGCTCCAAGTGGGTGGGGGCGACGGAGGGGAACCTCGAGAAGATCTTGACCGTCATCCAGGCCATCGGCCAGGTGATCGTGATCATCGACGAGGGGGACCGCGCCTTCGGCTCCGGCCAGGGCGAGGACGACGGCGGCACCTCCTCGCGGGTGATCGCGCGCATCAAGGAGTTCATGTCCGACACCTCGAACCGCGGCCGCATCCTCTTCCTGGTGATGACCAACCGGCCGGACAAGCTCGACGTCGACCTGAAGCGCGCCGGCCGGCTCGACCGCAAGATCCCCTTCCTCTACTCGCAGACGCCGGAGGAGGTCGAGGAGGTGGCGCGGGCGCTGTTCCGCAAGAACCGGGTGAGGACGGACGTCGACCTCGCCGCCATCCGCGAGACCTTCTCGCGCCCCCTCGTGGGCTACAGCAACGCCGACGTCGAGGCCGTCATCCTGCAGGCCAACGACCAGCAGGCCCAGGACGGCGGTCCGGACGCCCCGGTCGACGCCGCGCATCTGACCGCCGCCGCCGCCGACTACTTCCCCAGCCGCGACACCGAGCTCCTCGAGTACATGGAGCTCCTCGCCGTCTTCGAAGCCAGCAGCCGCCGCCTCCTGCCGCCGAAGTACGCCGGCATGAGCCCGGAGGCGCTGGACGCGCGGCTGCGGCTGCTGCGGGTGACGGTGGGGGATCGGCGGTAGGCGGCCGCGGCACCGCGATGACGAACCCGCTCGAGCGATCGACTACGCAGCGCCGATCTCCACCACGGCACTGGTAGACGCAGGCATGGGTACGGATTCACCTTGCTGTTTCAGATCCTCGATGTGGAGCTCGATGGCCTCGCGAATCAGCGCGACGACCTCGGGCTCCGTATCCGCCGCCGCGATGCAGCCGGGGAGATCGGGCACGTAGGCGCCGAATCCGGAATCACCCTTCTCCACGACGACGAGGTAACGCATGCCTCCTACTCCTTTCCGCCGAGGAGCCCTGCCTGCTTGAGCGCGCTCCGCAGCGTGCCGGGCGGAACTTCAGCGCCCGGCTTGCCTGACACAGTGACCGTGCCAGGCTTCGACGGGTGATGATACTGCCGATGGCTTCCACGTGTTCTGACCAGATACCAGCCATCGTCTCCAAGTCGGCGAATCAGCTCGCGGACCTTCACCGGTGAAGTATAGACCTCGCTGCAGGGCACCTCGCCGTCTTCGAAGCTAGCAGCCGATGATCGGCACCCCCAAGCATGCCGGCATGACCCCCGAAGCCCTCGACGCAAGACTGAGGCTGCTGCAGGTGACGGCCGGCGACCGGCGGTAGCCACGCGGCGGAGCCGCTGGGGCCCCGCCCGTTCCGGCGGTGCTGCGGCGTGGAAGGTGCGAAATCGTCCCCTTCGTCGCACCGCTCTGCTAGAATGTTGAAGGTTTCAACAACTGGAGCCGCGCATGCCCATCAGCACCGTCAACTTCAGCGTCCCGGAAGAGATCAAGCAGGCGTTCAACGAGACGTTCGCCGGGGAGAACAAGAGCGCCGTCATCGCCCGCCTCATGCAGCAGGCCGTCGAAGAACGGCAGCGCATGCGCCGGCGCGCCGCGGCGATCGATGCCCTGCTCGAATTGCGGCGCGGTCAGCGGCCGGCCTCTGACGAGGAGATCGCCAAAGCTCGTCGCGAAGGCCGCCATTGAGGGTCGTCGTCGACGCGAGCGTCGCCGTGAAGTGGGCTCTTCCCGAGGTCGAGCGGGAGCCTGACGTCCCGCAGGCGCTTCAACTCCTCGCGGCGATCCGAGACGGCAGGATCGAGCCGATCCAGCCGCCGCACTGGCTCGCGGAGGTCGCAGCGGTCGTCACCCGCCTCCGCCCGCGGATCGTCGAGCCTACCATCGACTTGCTCGACGCTCTGGAGCTTCCAGTGGTAGCTGACGTGGCGATCTATCGGCGGGCGAGCCGGCTGTCCGCCGTTCTGGATCACCATCTCTTCGACACCCTCTACCACGCCGTGGCCCTGGAGCGCGATGCCGTCCTCGTCAGCGCCGACGCCCGGTACGTCCGCAAGGCGCGGTCTCTCGGCGCCATCGCGACCCTGGCCGGCTGGGACGAGACGCCGGGCTGACTTCAGCTGATGTACCTCGTCGCCGCCTACAGGTCGATCGGCTCGAAGCCCGCGAACAGATCGCTGGATTCCTTGACGTTCGCCAGCGGCACGTATTCGCAGGCCTCCGCGTAGCGTTCCCACATCTTCAGCACCACGGGATTGGTGTGCGCGGCCTCGATCGCCTGCTTCGACACCCATTCGAAGACCTCGAGGATCGTCCCGTCGGCGCTGCGCATCGCGTAGGCCGGGCGGTCCGTGGCCAGGCCCTGCCCGCGCAGGATCGGCACGTGCTCCTTGGTCAGCTCCAGCAGGCGCGATTCCTTCCCCGCCCGCGGGCGGTACGCCACGATCACCATCACGCCCATGTCCGAACCTCCTTGTAGACCCGGTGGCGATCGACCCAGTAGCCCCAGAGCACGGGGAGCCAGATCGCCTGCCCGCCCCAGCCCAGGGCCGCGGCGCTCGGCGGGAGGGGGCCGAAGAGCGCCGCGAGATAGGCCACCAGGAGGAACGCCACCAGCCCCCAGAGGCCCCAGCGGCCGGCGCGGTCCCGGGGCGCCGTCGACCGCGCGTAGAGCGCGACGCCGCCCAAGAAGATCAGCAGCTCGACGGCGAGCGTCGCCGGCAGCGAGCGCCAGAGGCCGAGACCGACACGGGTCGCGGAGCCCGGCGCGAGCGGCAGGTCGGGGATGTGGGTGACGAAGTCGAGCACCCAGTGGCTGAAGACCAGCGCGCCGACGACCAGGCTGCCGCGCCGGTTGCGGCGGACGAGCCAGTAGAGGGCGCCCAGGAGCACCGACCAGCCGAGGGCGGCGACCAGGCTGTGGCTGTAGGGGTAGGAGACGAAGTCGAGCTGCGTCACCGGCGTCAGCCCCGGCGCGATCCGCACCTGCTCGATCCCCAGGAGGAGAAAGCACGGCCAGAGGAGGTCCAGAAATTGAGCCGCCAGGAGGAGCGTGCCCAGCGAGACCGGCGGCGCGGCGCGCTTGCCGCCGAAACCGACTCCGAAGTGGCCTACGAACATGGCCTGTCCGCCCTCCTTTCCGGGGGCCGAGCCGACCGGGCCGGGCCTGCTGCAGCAGTGGGACTGAATCCCCGTAAGGATATCCCGAGACGGCGCCGAGGCTGGCTACAGCTTCGGCGCCAGCGCCGCGGCGGCCTGCGCGGAGGTCACCACGGAGACGATCTCGAAGTCGACCAGATCCTCCCACTCGGCCACCCAGCGCTCGAGGAGCCGCCGGTCGGCGCAGGCCATCACCTGGTAGCAGCGGCGGAGGTCCGTCGAAACCCAGCTCTCCACGTAGCGCAGCCCCTCCGGCGCCAGCCGGCCGCGGTCGCGGAAGCGGCGGTAGACCGGCAGCGGGTCGCCGCCGCGGAAGGTCTCGATCACCAGATAGAGGGCCTCCTCCGCAGGCGCGGCCGGCGCGGGCGGTCCACCCGGCGGGCTCATCCTTCCAGCACCTCGAACTCGGCGATCACCGGCAGGTGGTCGGAGGCGACCCGCGAGGCCTGCACGCGGCCGACGCGGACGCCGGCGAGGTCGAGCGGGCCGCGGTAGTAGATGCGGTCGAGCCCGCCCTGGGGGGAGAAGGAGGGGTAGGTGCGGATCGGCCGGTCCGTCCGCCGGCCCTTGCGGTCGGTGGCGCAGCGGAAGCCGAAGACCTCGGTGAAGATCGGTCGCAGCAGCGAGCGCCAGTCGTTGAAGTCGCCGGCGACGAGGCCCGGCACCCGCGGGCCGACGCGGCGGAACTCCTCGGAGTTGACCAGCAGGCCCACCTGCCGCTCGCGCTCGCGCGCCGAGAGGCCGAGGTGGAGGTTGAAGACCTCGAGCGGGGCGCCGCTCCCCAACTCGACGGTGGTGTGCTGGCAACCGCGGCGGATGAAGCTGAACCCGCCGCCCGCCGCGATCAGCACTTCCTGCCGCCGGCGGGAGAGCGCCGACAGGCCGGCTGATCCCGCCGGCGAGTCGTCGATCGTGAGGTCGATGTTGCGCTCGCGGAGGATCGGGAACCGGGAGAGGGTGGCGTTGCCGTAGCGCCCCTTCTTGAGCGTGACGTTGTGGCCCACCGCGAAGTGCGGCAGCTCCAGGGCCTCGGCGAGCTCGCAGGCGAGGTCGAGCCCGCCCGAGCGCGGCGCCCCCTGGTCCACCTCCTGGAGCAGCACCAGGTCGGCGCGGTAGTGGGCGAGGATCCCGGCGATCCGCTCCGGGCGGAAGCGGCGGTCGACCCCGATGGCCCGATGGATGTTGTAGGTGATGACCCGTAGACGCAACGCCGGCTCCCGCCCCGTTCTCTCCCTGCGGCGAGCGGCCCCGCCGCCCGGCCGCGCTCCCGCTGCGCGACTATAGTAGCCGCATGGGCGGTCCGGCCTTCACGGTCTTCACCATCGGCCATTCGACGCGGAGCGCCGGCGAGCTGATCGCGATCCTCGCCGAGGCCGGGATCGAGCGGCTGGTCGACGTCCGCCGCTTCCCCGCCTCGCGCCGCCACCCCCAGTTCGGCCGCGACGCCCTCGCCGCCGCCCTCGCCGAGGCCGGGATCGCCTACCGCCACGAGCCGGACCTCGGCGGCCGCCGCCCCCCACGGCCGGACTCCCCCAACACCGCCTGGCGGGTGGCGGCCTTCCGCGGCTACGCCGACCACATGGACAGCCGCGAGTTCCGCGCCGCGCTCGAGCGGCTGCTCGCCGGCGCCGCCGAGCGCCCGACCGCCGTGATGTGCGCCGAGGCGGTCCCCTGGCGCTGCCACCGCCGGCTGATCGCCGACGCCCTCGTCGCCCGCGGGATCGCCGTCGTCCACCTCCTGGCACCCGGCCGGAGCGACCCGCATGTCTTGAGCCCCGACGCCCGCGTGCTCCCCGACCACCGTCTCGTCTACCCCGCTCCCGCCGACGCCCAGGGCGCCCTCGACCTCGCGCCGTAAGGCTCCGGCCGGGTCCACTTCCTTGTTCGCGACTGGCGGTACTCCTCCTCCTGTAGGGGCGGAGCTCGCCTCCGCCCTGGTCCGGGGCACGTAGCCGGATCCGCGGCCTTCCACGGTTGCGGGCGGAGGCAAGCTGCGCCCCTACAGGGAGCGCAAGCCGCACATTCGTGACGCTGCTACGATGCCGCCTTCCAACCAGAGGAGATCACGATGAGCATCGCAGACAGCTTGCTTCCCGAGTACGACCAAGAGATGAGCACTACCCGCCGGGTCCTCGAGCGGGTCGACGAGAGCCAGCTCGCCTGGAAACCGCACGAGAAGTCGATGACGCTCGGGCGCCTGGCGTCGCACGTGGCCGAGCTCCCCGGCTGGGGGGCCACCACCTTCGAGCAGGACTCGTTCGACATGGCCCCGGCCGCCGGCAGGAACTACAACCCGGCGAACCTCGCCACCCGCCAGGAGATCCTCGATCTCTTCGACGCCAACGTGAAGCGGTCCCGCGAGATCATCGCCAGGACCGACGACGCCACCATGCTCCAGCCCTGGTCGCTGCTGCGGACCGGGAAGACGATCTTCACCCTCCCGCGGGTCGGCACGCTGCGCGCGATGTGCATCAGTCACATCATCCACCACCGCGGCCAGTTGAGCGTCTACCTGCGCCTGACCGGCTCGCAGGTGCCGTCGATCTACGGGCCGTCGGCGGACGAGCCGATCGTGTAAGGAGGCTTCAGGACAGGACGGCGAAGGTCACGGTCGCCTTGGCGACCAGCTCGCCGTCCTGGGTGACCTCGCCCTCGGCGAACGCCATCCGCTTGCCGCGCCGCAGGAGCCTCCCCCGCCCCACCAGGCGGCCCGGCCGGGCGCGCGCGACGAGCTGCACGGCGACCGACGCCGGCACCACCGGCACGCCGGCCGCCTGCGCCGCCGCCACCTCGGCGAGCGTCGCGAGGACGGCGAAGTGGACGACCCCGGGGGCGACCTGGTGCTCGGCTCCGGCGTCCACCACGACCGAGGCGCCGTCGTCGCCGGCGCGGATTCCCAGGCTCTGGTTGAAGAAGGTCGCGCCGCCAGGCTCGCTCATCGCGTCGACCCTAGCACGGGCCTCTAGAGCGCCAGCGTCTCGACCCGCACCGTGAGGTGGTCGAGGCGCTCGCGGTCGACCTCGACGCCCATGCCCGGGCGGTCGAGCGGCACGGTCATCCTGCCGCGGGCGTCCATCGTCCATTCCGGGTCGACGACGTCGCGCTCCCAGTAGCGGCGGCTGGGCGAGACGTCGCCGGGGAGGGTGAAGTTGGGGAGCGCCGAGAGCGCCACGTTGTGGGCGCGGCCGACGCCGCTCTCCAGCATGCCGCCGCACCAGACCGGCAGGCCGTGCGCGGCGCAGAGGTCGTGGATGGCGAGCGCCTGCCGGAAGCCGCCCACCCGGCCGGGCTTGACGTTGACGATGCGCCCGCTGCGGAGAGCGATGGCGTCCTCGGCGCGGTCGACCGAGGTGATCGACTCGTCGAGGCAGATCGGCGTCGCGAGATCCGCCTGCAGCTCGGCGTGGCGCCGCAGGTCGTCCCAGGCGAGCGGCTGCTCGATCATCAGGAGGCCGAGCCCGTCGAGCGAGCGGAAGAGGTCGCGGTCGGCCAGGGTGTAGGCGTTGTTGGCGTCGGCCATCAGCGGCGCCCCGGCGCCCAGCTCCCACCGCGCGGTCTCCAGGTACTCGCGGTCCTTGCCCGGCTTGATCTTGATCTTCACCTTGCGGTAACCGGCGGCGAGCGCTCGCGCGGCCCGGTCGACCAGCGCCCGCGGGCTCTCCTGGATGCCCAGCGAGATCCCCACCTCGATCGTCTCCCGCGGCGCGCCGCGATCGCCGGCGAGCAACCGGGCCAGCGGCAGCCCGCGCTCGCGCGCCGCGAGCTCCCAGGCCGCCATCTCGACGGCGGCCTTCGCCATCAGGTGGCCGCGCAGGTTCCAGTCGAGGGCGGGCTGGATCTCCTCCGGCCCGGCGAAGGGGCGGCCGAGGACGCGCGGCGCGATCCATTCGCGGAGAGCCCACCACGCGGTGTCGACCGTCTCGGGACCGTAGTTGGGCTGCTCGCCGGCGACGCACTCGCCCCAGCCGGGGACCCCCGCGGAGGACAGCAGCTCGACGAGCAGGATGCGCCGGTGCGCCACCGTGCCGGAAGAGATCTGGAACGGCTCGACGAGCGGCAGGGCGATCTCGCGGAGGGTGATGCGGTCGATCTGGAGCATGCGGAGCCCCTACTCTACCCGCTCGAGCCCGTAGAAGCAGCGGTCCGCCTGCGGCCTTCCCGAGATGGCCGCGACGCGGTAGCCGCGCGCCAGGTACTCCTCGAAGGCACGGCGGGTGCCGGCCCGCCAGGCGGCGGCTTCCGCCGGCCGCGCGCTCTTGGTCTCCTGGATGCTCGCCGGGATCGCCACCCGCACCCGCGGCCCGTCGGGAAGAGCGGCCCGCGGAGCGAGGGGATCGGCGGCCGGCGCCGCGGCGAAAGGGGCGAAGTCGGGTGGCTCGCCGGCCAGCGCCCGCGCCGCGCGGTCGCCGGCGATCTCCCAGCGCACCACGAAGCGGTCGGTGCCGATGCCGCGCGCGAGGTCGCTCCCCATCTCGTCGGCGTACATGTCCTCGACGTACTCCTCGACCTCGACGCCGAGGCGGTCGAAGTTCAGGTGGGCGTTGCGCGCCTCGAGCGGGTCGTAGGTCCACAGCACCGCGGCCACCCCCAGCGGCAGGAGGAGGTCGCGCTGGTAGAGCTTGAGCCGGCGGCCGAGCCCGAGGTCGCGCGCCTCGGGGCGCACCGCCAGCATGTGCGACCAGTGGACGAGCTGGCCGCCGCGCACGCCGGTCAGGCCGAAGACGAAGCCCAGGAGACGCTCGGGGCCGGGGTCGGCACCAGCGGGGGCGAACGCCCCGGCGGCCACCCCGCCCACCTTCTGGCAGATCTTGAGGACGCTGCCGGGGACCTCCTCCGCGAACCCCCGCCCCCAGGTCTCCCGCTGCACCTCGACGCAGGCGGCGAAGTCCGCCGCCGAGGCGAGCGGGCGCAGGGTGAGGCCCACGGCGCGACCCTCCACGGCGCCTACTTCTTGTGCTCGGCCGCCTGCTCGGCCGCCGTCCACGGCGGCACCACGCCGTTCATGCGGGCGTAGGCGATCGACTGGCCGAGGTGCTCGTGCATGTGGTTGCCGAGGAGCGTCATCACCTCGCGCACCGTGCCGTCGTGGTCGAAGACGTGGACCTTGCGGTCGAGGTCGGCGTCGGGGACGGCGAGGACGGCCTGGCGGGCGCTGGCGAGCGACTGCTTGAGCGCCGCCGTGACCTTGGCCTTGTCGCCCGCCTGCCCGGAGAGCGCCTTGGGGTCGATGCCGCCGGTCGTCGCGGCGCCGCCCCAGATCCGCGGGATGCCGAAGTTCGCCTGCGCGACGTGGACGTAGACCTCGCCCACCGAGCGCACCCCCTCGGCCGGGCGCCAGGCGTACTTCTCGGCCGGCATCGCCTCGGCGAGATCGACGAGCTTCTTGCCGACGTCGTCCACCTGGCGCAGGAGCTCGGCGCGGTAGCCGGCGGTCGGGGGGGCGGGCTGCGCCTGGGCGGCCGCGGCGAGGAGCAGCAGGGCGAGCGGAGCGGAAACTTTCCAATCGATCTTCATGGAGCCTCCTTGGGATCTGAAGGTGCTGGAGAAGGCGCTTGAGGGTGCGATTCTAGTGCACTCGACGGTCGCGGCTCCGTTGGGTTCGCTGCGGGCGGCCGCCTTCGGGCCCGCCCTCCCCTCACACCCTTCCAGGCGGCCGTCCTCGCGAACCCAACGGAGCCACCGGCCCGCTCGACCGCCGCCCCCCGGGCTGCTGCTAGAATCCTCGCCGTCGTCCTCATGCCCGCTCGCAAAGCCATGGCGAAGAGCGCACCCCGGCGGGTGCGCCGCGCTCTCCGGAGCCTCGCTTGAGGCTCGCCCTGGCCCTCGCCGCGAGCCTCGCGGTCGGCGCCGGACTGGTGGCCGCGATCACCTTCCTGCTGCGCAAGCTCTTCCTCGTCCGCCGGCTCGCCTTCCCGCTCTACGTGGCCGCGGTCGCCGCGGCGCTCTGGGTCTTCCTCCTCTTCGGCGCCGGCGACGTCGGCCGCGTGCGCGCGGCCCTCTGGTGGTCGCTCCTCTTCCTGGGGATCGCGACGCTCCTGCGCCTCCTCGCGGTGCTCCTCTTCGACGTCCACCTCTCCGGCACCAAGGGGTTGAAGCTGCCGCCGCTCCTGCCGGCGGTCTCGATGTTCCTGGTCTACACCATGGCGGCGCTGGTGACGCTCAAGGTCGCCTTCCCGGGCTTCGACATCGGGCCGCTCCTCGCCACCTCGGCGATCACCTCGCTGGTCCTCGGCCTCGCCCTGCAGCCGATCCTCGGCAACTTCTTCGCCGGCCTGGTGATCAGCCTCGAGCGGCCGTTCCGGCTGAACGACTGGATCCGCATCGGCGAGCACGAGGGGCGGGTGGTGGCGATCACCTGGCGCACCACCCACCTGCGGACGCGCGAGAACGACAACGTCGTGGTGCCCAACGGCAGGATCGCCGACGACCGGGTGCTCAACTACTACTACCCCCACCCCATGCACATGGAGAGGGTGCGGGTGGGGGCCGACTACCGGGTGCCGCCGCACCGCGTGCGCCGCGCCCTCCTCGACTGCGCGGCGGGGGTGCCCGGCACCCTCGACAAGCCGACGCCGGACGTCTACCTGGTCTCCTTCGACGACAGCGCGATCCTCTACGAGCTGCGGGTCTACATCGAGGACGTGGCGCAGTCGCCGCGCATCGCGAGCGAGCTGCGGATCAAGATCTGGGAAGAGTTCCACCGCGAGGGGATCGCCATCCCCTTCCCCATCCGCACGCTGGAGATCGCGCCGCGCGCCCGGCCGGCCGGGAGGGAAGCGACCGCGGCGGCCGCTGGCGAAGCGGCCCCCGCGCCGCGGCCGGGCCGGCTCTTCGTCGCCGAGGGGGCGGAGCGCGGCAAGACGCTCCACCTCGATGGACGGCCGGCGACCGTCGGGCGCTCACGCGCCTGCGACCTGACGCTCGCCGACGGCAACGCGAGCAAGGAGCACCTGCGGATCGAGTGGACGGCGGAGGGGTGGCGCCTGACCGACCTCGCGAGCAGCTTCGGCACCAAGGTCAACGGCCACCCCGCGACGACGGCGCTGCTGCGGCCGCTCGACCGCATCGGCATCGGGGAGACCGTACTGATCTTCGAAAGCGAGGCGACACCCCATGGCCCAGCCTCCCGCTGACGGCGCCCCCGAGACCCTCGGCCCCTACCGGCTGCTCGAGCGGCTGGGCTCGCGCGCCCGCTTCACAGTCTGGCGCGGCACCGACCCCGCCGGCAGGCCGGTCGTCCTCCAGGTGGTGACCGCCGGGCCGCCGGCCGATGCCGCCGCCGCCGAGCGCTTCGCCGCCGCCGCGGAGGGGGTCGAGGGGATCCGCAGCGCGAACGTCCTCCAGGTGCTCGGCCACGGCGCCGACGGGGGGCGGCTGTATCTCGCCACCGAGCCCGTCGCCTTCGGCACTCTGGGCGAGCTGCTGCGCGGCCGCCGCCCCACGGTCGAGGAGGCGATCGGCACCTTCCAGCGCGTCCTCGCCGGCCTTGCCGCGGCGCACCAGAAAGGGATCGTCCACGGCGAGATCCATCCCGACACCGTGCTCGCCTCCGCCGACCTCGCGCAGGTCAAGCTGACCGGCTTCGGGCTCGGCCGCCCCGAGACGCTACCCGGCCAGGGGGCGACGGGCACCCTCTCGACCGGCGAGGTGAGCCTCGCCTACCTCGCCTACCTCGCCCCCGAGCAGGCCGACGGCAAGCCGCCCTCGGCGCGCTCTGACCTCTACTCGGCGGGGGTCATGTTCAACCAGATGCTGACCGGCAAGCCCCCCTCCGGCCGCTTCACCCTCCCCACCCAGGCGAACCCCCAGCTCCCGGCCGAGGTCGACGCGCTGGTCTTGAAGTGCCTGGCGCGCAACCCGGCAGAGCGGTACGCCAACGTCCAGCACCTGCTGGGCGACGTGGCGCACTTAGAAGAGCTCCTCCGCATGCGCCTCCTCTCCGAGCTCAAGGGGATCTCCTCCCGCCTGATGGGGAGCGGCGAGAGCGCAAGGCCGGAGGAAGGCAAAAAGAAGTCTCCGCTCCTCTGGATCGGCATCGCGGTCGCCGTGCTGGCCGTCGCCGCCGTCGTGTACCTCCTCCTCCGCCATTAGGCGGACGGTAGGCGGACGGGCTACCGCGGCCGCGGTCGCCGGACGGGGCGGGGGCGCGCCGGGCGCTCGTCGTAGAAGAGGATGACGGCGATCAGGCCGAGGCCGCAGGCGGCGGCGGCGAGGAAGAGGAGGAGGGCGAGGCCGGGGTAGCCGAAGATGCGGAAGCCGGTCTCCACCCGCATCAGCAGCGCGGCGCCCAGGATGAGGGCGGCGAGCACCAGGCCCATGGTGATCCGGTTGGCGATCTTCTGGAAACCGGACATCAGCAGGTGCTCGTCGATCGCGTCGACGCGGACCCGCAGGTCGTTGTCGGCGACCCGCTGCAGGATCCGGTTGATGCGGCCCGGCAGCATCTCGGCGAACTCCTTGGCGTCGAGCAGCGCGTTGAAGAGGTGGCCCGGCGAGGCGCTCTTCAGCATGCTCTGGCGCAGGAGCTCCATCGAGCGGCGGCGGATGACGGCGTTGGGGTCGAGATCGGGGTCGAGGGTGCGGCTCACCTCGTCGAGGTTCAAGAGCGCCTTGCCCAGCATGGCGAGCTCGTGGGGCGGCAGCACCCCGGCCTCGCCCGAGGCGCGGGAGATCTCGAGGATGGTCCTCCCCATCTGGAGGTCGGCGAGCGTCGTCCCCTGGAAGCGCGCGACGAGCTCCGACAGGCGCCGCCGGAGCTCCGGCTCGTCGAAGGCCTCGGTGGGACGGCCCAGCCGCTGGGCGAGGGAGGCGACCTCCTCGCCCCGCCCTTCGGCGACCGCCAGCAGCAGCTTGAGGAGGCCCTCCGCCAGGTGCGGGGGGATGTGGCCCACCATGCCGAGGTCGAGCAGGGCGAGCCGGCCGTCGCCGGTCAGGAAGACGTTGCCCGGATGCGGATCGGCGTGGAAGAAGCCGTCGACCAGGAACTGCTTGAGATAGGCCGAGAAGAGCTGCTCGGCGAGCGCCGCGCCGTCGAGCTCCAGGCGCGCCAGCGGATTGAGGGCGGTCACCTTGCGTCCGTGGATGAAGTCCATGGTCAGCACGCGCCCGGTGGTGTAGTCGAGCACCGGCGCCGGGACCACGATGCGGTCGAACTCGGCGAGGTTGGCGGCGAGCGTCAGTAGGTTCTGCGCCTCCTGGCGGTAGTCGAGCTCGCGCTGCAGGCTACCGCGGAACTGCTCGAGCAGGCGGCCGGGCTCGTAGCGGCCGCCGAGCTCGGTGTGGCGCTCCAGGGCCTCGGCGACCTCGGCGAGCACCTCCAGGTCCTCGACGATCCGCTCCTGCACGCCGGGGCGCTGGACCTTGACCGCGACCGGCCGGCCGTCCCGGAGAGCGGCGCGGTGGACCTGGGCGAGGGAGGCCGCGGCGAGCGGCGTCGACTCGAACTCGGAGAAGGCCTTGGAGAGGCGGACGCCGAGCTCTCCGGCGACGATCCTCTCGACCTCGGCGAAGGGGAAGGGGGCCACCCTGTCCTGGAGGCGGGCGAGCGCCTTGAGGTAAGGGAAGGGCAGCAGGTCGGCGCGCGTGGAGAGGAGCTGGCCGAGCTTGATGAACGTCGGTCCGAGCCGCTCGAGCTCGGCCGCCAGGCGCTCGGCGTCTCCGTCCCTGCCCTCGCCGGCGGCTGCCTCGCCCGGACCGCTCTCCGCGGCGCCGCCCCCCTGCCAGAGCTCCGGGCGCACGTAGCGCAGCAGGCGCGAGATCTCCTGGTAGCGTTTGAGGTGGCGAACCTTGAAGGGAAACATGAGCGTGCGCCGAGGAGCGGCACGAGGCGAACGGGCAACAACCATGCCAGACCTGTGCGCGGTCAGGTCCTGGCGCGGCGGATCTCCGGCACCTCGATCACCCGCTGGCCCTCGGGCGGGCTCTCGACCGCCACGACCATGGCCGCGATCATCTGCGGCAGGGTGACGAGGCCGAGCCGGCGGGCGCCGTCGCGGGTCGGGGGGAGGCGCTCGAGGAGGGCGTAGGCGGGGATCAGGGCGTAGGGCCAGCGGTGGCCGGGGCCGAGGACGTACCAGGGACGGAGGAAGGTGGCGTTCAGGCCGGCCTCGGCGACCAGGCGCTCGCCGCGCTCGCGCACCCGCCAATAGGCGCGCATGCTGGGCGCTGGGTGAGCGACGGAGAGGTAGACCAGATGGGCGACTCCGGTCTCCGTCGCCGCCGCCACCGAGGCCCGGATGGAGGCCCAGTCGACCGCCTCGAACTGCGCCGCCTTCCAGGGCGCCGGATGCGGCGTCCCGACCAGGTGGACGAGGGTGTCGGCGGGTGCGACGTGGTCGGCGAAGGTGGCGGCGTCGAGCGCGTTGCCGGCGACCGAGGCACAGCCGAGAGGGAGCTTGCCCTCCGCGCCCGGCCGCACCAGGGCAGTGACCCGATGGCCCCGCGCGAGGAGCACGGGGATCAGCGCCCGGCCCATGTAGCCGGTGCCTCCGGTGACGAAGACCTGGCGTGGGCTCATATCTGATCTACGGAGATCGCCCGCGGCCGGATGAGCACGCGTCGGACCGGCAATGCGCCCCGGCGGAAGGAGCCTCAGCCGCCCTGGGGCGCGCGGACCGCGGGAGCGTGGAGCAGCCGCAGGCCCTCGCGGGCGGCGTCCGCGACCTTGGGATCAGGGTCTTGTGCAAAGGTCCGCAGCGTCGGCTCGTACTCTGGAGCCTCCAGGCTCGCCAGCACGCTGAGCACCATCGTCAGGCTCTCTCGCCGCCGCATCGCCTCCTCGAGAAGAGGCTTGGCACGCTCCCCTCCCTGCACGAGGAGCATACCGGCGATCGTGCGGACATCCTCCTCGGGCGAACCCAAGGCGTGGACGAGGGCGCGTCCCGCGGTGCGCGATCCTGTGCCGCGCCAGAGGGCGTTCTGGGCAAAGAGGAGCGCCGCTCGAACCACCATGGTACGAATGGTAGCAGAACCACCGCGGCTCAGATTTTCGTCGGCAGCTTGTACTTGACCCAGGTGGGCGGCTCGTGGCTGATCGAATGCTTGAACCAGATCGGTAGCACGACCTCCGGGATCGCTCCAGCCGGGAACCGCTGGCCGCCGCGGTCGGCCAGGATGACCAAGTCCATGTGGACGCGGATCGAGACCGCCTTGCTCAGTCGCGAGAAGTCTGGTGAGTATTTCTTCCAATGCACCGGGCAGCTCAGCAAGACGAGCCGGCCGATGCGGAGGCCGCCGACCCGGTTGGCCTGCATCGCCACGCTTCCGCCGTGGCTGTGGGTGAAGAGGTCGAGGCCGTCCAGGCGGCGCTGCTTCACCCATCCGACGAGCTCGAGCGCCGCCAGATCGCGCGCATGATCGCTGTAGAAGCCGGACCAATCGAACCGGTCCGCTGCCGAGTAGAGGCTCGGATCCACCTTCGTCTGGAGGTACTGATGGAAATTGCCCGGGAATCCGGGCTGCCACCAATCGGCATGGCGAGCGAATGTGCCATGAACGATGAGGGCGGTATGCGACGCCTCGCCGCCGGAGATGGGGCTCGATGGCAGGACGAGATCCGCCAGCAGAGGGTGCCCTGGCGCGATGCGGGCGAGCGCGGTCGCAGCGATGTCGCGCACCAGCGGATCGTCGCTCCGAACACCGTGCGCCAGTACCCGGATCAGGCGTTCCCATTCCTCGCGAAGGCTGATCTCCGCGTAGGAGCTCGCCGCGGCGACGCGTACGAGCTCGTCCGGGTGCAGAAGCGCCACCTCACAGAGCGACGCTGCTGCGAGAGCGCTGGGCTCTCTGACCAAACGCTCGGCGAGTTCCAGCAGGAGGGGTTGAATATCGCCGGTGCGCTGTTCGCTCACGATTTCGTAATCCGCTAGAAATTGGATCGAGCTCGGAATCTGTCTCCGCACGTACTCCATGCTGAACCTCGTGCCTCGCGAATTGAGGAGCTCCTCGAGCTGAGGTGGAACGCCCAGCCGACTCCGGTCGTTTTCCGACAGCAGCTCGTTGTCGAGCGCGAACTCGGTGCTCTCAGCTTCCGGGTGTGCTAGGTACGCTCCTAGCAACAGAAGGATGACCGCCTGCGACTGGGCAGCGGCATCGCCGCCCTCGGCAAAGGCGGCAGGAAACGGAATGGGGTCGACTACCTGCTCGTGCTCGGCCATCGCTCCTCCTCCATGCTGGCTTTGGAAAGAATTTTAGCACTGGGTTAGTGTACGTGTTCGAAGTCACGACCGGCGGCGAGGTCACGCGGCCGGCGATCGGGAGGGCTCGCGCCATGGACTACCGGAACCTCGGAGCGACCGGGCTCAAGGTCTCGCCGCTCTGCCTGGGGACGATGATGCTGGGAGCGTGGGGGAACCCCGACCACGAGCAGGGGATCCGCATCATCCACCGCGCGCTCGACGCCGGAATCAACTTCGTCGACACCTCGAACAACTACTCCGAGGGGGAGTCGGAGACGATCGTGGGCAAGGCGCTCAAGGGGCGGCGGGAGCAGGCCGTCCTCGCCACCAAGGTGTGGGCGCCGGTGGGTCCCGGTCCCAACCAGCGCGGCCTGTCGCGCAAGGCGATCCAGGAGCAGGTCGAGGCGAGCCTGCGCCGGCTGCAGACGGACGTCATCGACCTCTACCAGATCCACCGGCCGGACCCCACGACGCCGATCGAGGAGACGCTCTCGACCTTGAACGACCTGGTGCGCCAGGGCAAGGTGCGCTATCTCGGCTGCTCGACCAATCATGTCGCCGGGGAGGCCACCTGGGAGAAGCGGTTCAGCGCCTGGGAGATCGTCGAGACGCTATGGGCGAGCGACCGCCACGGCTGGGAGCGCTTCGTCTCGCTGCAGCCGCCCTACAGCATCCTGCGCCGCACGATGGAGCTCGAGCACTTCCCGATGACCCGGCGCTTCGGCATGGCGAACATCGTTTGGAGCCCGCTCGAGGGCGGCTGGCTGACCGGCAAGTACCGCCAGGGCGCCCCCAACCCCAAGGACAGCGAGCGCGCCACGAAGTGGATCGGCGATCTCGACAACCCCAAGTTCGCGCGTCGCAGCGCCGTCGTCGAGGAGCTCCTGAAGCTGGTGGAGGGGAAGGGCGTTTCGCTGGCGCGCTTCGCCACCGCCTGGGCGCTCCGCAACCCCGCGGTGACCTCGGTGATCCTCGGCCCGCGCACCGCCGAGCAGCTCGACGACAGCCTGCAGGCGCTGGCGGTGACGGTGGCCGACGAGGACGCCGCGGCGGTCGACGCGCTGGTGCCGCCGGGGACGTCGGCGCTCTAGCACAGCGGAGGGTCGGGGGGGCGGGGGGGGGCGCGCGGGGGGGGGGGGGGGGGGGGGGGGGGGGGGGGGGGGGGGGGGGGCGCCCCCCCGCGG
>Ga0307470_10000474_pt1 | contig 19852 bp, 22 predicted proteins | sample atmos_gasesAM3C__FD_204565 | JGI IMG/M metagenome (GOLD analysis project Ga0307470, IMG submission 204565) | Hardwood forest soil microbial communities from Morgan-Monroe State Forest, Indiana, United States - atmos_gasesAM3C_05 | ecosystem: Environmental > Terrestrial > Soil > Temperate forest... | reverse complement strand
CCTGATCCCGGCCTGCTATGCCCTCGGCTTCTCGCCGTGGAGCGCGTTCACCTCCGCGGTCAGCCGCCGCGGGAGGCTCGCCGCGGGCGGGCTCGCGGCGGCGCTCGTCGCCCTCCTCGCGGCGAAGACCTTCGCCTTCCGCCTCCCCGACTTCGTCTCCCGCCACCCCTACCGCGAGGTCGCCGCGATCGAGCGGCTCGCCCCGCGCCTCTCGCCGGGCGCCCGGCTCGCCGGCACCTCGCCGTTCCTCGGCCGCTACCTGGCGGACCCCGGCGCCTACCTCTACGTGCCGGACGCCTTCGGCCGCGAAACGACCGACCCGGCGCTCTATCTCTCCAGGCTCCATGCTCTGCTGGCGCGCGAGCGGGCTGTCTACTTAGTGGTAGGGGCGGAGGACCTGCGCGACCGGCCGGCCGCGCTCGCCGGCGCTCGGGCACCGGCGCCCTGGCTGGCGCTCGCGGCGCGCCAGGGGCGGGTGAGCGTGTGGCGGGTGCTGCCGACGCAGTGAAGCGGAGGGTAGTGGCTGAGTTTGGCTTCCCGAGGACAGCCGCCGGGACGGGTGTGAGGGGAGGGTGGGCGCGACGGCGGCTGTCCTCGGAAAGCCAAACTCAGCCACACCGAGCGGAGCCCTCGGAAAACGACGACGCCCCGGCGGGGGAACGAGTCCCGACGGGGCGCGGTATCGATTCGCGAAGTGGCGTTAGGAGATCTTGACGACGTTCCTCGCCTGCAGGCCCTTCGGTCCCTCGACCACCTCGAAGGAGACGCGGTCCCCCTCACTCAGGGTGCGGAAACCCTCGGCCACGATGGCGGCGTGGTGGACGAAGACGTCCGCGCCGTGCTCGCGCACGATGAACCCATACCCCTTGGTGTCATTGAACCACTTCACGGTACCTTGCTCGCTCATACTCTCTGCTCCTTACCCCAACAGGTTATTGTTATTTGCCGCGTTTCGCACGGCTCTCCCTTCCCGCGGAGGCGGGGAGGAAATTCGATCGCTACGGGTTTCTACGCTTCGCTCCCTCGGCGCTATTCGGATCGATGGCCGGATCAACGGCCCGGATGGCCGCTACCCGGCAGACGGAAACTCGAGCTCTCTGGGCCCGAGTGCCTGAACGCCTATAGTGTCCTTGTGTTCGGGTCTCTCTTCCTCGATCGAGCGAGCGTGTGCGGTCGAAGGCCTGCTGCGGAGGGGCATCGGGGTGATTCGTCTAAGCTGCGGTTTCCTGCCAGGCCGGGGATCTGGTGGGAGCATGACAAAGTCAATCGAAAAAAGCAAGAGGTGCCGGCGCACATCGGCGTCAGACGATCGCCAAGCGCGCGGGGCCGGCGAGCACCTCGCCGATCTCGGCGGCCTGGTGGCCCGACGCCACGAGGGCCGCGAGCAGCGCCGCGGCGCGCTCGGCGGGCACCGCGAGCAGCAGCCCGCCCGAGGTCTGCGGATCGAAGAGGAGCTCCCGCTCGGCGCGATCGAGCCGGGGTCCGATGGTCAACAGCGCCTGGACGTTCTCCTCGTTCGCCGCGGTGCACCCCGTCGTCACGCCGCTCTTCGCCAGCCGATGGAAGCCCTCATGGACCGGCAGGCGCGCGTACGCGATCCGCAGGCCGACCCCCGAGGCTTTCGCCATTCCCAGGGCGTGGCCGGCGAGGCCGAAGCCGGTCACGTCGGTCGCCGCCGTCGCGCCGTGCTCGAGCGCCAGACGGGAGGCGGCGGCGTTCAGCCGCTCCATCTCGCAGAGAGCCGGCTCCAGACCGGCCTCGTCCAGCTTGTCGAACTTGAAGGCGTTGATGAGCACGCCGGTGCCGAGCGGCTTGGTGAGGAGCAGCCGCTCGCCGGGCAGCGCCCCGGCGTTGGTCAGCAGGCGGTCGCGGTCGGCCTCGCCGATCACCGCCAGGCCGAACTTGAGCTCCGGGTCGCGCACCGAGTGGCCTCCCAGTAGCACGGCGCCGGCCTCGCCGAGGGCCTCCGCCGCACCGCTCAGGACATCGGCCAGGACTCCGGCCGGCAGATCCTCCGGGAAGCAGCAGAGGTTCAGGGCGAAGAGGGGCCGCCCGCCCATCGCGTAGACGTCGGAGATCGAGTTGGCCGCCGCCACCCGGCCGAAACGGCGCGGAGCGTCGCAGACCGGCGTGATGAAATCGGCCGTCGCGACCAGCGCGTGGCCGCCGAGAAGGTAGACCCCGGCATCGTCGGCCGTTTCAGGGCCAACTAGGATCCGCTCGTCTCCGCCCGCCAGGCGCGACAGCGGCGCGATCAGTTGCGCAAGGTCCCCCGGACCGATCTTGGCCGCTCAGCCGCCGGTGGTGGCGCAGGCGGTCAGACGGAACTTGCGTCGCATCCAAGCCATAGGCCGGCATTGTAACCGCCGAGTGGGCGCAGGATTCCATGCGCCCGCGCTAGACTGCGTCGTCTGATCCCGTTCGCACCCGGCGGCAGGCCGCGGACCGAGGTCCCGGCCGACCGTGGCACCTTCCATCCAACCGTTCTCGAGGAGGAGAGCATGACCAGCAAACTGTCGACCGCGCTGCTCGCCGAGTTCATCGGCACTTTCGCCTTGATCTTCATCGGCGCCGGCGCGGGAGCGCTCAAGGAGCACCTGGTGGGGGTCGCCCTGGCCCACGGCCTGGTGATCGTCGGCTTCGCCTACGCCTACGGCCACATCTCGGGCACCCACATCAACCCGGCGGTCACCCTGAGCGTCTGGACGGCGGGCAAGATCGAGTCGGTGCGCGCCGTCTCCTACATGGGCATCCAGCTCCTCGGCGGCATCGCCGGCGCGCTCGCCCTGCGCTGGGTGCTCGGCGGCACGGCGACCGGCCTCGGCGCCACCACCCTCGCCCAGAACCTCCCGGTCGGAGGGACGACGATCAGCATCGGGGCGGCGGTCGGCTTCTTCGTCGAGGGCCTCATCACCTTCTTCCTCGCCAACGCGGTCCTTAACGCCGGCGTGAGCGGCAAGGCGACGATCCCGGGCGGCCTCGCCATCGGCCTCACCCTCACCTTCTGCATCCTGATGGCCGGCCCGCTGACCGGCGGCAGCGCCAACCCGGCGCGTACCCTGGGACCGGCGGTCGCGACCGGCAACTACGCGGACCTCGGGGTCTACTTCGGCGGTCAGATCGTCGGCGCGATCGTCGCCGGGCTGCTGTATCGCGGCGTGTTCGCGGAGCCCGACGCGGCCTAAGGGCGCGGCGCAGCGGCCCGGGCTCTCAAGCCCGCGGTGTTGCGCCCCGGGCTCTCAAGCCCGGGCCGCGAGCGGCTCGACGACGCCGTCGAGGGGCGAGGAGGCGGAGGCGTGCAGCTTGCGGGGGATGCGGCCGGCGTGGGCGGCGAGCCAGCCGGCCTCGACCCCCAAGCGCATGGCGCGGGCCATGCGGACGGGATCCTGGGCCTCGGCGACGGCGGTGTTCATCAGCACGCCATCGGCCCCCAGCTCCATGGCGAGCGCGGCGTCGCTCGCCGTGCCGACGCCGGCGTCGACGATCACCGGCACCTTCGCCTGCTCGAGGATGATGCGCAGGTTCGCCGGGTTGCGGATCCCCATCCCCGAGCCGATCGGCGCCCCCGCCGGCATGACCACCGCCGCGCCCAGCTCCTCGAGCTTGCGGCAGACCACGGGGTCGTCGTTGGTGTAGGGGAGGACGACGAAGCCCTCGGCGACCAGCCGCTCGGTCGCCTTCAAGAGCTCGACGTTGTCGGGGAAGAGCGTCTGCCGGTCGCCGATCACCTCGAGCTTGATCCAGTTCCAGCCCCCCACCTCGCGCGCCAGCCGCGCCGTGCGCACCGCCTCGTCGGCGGTGTAGCAGCCGGCGGTGTTGGGGAGGAGCAGGTAGCGCTCGCGGTCGATGGCGTCGATGAGCGAGCTCTTGCCCTGGGCATCGAGGTTGGCGCGGCGCAGGGCCACCGTCACCATCTCGGTGCCGGAGACGGCGAGCGCCGCCGCCATGATCTCCAGGTCCCGGTACTTCCCGGTCCCCAAAATAAGCCGCGAGCGGAAGGCGCGGCCGGCGATGACGAGCGGTTGGATATCGGTCGAAGCGAGGGTCGAGGGCATACGTCCTCCCGGAGAGTCATTCTAGCCCTCTCGAAGTAGGGCTCATCGATGCAGGTCGTGACTCGGCTTGGTTCCCGAGGACGGTCGCCTGGAAGGGTGTGAAGGGAGGGTGGGCCCGAAGGCGGCCGTTCTCGGGAACCAAGCCGAGCCACGACCGCGATGCGGAATCGGTCAGCAGGTATCAGTGCCGCGGGTAGGGTTGAAGCGCACCGGATCGGGCCGGCGCGCGAGCGCGACGAGGTGGAACGGCCGCGAAGAGGCGATGCAGCGACAGCTCGAGCCCGGATACCGCTCGAGGACATCGACCCGGAGGCCGGTCGCGTCCCCCGTGATCGCCTGGACGGTGACCTTGGCGACGCAGCCCTGGGTCGGCAGGGCAACGGCGATCACCATCTGGCGCAGGAAGTCGACGGCGGGGGGCGTTTCGGCCAGCCCGCTGCCGACCCGCAGCTCGGCCCAGAGGGCGCGGTAGCGCGCGTCATCGCGGATCACCTCCGCGACGGCGCCGCCGCTCTGCCCGGCGACGGCGGCCTGGGCGAGGGTGGTGAACGGCACCGGCTGGCCTTCGGGCTGAGTGGTGGTGGCGCCCGATCCCGCGCAGGCGAGGATCACGGCCGCGCCGAGAGCGGCGAGGACGATCGGCCGTCCGGGGGCGGAGGTCAGCCGGCGGCCTCCGCGAGGACCGGCTCGGCCGCCGGTGCTCCGGTCAGGATCCGGTTGGCGCCGTCGACGAACACCAGGGCCGGCTGGTGAGCGCGCGCCGCCTGCTCCTCGTAGGTGGCATAGGTGGCGAGGATCACCAGGTCGCCGCGCCGCGCCTTGTGCGCCGCGGCGCCGTTGATGACGATCTCGCCCGCCCCTGGCCGTCCGGGGATGGCATAGGTGGCGAAGCGCTCGCCGTTGGTGACGTTGTAGATCTCCACCCGCTCGAAGGGCAGCAGGTCCGCCGCCGCCATCAGCACGGGGTCGACGGTCACCGATCCCTGGTAGTTGAGATCGGCGCCGGTCACCGTGGCGCGGTGGATCTTGGATTTGAGCAGCGTGCGTTCCATGGTCTCTCTAACCTTTCAGTACGGCGGTTTCATCCCGCTATTCTCTGTTAGTGCATTCCCCACGACCTCGCGGGACGGTGCCTCCGCGGCGGTGAGCCCCAGGTTGTCGATCAAACGGGTGCCGCCGATGCGCACGGCGAGCGGCAGCACCACCGGACCGGCGAGCGTCGCGACCGGCCGGAAGCTCCGGGCGTCGACCACCTCGGCATACTCGACCCGGGCGAGCGGCTCGGAGGCGAGGACCGCGCGGAGGATCCGCCGCACCTCGCCGCCCCGCCGCTCGCCCTCCTCGATCGCCCGTCGGGCGGTCGAGAGGGCGCGGTAGAGGACCGGCGCGGCGCGGCGCTCCGCGGCCGAGAGGAACGCGTTGCGCGACGAGAGGGCGAGGCCGTCCTCGTCGCGCACCGTGGGCGCGGTCACGATCTCGACGGGGAGGTGGAGGTCGGCCACCATCCGCCGCACCACCGCGACCTGCTGGGCGTCCTTCTCCCCGAACACCGCGAGGTCGGGCCGCACCAGGTTGAAGAGCGCGCAGACGACCGTCGCGACGCCGCGGAAGTGCCCCGGCCGGCAGTCGCCCTCGAGCCCCTGCGCCGGGCCGCCGGGGACGACGTAGGTCGCGTGGCCGGAGGGGTAGATCGTCTCGACCGCGGGGAGGAAGAGCAGATCGCAGCCGGCACGCGCGAGCATCCCGGCATCCTCCTCCGGCCGGCGGGGGTAGCGCGCGAAGTCCTCGCCCGGCCCAAACTGCGACGGGTTGACGAAGACGGAGGCGACCACCCGCTCGGCGCGCCGGCGGGCCAGGGCGACAAGCGAGAGGTGCCCCGCGTGGAGGGCGCCCATGGTGGGCACCAACCCCACCCGTTCGCCGCGGGCGCTCCACAGAGCGACCTCGCGGCGGAGGTCGGCCTCCGCGCGGACGGTGAGCATCGTGGCCGGTCCCTAGCCGTAGAGCTTCTTCAGGTCGTCGGCCGGGCGCACCGCGCCGCCGTAGCTCTCCTCGGGGCCGGGGAAGCGGCCCTCGCGGACGTCGGCAGCGAAGCGGGCGACGGCCTCGCGCGCGGCGAGGCCGAGCTCGGCGTAGCGGCGTACGAACCGCGGCGCGATCCGCTCCTCGAGCCCCAGGAGGTCGTGGTAGACGAGCACCTGGCCGTCGCACGCCGCCCCGGCGCCGATGCCGATCGTCGGGATGCCCACACGGCGGGTGACTTCCGCCGCGAGGTCGGCCGGAATCGCCTCGAGGACCAGCGAGAAGGCGCCGGCCGCCTCTAAGGCGACGGCGCTCTCGAGGATGGCCTCCCGCGCGGCGTCCCCGCGGCCCTGCACCTTGAAGCCGCCCAGGCGGTGGACCGACTGCGGCGTGAGGCCGAGGTGAGCCATGACCGGCACCTCGGCGCCGACCAGGGCGGCGACGACCTCCGGCCGCCCCCCCTCGATCTTGACCGCCTGCGCCCCCGCCTCCTTGACGAAGCGGATGGCGTTGGCCGTAGCCTGCTCGACGCCGGTGTGGAACGAGCCGTAGGGCATGTCAGCGACGAGGAGGGCGCGCTTGACCCCGCGCCGCACCGCCCGCGTGTGGTGGAGCATCTCCTCCATGGTCACCGACAGGGTGTCGGCGTGGCCGAGGACCACCATCGCCAGGGAGTCGCCGACGAGGACGACATCGGCTCCCGCCGCGTCGGCGGTCCGCCCCTGGCCGTAATCGTAGGCGGTGACCATCACCAGCCGCTCGCCCCGCTCCCGCGCCGCCGCCACCCAGGGCACTGTGACGCTCTTCGCTTCGCCTGCCATCGGACCGTCTCCTTCCTGGAGTCTCAGTCCCGCTGGGGGGATCTCGAGCTCCGGGTCGAGCCCTGAAAACCAAAAGCCCCTCCGCTCGGCACGACGAGACGGAAGGGCTCGGGCAGGCGCTCGCGGCTCTCGCTCTCGGGATCGGATCGCGATCACTTCGAGGTGTCCGTCCCCGGAGGGGAGGGGATCGGGCCCTCTCGATCGGCCGCCGCGCGCAGTTTCTAGCTGCTGCGCGGTTCCCGAGGGCCGCCGGTCGGACCCCGCTCGGGGTCAGGTCGGCGGCTCGCGGCGCTCTCGAATCCGTCTCGGTCCCGGCTAACGGGATCCAAGCGGCTGGAAATACTCCGTTCCCTTGACGGGCTTGGCGAGCCGGTGGAGCAGCTCGTCGAAGTCCTCCTGCCGGTCGGGGAAGTTGAGATACCGAGTGTCCACGACCAGCAGCGGGGACCGGCTGTAGTAATGATAGTAGTGATTGTAGGCGTCGATCAACTCGGCGATGTATTCCTGGGAAATCGACTTTTCGACGGTGCGCTGGCGCTTGCGGATGCGGCCCAGGCAGGTGTCGAGGTCGGCGACCAGGTAGATCACCAGATCGGGGACGGCGATCTGGGGCTCCAGCAGGGCGTAGAGCTTGTCGAACAGCATCAGCTCGTCGTCCGACAGGTTCAGGTAGGCGAAGATGCGATTCTTCTGGAAGGTGTAGTCGGCCACCAGCAGGCGGTCGAACAGCTCGCGCTGGGCGATGTCCTGCTGCTGCTTGTAGCGCGAGAGGAGGAAGTAGAGCTCGGTCTGGAAGGCGGCGCCGGGTCGGTCCTGGTAGAAGTCGCCGAGGAAGGGGTTCTCGACGTCCTCGAGGATCTTCACCCCCTCGTAGCGGTGGGCCAGCATCTCCACCAGGGTGGTCTTGCCGACCCCGATCGGGCCGTCCACGGCCAGATAGTGGATACCGAGGGGATCGGGCCTCACACCGCGGCGGCGCTTTCGGCGTGGGCGTCGCTCGCCGCGCTCGTCGCGGACACCGCGGACGATGCAGTCGGCGGGGTCGAGACCTCTGCGGCGACCGGAGCCAGCGGGTTGTAGAGCGTGTCGCGCTCGACCGGCACGAAGCCCGCCAGGCGCACGATCCGCTCGAGCTCGCCCCGCGACAGGCTCTGCTCTGTGCTGGCGCCGGCCATGTGGTAGATGTGTTCCTCGACCAGCGTGCCGTCCATGTCGTCCGCCCCGAAGCGCAGGGCGACCTGCGCCAGCTTGGGCGTGATCATCACCCAATAGGCCTTGATATGGGGAATGTTGTCGAGCACCAGCCGGGTGGTCGCGATGTGCCGCAGGTCGTCGTCGCCGGTGGTGTGGTACCTGAGCCCCATGTAGTTGTTCTCGGGGTGATAGGCGAGCGGGATGAAGGCGTTGAAGCCGCCGGATTCATCCTGGAGGGCGCGCAGGCGCAGCAGGTGGTCGACCTTGTGCTCCGGCCGCTCGACGTGGCCGTAGAGCATCGTGCAGTTGCTCCGGATCCCCATCCGGTGGGCGATGCGGTGGACCTCGATCCACTCGTCGGCGTCGAGCTTGCCGTCGCAGATGATCTCGCGCACCTCGGGGTGGAAGATCTCGGCCCCGCCGCCCGGCAGCGACCCCAGGCCGGCGGCCCGCAGGCGCCTCAGCACCTCCTCGATCGAGATCTTCTCGAGCTTGGCGAACCAGCCGATCTCGATCGCGGTGAACGCCTTCAAGTGGGCATTGGGGAAGCGGGCTTTGAGGCCGCGCAGCATCTCCTCGTACCACGACATCGGCAGGTCGGGGTGGAGGCCGCCGACGATGTGGAACTCGGTCACCGCGTTGCCGCCCTGGTCGGCGGCATGGGCGTAGACCTCGTCGTGGCTCATCGCCCAGGCGTGGGACTCGCCGGGGAGGGCCGCGAAGCTGCAGAACTTGCAGTTGTAGGTGTAGACGCAGACGTTGGTCGGGTTGATGTGCCGGTTGACATTGAAATAGGTGATGTCGCCATTGATCCGCAGGCGCACCGTGTCGGCCAGCTTCCCCAGGTGGAGGAGGTGCGGCGTCGTGAAGCAGAGGAGGGCGTCGGCCTCGTCCAGCCGGATCCCGTCGCGCACCTTGGCGGCGAGATCCTGGAGGGGAGCGGGGAAGCGTTCGGGGCGGAGATCGGGCGTAGCGCTCACCAGCGCAGTATATCAAGGGCGCTCGCGGCGAAGAGCCAGATCGAGAGGATGCCGTTGGCCTGGAAGAAGGCGGCATTCAGGCGCGAGAGGTCTCCCGGACGCACCACCCAGTGCTGGTAGGCGAGGAGGGCGAGACAGCCAGCCCAGCCCACCCAGTATCCGGTCCCCAGCCCGGGCCCCGAACCCGCGTACACCCGCGGCAGCCAGGCGAGGAGGGCGAGCACGCCCGCATGGAGGGCGCTCGAGAGCCAGAGGGCGCCGCGGACGCCGAAGCGGACGGGGATCGAGTGGAGGCCCGTCCGCCGGTCGAAGTCGACGTCCTGCAGGGCATAGAGGACGTCGAAGCCGCCGACCCACAGGAGGACCGCCGCGGCGAGGACGAACGGCGTCGGCGCGACGTCCCCCCGCACCGCGATCCATGCCCCCAGGGGAGCCCCGGCAAGGGACAGCCCGAGCACCAGATGCGACGCCCAGGTGAAGCGCTTGGTGTAGGAGTAGAGGCAGAGGATCACGAGGGCGACCGGCGACAAGGCGAGAGCCAGGGGGTTGAGCTGCCACGCGGCGACGACCAGAACCGCGGCCGAGACCGCCGTGAACAAGGCGACCGCCCCGGGCGGTACCAGCCCCGCGGGGATGGCCCGCGACGCGGTGCGCGGGTTCGCGGCGTCGATCCGCCGGTCGGCCAGCCGGTTGAACGCCATGGCGAAGCTCCGCGCCCCGACCATCGCGACGACGATCCAGAGCACCGTCCGCCACCGCGGCCATCCCCCCGCCGCCAGCATCGCCCCGAGGAGCGCGAACGGCAGCGCGAAGACGGTGTGCTCGATCTTGATCATCTCGAGGATGATCTGCAGGCGATGGACGACAGAGAGAGAGGGCGTGGCTTCCATGGCTCTGACGAGCGCCTTTCTGTGGCAGGGGGAACCTGCTGACAGGCCGGAGTCGCGAGGGAGCAGAGTTAGCGGGTAGAGCGTTTCCTGCCGTGCTCGGCGATCAACTGCCGAAAGACCGGCACCAGCGCGGCCGGCACTTCCATCACCGTGTGGTTCGGGCTCGATAAGGCTGCCTCGTGCTCGGCTGCAGCCTCTTCGTCGGTCTGGTTCTCGTAGTAGTTGAGGACCTCCCGGACCCGCTGATCGTCCCAGCCAGTGGGGAACTCGTTGGTCTTCTTCATCGTCTCTTTAGCCTATTGCGACGGCGGTAGGCCGCCAGGGCCTTGCCTCGTAGATCATACGCCGTCACGACGAAAACGCCGTGCTGGTCGGGATCGGGGACGTAGACGATCTGCAGATAACGGCCCGCTTCGGTCTGCCCAAGGGCGATGCGGGAGTTTGCTCGACCGGGAACGTCGTCGCCGGGCTGGCGCAGGACTTCCTCGACCTCCTCCTCCCGGACATTGTGCTCGTAGATGTGCGGCTCACCGGATGTTCACAGTGGAACCCGACTCTGCGTCGCGAGGTCTCTTGCCCAGTCAGTCGGTTGAAGCGTCGGTGGGAGCGAGCCAGTTTTCGACCCGCAAGAGCGGCACGCGGGCGAATTCCTCGACGTTGGCGGTGACCAACGCCAGATCGAGCGCCAGTGCGTGCGCCGCGATCAGCAGATCGTTGGGTCCGATCGGCGTGCCCATCCGATCGAGATGCGAACGGATCTCGGCGTAGCGTCGATCGGACTCCTTGTCGAGTGGGAGGACCTCGACCGTTTCGAGAATTTTCTCGACGCGCTCCACGAGCGATGGAGAACCCTTCCTGGCCGCGCCGTACCGCAACTCGCAGGCGACGACGATGCTGGTGCAGACGCTCGCTTCTCCTGCGGCCGCCAGCCTCCGGCTCGCGCGACCGCCCGGGTTGCGCAGGAGATCCGACACGACGTTGGTGTCCAGGAGATAGCGAAAGGCGGCCACGTCAGAGGTTCACGTCCTCGATCGGCTCGAGGTCGTCGATCTCCGGGAAGTCGTCGTCGAGCGGCTCCCAGGTGGACAGCAGCGCGAGCAGGGACCGGCGAGGGACCGGCTCGACGATCAACCGATCCCCCTCCTTGCGGAGGAGCGCCTCGGTGCCGGGAAGCTCGAGGTCTCGCGGGATGCGAACCGCTTGGTTGCGCCCGTTCCGGAAGAGATGCACGATCCGTTCGCTGTCCATGACGTCCTCCGGCTCAACAGGGTGGCCTATGCCTGGCCTATGCTAACACGGTGAGGGGACCCTCCGGCGAACTAGAATCGATGCAACCTCGATGCGCCGCCGGGTAGTGGGTCAGTTTGGTCCCGAGGACGACCGCCTGGAAGGGCGTGAGGGGCGGGTGGGCCCGAAGGCGGCCGTCCGCAGCGGATCAAACCGACCCATTACCCGCCGCCGCGCAGGGTTGATAGGGATGATGATCTCCGCTTTGAGGCGCCGACTGCTGGCGATCCCGCTGCGTGCCGCCTCGTTCGACGAGCTGGGCTTCGCGCCTTGCGACGCCGCGGTGCGCGGCTGCCTGGAGAAGGTCCTGGAGACCTTCCTCCAGGGCTACAACCTGTCCCTCACGATCAGCGATCCGAGCGAGCTGGCAGCAGAGTTGCGCTGCCGGTTCGACGCCCACCACGTGGGCTTCGCCTTCGAGGGCGTCGGCATGTACTGCACCCTGTGCGACCTGCTGGCCCCCTGGCGGCCGAGCCGGCTGCGCGCCTTCCTCGAAGGTCCCGGCCGCGACCACGACTACATCACCGCCGTGGGGGCCGGCTTCGCCGTCGCGCGGCTGCCGTGGGGGCGCCGGCTCTGGCCGTGGTACTCCCGGCGGCTGGACCCGCTCACCGCCTGGTGCGTACCCGACGGCTACGGTTTCCACGCGGGCATACTCCACTCCAGGCGCTATGTCGCCGGCCGCGCCGAGCCGCCGGCCGTGCTCCCTCCCTTCGCGCGCCAGCTCTTTGATTCGGGCCTCGGACGCAGCCTGTGGTGGAGCCAAGGCGCGGCGCCACAGCGCATCCGGCAGGCCATCGACGCCTTCCCCGCAGTGCGGCGGCCGGAGATGTGGTGCGGCGTTGGCGTGGCTGCGGCCTACGCCGGCGGCACCGACGACAGCGCGCTGCCCGCGCTGCGCGAGCTGGCCGGCCCCCACTGCGCCGACTTCCTCTCCGGCGTCCCTTTCGCTGCCCGCATGCGCCAGAAGGGCCGCAACCCGTCACCGGTCACCGACCTCGCCTGCGAGTTGCTGCTCGGCCGCAGCGTCGACAGAGCCGGCGACTGGATCGCGGCGATCGCCGAGAGCGTCGTGGCTGACGAGAGCATTGCGCGGCAGGCCCGACTCCGCGACCTCTATCTCCACATCCGCCGGCGGCTGGTGGAGGAGCTGCGCGGCTCAGCTCGAGGAGAAAGGTTATAAGGGTCCCACCGCCTGCGCGGCTAGAATGGCGGGAACCCTGCGTTCTAGAGCAATGCGAGGGAGCGCGATGGAGCCGGTCAACGTCTTTGAGCTGGAGGCCCTCGCCCGCGAGAAGCTGTCGCGGGAGGCGTACGACTACTACGCCGGCGCCGCTCAGGACGAGGTCACGCTGCGCGAGAATCGCGCCGCCTACGACCGCCTCTCGCTCCTCTACCGCGTGCTGGTGGATGTCTCGCGCCGCGATCCCTCGATCTCGGTCCTCGGCCAGCCGGTCGCAATGCCCATCCTCGTCGCGCCCACCGCCTTCCATCGTCTGGCGGCGCCCGAGGGCGAGCTCGCCACCGCCCGCGCCGCGGGCGCGGCGGGAACGGTGATGATCCTCTCGACCCTCTCGACGACCCCCGTCGAGGAGGTCGTGGCCGCATCCGGCGGGCCGGTGTGGTTCCAGCTCTACGTCTACCGCGACCGCCGGGCGACCGAAGGGCTGGTGCGCCGGGCCGAGGCCGCCGGCTGCCGGGCGCTCGTCCTCACGGTCGACGCGCCCCTCCTCGGGCGGCGGGAGCGGGACGTCCGCAACAGGTTTCGACTCCCGCCGGGCCTCGCCGTCGCCAACATGCTGGCGGAGGGCTACGGCGAGGTGCCGCCGGCCGCCGCCGACTCCGGCCTCGCCGCCTACGTCGCCGACCTCCTCGACCCGTCGCTGTCGTGGCGGGACGTGGCCTGGCTCCGGTCGCTCACCGACCTGCCACTCCTCGTCAAGGGGATCGTCCGCGCGGACGACGCCCTCCGCGCCGCCGACGCGGGCGCCGCCGGGGTCGTGGTGTCGAACCATGGCGGGCGCCAGCTCGACACCTCGCCGGCGACGATCGACATCCTGCCGGAGGTGGCCGACGCCCTCGCCGCCCATGGTCACCGGATCGAGGTGCTGATGGACGGCGGCGTGCGGCGGGGCACGGACGTCCTCAAAGCCCTCGCCCTGGGCGCCCGCGCGGTCCTCGCCAGCCGCCCGATCCTCTGGGGGCTGGCCGCCGAAGGGGAGGCCGGCGTGGCGCGGGTGCTGCGCATTCTCCGCGACGAGCTCGACCTCGCGATGGCCCTGGCCGGCGCCCCGACCGTCGCCGACATCACGCGCGACCTCGTGCGGAAGCGTCCAGGTCCTTCATGATCGCACCGGCTCCGATCGTCCTCGAGGGCCATGGGGTCCGGCTGGAGCCTCTGGCCCCAGGTCATCGGGATGGGCTCGCTGCCGCCGCGGCCGACGGGCGGCTCTGGGAACTCTGGTTCACGTCGGTCCCCGAGCCGGACCGGACGGCGGCATACATCGCCCACGCGCTCGACGGCCAGCGGGCGGGCCACATGCTGCCCTGGGTGGTCGGGCTGGCGGAAACGGGCGAGATCGTGGGCACCACGCGGTACCACGACATCGTGCCGGCGATCGACCGGGTGGAGATCGGCTACACCTGGTACGCCGCACGGTGGCAGCGGAGCCACGTCAACACCGCCTGCAAGCTGCTGCTCCTCGCCCACGCGTTCGAGGGGCTGGGATGCCGCGCCGTCGGGCTGCGGACGGACCGCTTCAACCTCGCGTCGCAGCGCGCGATCGCGGCTCTCGGCGCCCAGCGGGACGGCGTGATCCGCCACTACAAGGCGCGCCGGGACGGGACCGTGCAGGACAGCGTCCTGTTCAGCATCCTCGCCGCCGAATGGCCCGACGTCGAGCGGAACCTCCGCACCCGTCTCGCGCGCCACGGCGGCAGGTCGGGCTGAATGGAGCCCGTCAACGTCTTCGAGCTCGAGGCCTTAGCTCGCGAGAAGCTGTCGCGGCAGGCATACGACTACTACGCCGGCGCCGCCCACGACGAGGTCACGCTGCGCGAGAACCGCGCTGCCTACGATCGCCTCGCGCTCCGCTACCGCGTGCTGGTGGACGTCTCGCGACGCGATCCCTCGGTCTCGGTCCTCGGCCAGCCGGTCGCAATGCCCATCCTCGTCGCGCCCACCGCGTTCCACCGCCTGGCGACGCCCGAGGGCGAGCTCGCCACCGCCCGCGCCGCGGGCGCGGCGGGGACGGTGATGATCCTCTCGACCCTCTCGACCACCCCCGTCGAGGAGGTCGTGGCCGCCGCCGGCGGACCGGTCTGGTTCCAGCTCTACGTCTACCGCGACCGCAGGGTGACCGAGGGGCTGGTGCGCCGCGCCGAGGCCGCCGGCTGCCGGGCGCTCGTCCTCACCGTCGACGCGCCCCTCCTCGGACGGCGGGAGCGGGACGTCCGCAACCGCTTCCGCCTGCCGCCGGGCCTCGCCGTCGCCAACATGCTGGCGGAGGGCTACGGCGAGGTGCCGCCGGCCGCCGCCGACTCCGGCCTCGCCGCCTACGTCGCCGACCTCCTCGACCCGTCGCTCTCGTGGCGGGACGTGGCCTGGCTCCGGTCGCTGACCGACCTGCCCCTCCTCGTCAAGGGGATCGTCCGCCCGGACGACGCCCTCCGCGCCGCCGACGCAGGCGCCGCCGGCGTCGTGGTGTCGAACCACGGCGGGCGCCAGCTCGACACCTCGCCGGCGACCATCGACGTCCTGCCGGAGGTGGCCGACGCCCTGGCCGGCCACGGTCACCGGATCGAGGTGCTGATGGACGGCGGCATACGGCGGGGCACGGACGTCCTCAAGGCCCTCGCCCTGGGCGCCCGCGCGGTCCTCGTCGGCCGCCCGGTCCTCTGGGGCCTGGCCGCCGAAGGGGAGGCCGGGGTGGCGCGGGTGCTGCGCATCCTCCGCGAAGAGCTCGACCTGGCGATGGCCCTGGCGGGCGCCCCGACCGTCGCCGACGTCACGCGCGATCTGGTGCGGCGGGGGCCTCCGTGATCTGCGTGCCCTGCGCCGCCACCATCCGCCACTGGCCCTGCTGCTCGACGTAGACGTGGGTGTAGCGGCTGCGGGTGGTGACCGACGCCTCGCCGAAGCGCATGCTCATCTGCGTGCGCCCGGTGATCACGGCCGTGGCGCCATACCGGCGCACGCGCGCCTCGGCGGGCTCGATGGCCTCGAATCGGAGCTCGCCGGACTTGAGGACGTCGAGCAGCGCGGGCTTGGTGACCTCCGACCCGCTCATCACGTCGATGAGGAGGAAGTCCTCCGCGAGGATCTGCTCCAGCTCCTCCACGCTGCCCGCGAGGAGCGCCGCGAAGAACTGGCCATCCGCTGCGAGCGGACCCGATTCGTCTTCCATGGGGATGAACTTTAACCTGGCTTGAAGCCTGGGTCGCCGGACGAATCGGCTGCACCGGAGGCCAAACGATCGTTTTCAGCCCTCAATCGAGCTGGACATGCCACCCTCATCGCTCGACCTGCACAGGATCTTCCGGATTGCATCGTGGTCCAGAGCAATTCTTTGCCGGTCATCGCAGATTCTTGTCATGTCCTAGCAACTTCTCGATGGCTCCCGGCGGCTTCTGGCCAGAATCTGCTGGGACACGCCCTGCTCCAAAAATCTTCTTGGCAGAAGCAGAGTATTCCTGGGCGGAATTGGCTGCTCCAGAGGTGGTCCTAGCAATTTGTCGTGCGATCGGCGCAACTTCCGCCATCACTGGCCGAGTTGGCGGCGGAAACGGCGGCTCAGCTCGCCGGCTCCCCCCAGCGCAGCCCCGGCTCCCCCGGCTCCGGGATGCCGAAGCGGTCGAGCACCCGCAGCACGTAATGGTCGAGGAAGCGCCCCAGGTCCTCGCCGCCGATGTAGAAGGCGGGGACCGGCGGCAGGAGGGTCGCGCCGGCGAAGAGGAGGCGGCGCATGTTCTCGACGTGGACGAGGGAGAGCGGGGTCTCGCGGAAGCCGAGGACCAGCGGCCAGCTCTCCTTGAGGGCCACCGCCCCGGCGCGGTGGATGAGGGTTCGCGCCGAGCCGGTGGCGAGGGCCCCGAGGGTGCCGGCGCTGCAGGGGAGGACGAGGGTGCCGGTCAGGCGGTAGGAGCCGGAGGCGATAGGGGCGTCGAGCTCGTTGTCGCGATGGAGCCGCAGCTTGGCGCCCGCCTCCTCGCCGAGCTCCGCCGCCGCCACCAGGTCGGCGGCGCTCGTCTGCTCCGGCCCCAGCTCGTGGCGGAGCACCTGGGAGGCGCCGGCGGAGACCACCAGGTGGATACGCCCGATCGCCGGGTGCGCCGCGAGGCGCCCCAGCGCGTGGCGCGGCAGCAGCATGCCGGAGGCGCCGGAGACGAGGAGCGCGATGCGATGGGGCATCGGCGGAGCGCGGCCGGCGCCCTAGTCCAGCTGGAACTCCAGGTTGTAGGCGAAGCGGCCGCGCTGGACGACCAGGAGGAGGCCGCCGCGGTCGTAGCCGCGGAGCACCTCTTCGCCCAACTCGTCGGGCTTGGCGACGTCGCGGCCGTTCGCCTGGAGGATCGCGTCGCCCGGCTCGAGGCCGGTGCGCGCCGCCTGGCTGCTGGAGGCCACGCGCGAGATCTCGAGCCCGCCCTGGCGACCGGCGACCGAGATCCCGGCGCGCTCGGCGAGGATGCGCAGCCCGAGGTCGCGCGGCGGGCTGACCGGAGCGAGGTGGACGTCGAGCGCGCGGCGGCCGCGCTGGACGCGGAGAGCGAGCGGCGTCCCCTCGGGGAGCGAGTAGACCGCCGTCGTCACGTCCTCGCGCGCCGCCACCGGCTGGCCCTGCACGGCGCTGATCACGTCGCCCTCGGCGAGGCCGGCGCGCGCCGCGGGCGAGTCGGGATAGACGCGGTAGACGAGCGCGCCGCGCGTCGCGGCGAGGTCGTTGCGGCGCGCCAGCTCGGGATCGATCGTCACCAGGCGGAGGCCCGTCCACACCCCGCGGAGAGCGCCGAAGCGCAGCAGGTCCTCGACCACCCGGCGGGCGCGGTCGGCGGGGATGGCGAAGCCGATGCCGTTGGCGCCGGAGACGATCGCGGTGTTGATGCCGATCACCTGGCCGGCGAGGTTGACCAGCGGCCCGCCGGAGTTGCCGGGGTTGATCGAGGCGTCGGTCTGCAGAAAGTCGGTGAAGACGCGCTCGCCCGCCTCGGAGGGCACCGTCCGGCCGCGCGCCGAGAGCACGCCCATGGTAACCGAGTGCGAGAGGCCGAACGGGTTGCCGATGGCGACGACCGTCTCGCCGATCATCAGGTCTGCGGAGGAGCCGAGCGGCACCGCGGGCAGGCGGCTGCCGGCGACCTTGAGGACCGCCAGGTCGGCGTCGCGGTCCGAGCCGAGGACCGAGGCCTGGAGCTCGCGGCCGTCGAGCGTGGTGACGACGATCCGCGAGGCGCCGGCGACGACGTGGGCATTGGTGACCACGATGCCGTTGGCGTCGATGACGAACCCGGAGCCCAGCGACTGCGACTTGCGCGCCCGCGAGCCGAGGAGACCGCCGAAGAACGGGTCGGCCTCACGGACGATCGACTCGGCGGAGACGTTGACCACCGCCGGCGAGACCCGCTCGGCGACGGCCACCACCGGGGTGCGCCGCAGCTGCCGGGAGCCCGGCTCGGCGGCCGGGAGCGGGAGGGCCGGCGAGGCCGGTGGGCGGGACGCGGCGAGGACGGGCTCCCCCGCGCGACCGCCGGCGCTCCCGGAGAGCACCGCCGGGCGAGCGCCGTAGCGCAGGGCGGCGAGGGCGATCAGGCAGCCAGAGAGGAGAGCGAGCGGGAAGATGGGAAGGAGTCGTCTCATGGCGCTGCGATCATAACGCTCCGCTCCGAGGTGTCCCACCCACCGACCCTGCAGGCGAGTCGGACGACGACCGCCTAGCCTGTCCAAGCCAATCCGGTCGAAACCGAGTAAAATTGCTCGGTGACCTCCATGACGCTCCCAGAGCTCCACTCGATCCGGGCCGTCGTCTTCCAGGAAGACGGATGGTGGATCGGCCAGTGCCTGGAGGTGGATCTCGCGACCCAAACCCGAAGGCTAGAGGATCTTCCCGCGGAGCTGGAGCGGCTGATCGCGGTACAGATCGTCGCCAGCGCCGAAGCGGGAATCGTTGCGTTCACCGGCTTGACCGCCGCGCCACGGCGCTTCTGGGAGATGTACGACCGGGCCAAATCCCGTCTGGAGCCGGTCAGGCTCGGAACCGGCTCGTTCTCCGCCGATGCCGCACTGCCGGCGGTCGAGGCTCGCGTCGCGGCCTAGCTGACCCAACCTCCCCTCAATCGAGATCCTCTTCGAGCCCGAAGTCGACCGGCGGTAGACGGAGCTGCCGACAGAGGCTCCGCAGCAACGCCCTGGTCAGGATGTCATCTTCGTACATCCCCGGAAGCGCGAGCACCAGGCCACCCACCGCGAGATAGAGACCGCCGGCGATCTCGCCGATCGAGTGAGCTTCGATTCCGTAGTCTCGCCGCACCCTTTCGACGAACTCACCCAGTGTCAGCTCCCAAGGATGGCGACTCATGGGTCCGCCAGCCGGAAGTACCGCACCGACGGCCCCAGCTCGACCTCGCGACCGGCAGGGACGGGGAGGGGCTCGCCCCCGCGGTCGCGAACGCCTGCGGCGGGCCGGGGAAGGGTGGCTCGGGCGGCGCCGCTCGCCGTCCAGGCGGCGACGACCTCGGCGCCGTCGGGGCGGCGGAAGCGGTAGAGGCGCGCCGGCGGCGCGGCGGGAAGGATCTCCTCGAGACGGCTCCCGGCGAGCTCGGCGAGCAGGGTCCGCAGGGCGTCGAAGCTCGGCCGGCGGCGGCCCCGCTCGTCCGGACGCGGCTCGAGGAGACCGTAGCCGCGCGCCGCGAGCTGCCACCAGAAGACGCGCTCGACCAGGCCCGTCCCCAGGACCAGCAGGTAGTAGCGCGCCAGGTAGTCGGCCTGCGTCTCCTCGTCGACCGCGACGGCGCGGCCGGCCGGCGAGTGCGGCCCCTCCCACAGCGGCCAGTTGACCTCGGTCACCCAGCAGCGCCCGGTCGCGCTCCGCGCCGTCTCGGCGATCGCTTTCAAGAGCGCGACCTTGCCCACCGTGTCGAAGCCGGCCTGGCGGTTCTCCGGGGCGCCGCGGCGGTCGACGTAGAGGAGAGCGGAGACGGCGTCGAAGCGCAGGCGCGGACCGGCCATGGCGAGGACCGCGGCGGTCACGTGGTACTCGAAGTCGATCACCGACGGCCCCAGGAGCTCGACATCGCCCTGCCTGCGGAGGATCTCGGCCGCCGCGGCTGCGAGCTCGACGTACTCGCCGAGGTTCCAGATCCCCCACTTGCTGCGGTTGATGGCGTGGCCGATCTGGAAGCGGCGCCCGTAGGGGAGGAAGCGGGCGCCGATCTCCGCGATCGCCGAGCGCCAGCGCGCCGGATCCCTGACCAGGGCCCGGTTCTGCGGCAGGGCGAAGGTCAGCTCGACGCCGGCCGCGGCGAGGGCGCGGGCGAGGGTTTCCTCCGCCGAGTGGTCCGCCTCCCAGGGGTGGAGGCGGAGAAGGACGTGGCGGCAGCCGAGCTCGGCG
>Ga0307470_10000473_pt1 | contig 19883 bp, 17 predicted proteins | sample atmos_gasesAM3C__FD_204565 | JGI IMG/M metagenome (GOLD analysis project Ga0307470, IMG submission 204565) | Hardwood forest soil microbial communities from Morgan-Monroe State Forest, Indiana, United States - atmos_gasesAM3C_05 | ecosystem: Environmental > Terrestrial > Soil > Temperate forest... | reverse complement strand
CCGGGAGACGTTCGGGAAGAAAGCTGCTCGGCAACGGCAGCGATGCGTGTGCGCCGAAATTCCCGCCTTTTGATTCGCTTCGCACGATCGCGGTCACATAGAACAATGCCGCAGCGACGAGAAGGAGGCACCGGCGAAAATCTTGGGGAAGCACGGCGACTCTTTTTGAATAACACCGCATCGCAGGTCAATGAAATTACGGAGTGAATGCGCTACAGTGGCGAACGCCAAAATGAAAAATATCGCAGCCGCAGTCCTGATTCTGTTTTCTGTCGCGGCGTTCGCGGAAGAGCCGTCACCGAATTTCGACGAGAAAGCGGCGGAACGATTCGCGAACCTCGCCCTGGCTTGTGTCGGCAAGGAATATCCAAACAAGATCAGCCACCTTCTCAATAGCGACGCCGACGTCGCGCCGCCGCGAAAACTGACGCCGGCCTTTTACGGCTGTTACGACTGGCATTCGTCTGTCCACGGTCATTGGCTTCTCGTCCGCCTCGTGAAAACATTTCCGGACGCGCCGTTTGCCAAAACTGCCCGCGAAGCACTTCGCAAAAGTTTGACTGCGGAAAATTTGAAACAAGAAGCGGCCTATTTGCGCGGCGAAGGACGCGCGAGTTTCGAGCGGCCCTACGGAATGGCGTGGTTGCTCCAGCTCGTCGTCGAGCTCGCCGAGTGGGACGATCCTCAGGCGCGCGAAATGTTGACGAACCTCGCGCCGCTCGAAGATGTCGTCCGCGACCGTCTGAAAACGTGGCTGCCAAAATTGTCGCATCCGATCCGCATCGGCGAACACAATCAATCGGCGTTCGCGCTCGGTCTGTTTCTCGATTATGCGCGCGCCACCAAGAATCAGGAATTCGCGAAACTCGTCGAAACAAAGACACGCGAATTTTTTCTAAAGGACAAGGATTGCGCGATGAGTTACGAGCCGTCCGGTGAAGATTTTCTTTCGCCGTGCATCGGGGAAGCGGATGCCGTCCGGCGCATCCTCAGGCCGGATGAATTCGCAAAGTGGCTCGGTGATTTTCTCCCACGCATTCCGACGACGGCAAGAACGGATTGGTTGCCGATAGTTGTTTCGCCCGATCCGAGCGATCCGAAGCTCGCGCATCTCGACGGTCTGAATCTCAGTCGCGCCTGGATGCTGGAAGGAATCGTGTCCGGTTTGCCCGCGAACGATCCGCGCCGGGCGTCATTGATCGCAACCGCGGAAGCGCATCGACGCGCCGGACTCGCCGCCGTGACCGGCGCGCATTACGAAGGCGGTCATTGGCTCGGCAGCTTCGCGGTTTATCTGGTCACGAAGCGCGGGATCGGCAAGTAGCACTCGGGCTTCCATGCGTCGCCGATATCTCGCCGCGCTTGTTTCGCTGTTTCTTTTTCCGTGGTCGATAATCGCCGAGGAAAAAGAGCTGGGCGCCCTGGAAATTTTCGATCGCACCCTGGCCGCGTTCGACAATCAGCGGACAGCGTTGCGCGAGTACCAATATTACCAAACCCTCACGACGCATCAGTTCGACAGTTCGGGCAACGTCGCTGCGCGCGGTGTCTGGCAATCGATCGTCCGCCCGGGCGATCCGCGCCCGCTCGAATACGTCGGCGAACGTATGGAAGGCAAACTTTCTTTCTTCAAATCCGAAAGCTCGTCCTCTTCCCCTCCGTCTCCCTCTGCTTCTCCGTCCAAGTCCAAGCCGCCCGATCAGACGGAAGAAAAGAACCAGTCCGAAACGGCCGTCGCCGCCGTCCATAAATATAACCTGCGCGACCGCTACAACTGGAAACGATTGCCGGACGAAACCGTAACCGGCGAAAGCGCCTACGTGATTTCCTTCCAGCCGAAGCCCAACCAAACGGTGCGCTCGCGCGAGGAACGTTTCTTCAGTCTGCTCGGCGGCAAACTTTGGGTCAGCCGCGAAGATTTCGCCATTCTGAAAATGGACGTCGCGCTCCAATCGCCCTGCCATTTGTTCTGGATCCTCGCGCAGGTGACGACCTTTAAATTCACTTACGTTCTGGAACCGTCGCACGGACCGCGTCTGTTTCGTCTGAGCAAGGCCACTGCGAAAACCGTCGTCAGCTTTCCGTTCTACGCGATCCGCCAGAAACACTGGCTCACCGTCGACAAATACGAGCCGCGCACCGCACGCGGCACCGCGCCGAAAAATCCTCACCCGAGTTTGACCCCACGCGGCGGCGATTGATTACAACACGTGATTCACATTCTCGATACTCAACACCTCGGCCGCCCCGGTATCATCGCGTCGACCTTGCTCGAGACGGACGATGGTCCAGTGCTCTTCGACACCGGTCCGGAGTCGACCTTCGACAACATTGCCGCGGAGCTGCGCAAACTTGGTTCCGAACCACGCGATGTTCGTCACGTTTTTCTTAGCCACATTCATTTCGATCACGCCGGCGCGGCCTGGCGTTTCGCGGAGCTGGGCGCGACGATTTATGTCCATCCGCGCGGCGCGCCGCATTTGATCGATCCCGCGAAGCTCGTCGCCTCTGCAACGCGTCTCTACGGCGACCAGATGGAGCGGCTCTGGGGAAAATTTTCCGCGATCGCACCGGAACGCGTTCGCGTTTTGGAAGACGGCGACGTTGTCCGCGTTGCCCCATTTGATATTCGCGCGCTCGCAACGCCAGGCCACGCCAGTCATCATCACATTTATCATTGGGGGCAAAATGTCTTCGGCGGCGACGTTGCCGGTGTTCGGCTCGGTAGTGGGCCGCCTACGCCGCCGTTTGTTCCACCCGAGCTCGACATCGAAGCGTGGCGCGATTCCATCGGAAAAATTCGGGCGCTGAGTCCCGGGAAAATGTTTCTCCCGCATTTCGGATCGGTAGATGGCGATATTGGCGCGTACCTTGACGCACTCGAAGAGCGTATCGTTCGCTGGTCGCTTTGGTTTCGCGATCGCATCCGCGCCGGTGACGACGAATCCACGTTGAAACCGGCGTTCGCTACTTACCTGGCGGCCGAGTTACGCGAAGCCGGCGCGACTGAATCCCAGCTCGCCGACTACGAACATGCCGACCCGAGCTTCATGGCCGTCAGCGCCGCGACGCGTTGCTGGCGTAAACATCATCCGAAAGAAATCGGCCTTTGAAGCCCGATCTCGGAACTCAGATTCCAGTCGCCGCGGCGCCGCGGAAAACCTATCGCGGCCCGTTCGCGATCATGACCGTCCTCTTTTTCATGTGGGGATTCATGACGGTCTTCAACGACATTCTGATCCCGCGGTTCAAGGACGCATTCACACTCGATTACTTCCACGCCATGCTGGTGCAGTTCGCGTTCTTCGGCGCTTACTTCATCGGCTCGCTTCTTTATTTCGCCATCTCGGCCAGCCTCGGCGATCCGATCGCGCGCCTCGGATACAAGAATGGCGTCGTCATTGGCCTGATGATTTCCGCAACGGGCAGCGCGCTTTTCTGGCCGGCCGCGACCTTTCTTTCGTATCCGCTTTTTCTAATCGCGCTGTTCGTGGTCGGCCTTGGGTTTGCCATGCTCCAGATCGCGGCCAATCCTTACGTCACGATTCTCGGTCCCGAACGCACCGCGTCCAGCCGGCTGAATCTCGCGCAGGCTTTTAATTCGCTCGGTACCACTCTCGGTCCGCTCGTCGGCGGTTATCTCATTTTTCAATACTTCGCCCGAACCGGCGCGCACGGCGCGGACTCGGTGAAGGCGCCCTACCTGGCGTTCTTCCTCGTGTTCCTCGTTCTGGCCGCGGTCTTTTTCTTCGTCCGGCTGCCGGATGTCAGTGAAGGAAAAATCGAACCGGGCTTTGCGGCGCTGAAGTTCCCGCAAGTCGTACTCGGGATGCTCGCGATCTTCATGTATGTCGGCGGCGAAGTTTCGGTCGGCAGTTCGATCATCAATTTTCTCGGGCAACACGCTGTGGCCGGGCTCAGCCAATTGGAAGCGAGCGGTTACGTCTCGCTTTTCTGGTTCGGGATGTTGATCGGGCGTTTCATGGGCGCCGTGGAATTGAGCGAGCTCGCGCCGCGCACCAAACAACTCTTGCTCGCCGCGATTCCGATCGCCGCCGGCGTTCTCCTTGTCACGGTTCGCGGCTGGAGTACCGCGCGTTTTTATCTGCCACTTTTGGTTGTTGGCTGGTTGCTCTTCCAAGCCGGCAAATCGCGCGCCGGCCACACACTCATGATTTTTTCGCTCGCGATCGTCGCGCTTCTCACGATCGCTATTATCGCCGGCGGCAAATTGGCGATGTGGTGCATCATCGGAGTCGGCCTCTTCACGTCGATTGGCTGGTCGAACACTTTCTCGCTCGCGATCGAAGGAACCGGCATTTACAAAAGCCAGGCGTCATCGCTTCTCGTCATGGCGATTCTCGGCGGCGCGATCCTTCCGCCGACGCAAGGTCACATCGCCGATCGCTGGAGCTTGCAGATCTCCTACCTGGTTCCGCTCATCGCCTACGCGTACGTGGCGTTTTACGGCTGGAAAGGACACGCGGTTCGCCGAGCCGACTGATTGTTGGCTCCATCGAAGTTTACAACCTGCGATAATTCGATCGGATTTGGCGACACGTTCAGTTAAACTAACGATTGGGAACGGAGAACAGCTATGAACAATAAAATGGATCGACGAGATTTTGTCAGGTTGAGTCTGGCGGGCGGCATCGGATTGTCGGTGATGCGAGCGGGCGATTTGCTCGGAGCGGAAACGAAGACAAGCAGCACCTTTAAGATCGGCGGCGATCTTACCGTGAACCGGCTTGGGTTCGGTGCGATGCGAATCACCGGCGACGGCATCTGGGGTTGGCCGAAAGATCGCGCGGCCGCGCTCAACGTTCTTAAGCGTGCGGTCGAGCTCGGCGTGAATTTGATCGATACGGCGGATGCCTACGGCCCTGAAACCAGCGAGCTCCTCATCGCCGAAGCGCTCCATCCGTATCCGAAAGGTCTCGTCATCGCAACCAAAGGCGGCCTAACGAGACCAGGCCCCGGCCAATGGTCGCCTAACGGCAAACCCGAATACCTCAAACAATGCGTCGATAATAGCCTGAAACGATTGAAGCTCGAACGGATCGATCTTTACCAGTTGCACCGGATCGATTCGAAAGTGCCGATGGAAGATTCGTTAGGCGCGCTGAAGGAAGCGCAGGCCGCGGGCAAGATCCGGCACATCGGTTTATCGGAAGTATCGCCGGACGAAATCGCGCGCGCGCGCAAGACCGTGCCGATCGTTACCGTCCAGAACCGCTACAACCTCGACGATCGCAAGTGGGACAAAACCCTGGCTTATTGCGAGAAGGAAGGGCTTGGATTCATGCCGTGGGCGCCGGTTGGCGGTAACGCCGGCGTTCACTCCGCCGCCGTGGAGACGACGGCGAAAGCGAAGAACGCTACCGTGTATCAGCTCGCCATCGCGTGGCTCTTGCAGCGCTCGCCCGTCATGCTGCCAATCCCGGGCACGTCATCCGTCGCGCATTTGGAAGAGAACATGGCCGCCGCAAAGTTGAATCTGAGCGCCGAAGACATGAAGGCTCTCGGCGCCTGAGTCTGTAGCATCCTCTCACGTCGATCGTTTCGAAAAAAGCCGTCGGAGGAGATGGATAATGAAACATGGAACCCAATGAAGCACTCGGGATCGCAGCGCAGGTCGCGGTGACGCTGGCCGGTTTCGCCGGCGTGGTCGTCATCTTCCGGCCGCCGGCGCTTCATCAATGGTTAGCGCTCGATCAGTTCCGGCTGCGGCTTCTTTTGCATAATTCGATCTGCCCGCTTGCTTACGCACTTTTTGGAATGCTGCTCCTTACCATGAAACCAACGCCGCTCTGGATCTGGCGCGAATGCAGCCTGTTTGGGATCCTCTTTCAGCTACCCGGCGCGATCAAATCCTTTCAAAGCTCGCGGACGTTGACCCCGGCCGAATTCAAAGGCACGAGCCGGGTTTTGTTTTATGGTTTCGGCGTCCTCGGAACCGCGACGATGATCTTGCAGGTGATCAACATCGCAAAACTCAACCTGTTTTGGCCCTTCTTTCTTGCCATTTTCACGCACCTACTCGCGGGGATGCTGCAGTTCACGCGCATGGTTCTGCTCTTGCCGGAGAAAGAGTAGCCACTCACCAATCGTTAAGCTTGCGAATGCTTGTCCGTCCCGACTAAGCGCGGCGAACTTATTTGCATTTTTTTTTCCAGCTCCAGGCAACGAGCGAAATTGTTTGGTAATGAACAAACAACAGTGAGCTGCGACGCGGTTTCCGTAAAACCGTAACCGACAAAAGAAATATCGCGATACATCCACGCGTCGCGAGTTCTTCGAAGATGCCTCCAACCAATAAAACTTGTCGTCGTCCCCAAGGCTCCCCGCCGAAGTAGTTAAAGATTCGACCCGGAACCTCCGTGACGCGGATTGCAAACGGAGGTTCAATGCTAAATCTAATTCTTCGAAGCGTGCTCCTGGCAGTCTTCGTCTGCTTGGCAGGAATCCGCCCGGCGTTAGCGGGAATAATCCCGAATCCGGAGGTTACTCCCACGCCTACTGTCCCGCCAATCATTGGCGGACTGCCAACTCCGACGCCGACGGTTCCGCCGATCAATCCGCCAACTACTCCGACGCCGACAGTTCCGCCGGTCTCGACTCCGACGGTTCCGCCGATTAATCCGCCAACTACTCCGACGCCAACAGTTCCACCGGTCTCGACTCCGACGGTTCCGCCGGTTCCCAACCCGAATGCGTTGGGCAAGGCCGATCCGCAACTAGCCCACGCCGTTATCTATTATGGTCAAAATGGATCGCTTCCCTTGCCGAACGATCTCGGCCGATTCCAGAAAGTGGCGCTTCAGCCCGACGAAGTAATCACGATTCTTCTGACGTTGAGTCCGCTCGATTACGGGAAACCGGCGGCGGTGGAGCTGCTGGATGGCGGCTCGATGTCGACGTCGGTAACGGTGCCGAAACCGAAAGATATCCTACCAACGGCAACAATCACCCCGGCTCCGTCGCCGACGGTTGCCATCATTCCAGTCGAGAGCAACACGAGCGCATCACCGACGCCGCCTACGCCGGTATCCACCATCCCGCCCATACCAAGCGTGGACCCGAACACACTGATAGATAGTGGCGCGCTCATGGCAGTGTCGCAGGCCGGCGAACTGATCTTTGCCTTCAAACCTGGGGGCGACGCCGGGCGACACCGAATCTCGGTGATCGTAGGCGGAAACCAATACTTTCTCCAGTTCTGGCGCCAGGACCCGAGCGCCCCAAACACCAACCCGCGCATGCCCCACGCCTACTAAGCCATGACGACAAAAAAATATCGCTGGTTGGTCGGATGCCTCTGCCTCGTAACAGCCTTGGTGTCTGGGATTGTCTACTCGCAAACTTCAAACGGCGATCCGCCGGATAACGACATCGGCGGTAATGACAGTCCTGCCGGTGTCAGTGGCGGTTTCAACGGAATGGTAAACACCGCCTGCGCCTACGATCCCTACACAGGCAACGCCAGACGTGTTGTCGATGACATTGTGGTGCCGGGAACGCTGGGCGCCTATCCGCTCAAGTGGACGCGGTTCTATAACTCGCGAGATCCGGATACCGGAAACGCCCTCGGTATAAGCTGGCGGCATTCTTATATGTGGAATGAGGATTACTACGGCGGCGATATCGTCCGGTTTCCGGACGGGCGCGAAGTAGATTTCAACGAGGCGAGCGGGATCCCGGAACGTCTGCCCCAAGTCGGCCAACTAATATTGGCTGATGGCGGCCAGGTTATCTTCGACCCGGTCACCTATAATAACGCTAATGGGTCGTATGTAAGGTATCGCGTCGCGCGGATCATCGATCCGTACGGACTGACCACGACGATCAGCTACGATACCATCGGAACGGACGAGAATGGGAACGGCATCTACCGGATATCCCGGGTCACCGAGCCCGGCGGCAGGTATTTGTTGCTCAACTATTCGGCGGCTGATGGAACGCAAATCAGCGGCGTCCAAGCTTACACGGCGGACAACAATCCGACGCAGTCGGTTAGTTATGCTTACTCCTACATGAGTGCGACCGGCGGCGTTTACTCGACGTTGACTGGGGCGACTTACAGTGATGGAACGGTGGCGCAGTACACCTACCAGAATGATAACAGTGGGAAGGGCAGTGCGCCGAAGATACCGCTCCTGCAAACGTGCGATGATGTCCGCTACCCGGGACCGATGCATCAGATCCAGTATCTGTTCGTCAACGGCGACCGGATTCGCGGGAAAATCAAATCCGAACTGAAGCCCGGCTCCGGCGAAGCTGTCTCAACGTTAACCTTCCCGGCGAACCGTGTTCAAAACCGGCTCGAGACGCGAGGCGACGGACCCCAAAGGACATTCACCTACTCTGCCTCGGGACAGCTCTTGAGTTATACGGATTTCAAGAATAGCGCTTCCATCGCAACTCATCTCGCCTATGACAATAATGGCTTTGTCGGCGCGGTTATAGACGCGGCGAATCATCAGACGACCTATACGAATGAACCCGTAACCGGAAAACCTACAAGCGTGCTCCGGGCCGACCAAACATCCCATGCCGATTTTGACTACGGCGATCCAAACAATCCATACTATCTGTGGACACGAACGGACGAGAACCGGCACACGACTTATTTTTACAGGGATGCAAACCATCGGGTCTATCAGATCAACTACCCGGGAAACCCCATTCCCTACGAAACATTCACCTACAACGGTTTTGGGCAGGTCCTGACCCACCTGCGACGGAACGGGTACTACGAACACTTTGTCTATGACGGCGCTGGCCGCCTTCGTAAAGCCTGGAACCCAACCGCTACCGCGGCATGGCCACCGTCCGACGCCGAGCCACACGTCGAATTTGATTACTATCCAGGTGGCCATCCCTGGGCAGACAGAGTTTCCACCGTGCGAGATCAACGTGGTTACTCCACTGCGTATGAGTACGATCGCGATAGCGCGAGCCAGCCCTGCGCTGGACGTGGCTTGGTAACCAGGATTACCCATCTCATCGACGGGACTTACATTTCCTTTGCCTACGATCAGTTTGGCAATGTCATTGCCGCCGAGAACGAGCTCCGAAAGCGGACGAACTTTGCTTACGACGACTATAATCGTGTAATTACAGTGACGCCTCCGGCGCCAGCGGGGGCGATGACATTGACTTACGAGCGCTCCGGAACAAGCGATCCTTATCTGCATGCCGGCCGGGCCGTTCACCTCCAAACGGACGGCGCGGGCGTCACCGTCGAGAAAAGATATGACGAGAACTTTCGCACCAATGCTGTTATCCAGCAGGATGGGACTACTTCTCCACCAACGGTAACATTTGAGTACTGGCCCGTGGGCCTCTTGCGGGTTGTCCACGACCCGCGTGGATACGATTGGAGTTACACTTACACGGAGCGCAACCAGTTGCTAAGCGCGACGAATCCAAAGAACGAAACGAGCTTGCGGCACTACGATCCGGTCGGGAACGTCGATTACATCGACCGGCCTGACGGCAGACGCGTCAACCAAAGTTACAATGAAATGAACCGGGTGCAGAATATCGTTGAGCCGGCGACTGACTCGGGTAACAAGACGACAACGTTTACCTACTGGCCTTCAGGGAAACTTCGGGCCGTGCAGGATGACAACGGGCAAATTACAACCTTTGAATACGATGCTGCGGATCTGCGAACCCGGATGGTCTACCCGGACCAGACGAGCTTTCAGCAATGGACTTACGACGACGCGAAAAACCTGGTGGCGCGCCGGACCGCGGGCGGCAAGAGCCAGTTGTTCTATCCGGACGCCCGGAATCGAGTCACCGACATGCTCTGGGAGGAAACGAGCAACGTTTCCGATTGGGCGCATTTCGACTACGACGCAGCCAGTCAATTAATCGGCGCGAGCAACGAGAATGGCACGATCACACGGCAATATGACGACGCGGGCCGGCTCCTGACTGAAGAACAAAACGTGAATGGCTTGGGCGCGAAAACCGTTTCTTATGGCTCGGACGCTGCCGGTAAACGGACGGCTCTCGGGCTAGTTGGAACTGATTACCAGTTCGCCTACCATTACGATACGCTTGGACGGCTTGATCAGCTTCTCAATGTCCAGAATACACCGAGCGGCGCTACGAATTACCTCTGGTATCAGTACGCTTACGATGCGGCGTCAAACCAGACGGAGCGATTTTGCCCCATGAACGGTGTCGCGCAATTTTACGGCCGGGACGAGTTGGGCAGGATAGAAGATCTCTCGATCAAGAAGGTGAGCGAGCCGCAGTTCGGCAACATATCGACCTCTGGGGCGGGGGTCGTTGCCGGTGGCCCCACTCCAGGACCGACCCCTCAGCCCCAGCCGGTGCCAACCGTGCCGGCCGTGCCGGTAAATATGCCGCTTGGGTTACTCGCGGGGTTGACGAATTTGGTCGCTCCGCTCGCCGGAGAACCGAACCCGATAGTTGGCGAAGAACTTGTATCGGAGCATTATGTTTACGACGCGATGTCTCGCGTTACCAACGTGCAGCGCAACCCGTTTGGTTTTGGTGGCGATATCTATAACTATGATTACTCGGGCCAGCTTACAAGCGCTTCCTACACATACTGGAACGAGGCGACGCGGAACGTCAGCTATTCACAGGATAATCTCGGTAACCGCAGCCAGGTGAACGACAATGGGAACAGTCAGGGTTATTCGCGAAATGGCAGTTATCTTAACCAATATACAAGCGGACCGGCGGGCCCGATCAGTAACGGCAGCGAGCACGAGATCGCCGGCTACGAGGGCCTGAGCTACTCTTACATCGGCGACCAACGTCTCGCTTCGATTAGTGGAAATGGCAACAGTTCCAACTTATATTACGATGCCTTTGGCCGCTGCGTGAAGCGGATTCTTAATAATACCACGATCTACTATACTTACGACGGCCCGCATCCGATCTACGAATGGAAAGCGGATGGCACGAGAGCAGGCTGGAACTTGTATGGACAAGGCATCGATGAGATTCTCCTCCGTGCTGACTACCAGGTTCTGTCAGATGGCCAGGGCTATTTCTTCCAGCAGAACGCTCGTGGCAGCGTCATCTTTCTCACTGGGTTCGCAGGTGGCATTATCGAGAATTACCGATATGATGCCTTTGGAACTTTCACGAGCTGGACTCTCGGCAACTTCAACAATCGTTTTCGGTTCACCGGCCGCGAATATCAACCAAACTTCGGTATCTATGAATACCGCAACCGTGCCTATCATCCAGGACTAGGCCGCTTCCTTAGCGAAGACCCGATGGGACTCGCCGCCGGCGATAGCAACCTGTTTCGCTATTGCGGCGGTGACCCGGTGAATCACAGCGACCCTTTTGGTTTGCTCAGCAATGATCCTCGTCTGAACACTGAAGACATAAACCCGGGGGCACTAGGTGACTGGAATTGGAGCTTAGGTAACGGCGCTCCCGGACCAGGCGGACAAGGTATCTCGACGCGCGGGTTCTGGAGTGGACCAGAAGGCTTTCCGACCGACAGAGGTTTTTCCGGAACGAGCGCGGGCGTGGCCGGCTCTCCCAGCGGGCAAGGTGGAGGTGGTGGCGGCAACGCGCCAAGTCCCTCTGGCAGCTCGGGAGGAACCGGAGGGGCTGAGTTCTCGACCGGGTATGTAGATATCTATACGATTATAAATGGTTCCCTTAGCGTCACGGTAGATGGCTGGTGGGGGCAGCCTCCTACTTATCTAAACGGAAATATCGGGTTTCAGCTAATCACGATCTCTCTGGGGATAAACGGAAGTGCGTCTTTGGCCTCCGGTATGTCAGGCCCGGGCATCACGCCGATGAAAATCGCTTATACGCAGGCCTATCATTCGACGGCGGCATGGGGACGGGAGCATCTCAGCGCCTCTGTTAATATCAATCTGCCTGCCGCTGGAGGAAGCCTCGACATTAGCGACAACGGCCTCTACCTCGGAGGTGGCCCCGGCCCCGGCGAAGTAGGAGAAGCTACTGCGACGTTGAATCTTAATTTTGGTAAGCAACCGAGAGGTGTGTTTGTGGACGGCACCGCAGCAATTGGATTCAAGCTTGCGGGACGTGTGAATGTCGGCTGGGCTCCTGGCACTGGGCTCTATGGGAGCTTTGGAGTTGGATTCGGTTATGCCTATTACCTGGGGGCAACGACACCGGGCTATGGTAACTACATCTATAAATCAGGGGGGCACTAGTGATTGTCGTCTTGGTCTTAATTGCAGGAAGTGTCGGGTACGGAATCTCCCTAATGTGGTGGCATCGCAGCCTCATGATCGATTTGTTTCGGAATTATTCTCCGATTTGGCGTGAGTTAGGCACTCGTTTTTTCGGTGACCGGATTTGGCCGCATTCGACGAACCTCCCAATCTGGTCGTGGAAGAGCCTTTGGTTTTTCCTCGCTCGTAAATACGCATTGATTCCCGACCAGGCTTTTGTGAACCGTGCCAGCCGGTTTCGCTGGGCCTTGATCGGCTGGCTATTGTTGTGCCTGTTCTTGACGATTGGGGCATTGCGGTGGCAAGCGCAGATCGGTAAATGAAAGCAGCCGCCAAGGTCCATCTCAAGATTCGATTAGTGCCGGATACGATTTCGGGCGAGGGGGTGGCGATGTGTGGCAGATTTCTGAATCCAAAGCGGCCTGGAGGCGCATCTCACTTCCAAAGAGAGAATTTGTATGAGCACGATCACGATCCGGCCGTTTTTGGCGGCCAAACTTTTGACCTTCGCGGCCCTCACCCTCGGCGGATGCCACCTCACGGGCATCAGGGGGAATGGCCACATCGTTTCGGAGGACCGAACGGTGCAGGAATTCACCAGCGTGGAGGCGGAAGGCGCGTTCGATATCGAGTGGACGCCGGGACCGCCGAGCTGCACGATCCGGACCGACGAAAATTTGCTGCGCCACGTCGAGACGAGCATGAACGGAAAAAAGCTCCAGCTCGAATGGCACGGTCAGCTGCATCCGACGCATGGAATGAAGGTGCGAATTTCGAGCGCTTCAATGACTGGGGCGCGCCTGACCGGTGCGGTGCGTTTGTCCGCGACGAGACTTTCCGGCAAAGGATTCTATCTTGAAGGAACCGGCGCCACGCGTGTCACCGCTGACGGCACCGTGAGCGAGTTGCTGGCTACGATGTCGGGCGCGAGCAAGCTCGACGCGGAATCGCTACAGGTGAAAGTCGCCGAGCTGTCGATTTCCGGCGCCGGAAAAGCGGAAGTGTCGGCGAGTGAAATTCTGAAAGTGGCAATTTCCGGCGCGGGCAAGGTGACCTACAGCGGCAATCCAACCGTGGAGAGACATATCAGCGGCGCGGGCACCATCCGGAAACGCGATTGAACTAAAGGTTGAAGGATGCGGAATGAAGGCTGAAGGAATTGCGTGAGCAATTCGGATCGGTCATCCGCAGGATTCTCTTACAACACGCGGCTCAATATTCTGCACCAGCCGCTGGAAGCGATCGACGTGGCCGGCCTCGTGGATGCCTGCACGGATCAGTGGTATAACCAGACGCTTTGCAAAGTAGACGAGTCGGTGGTGCGGCTCGGCGTCGTCCACGGCGAATATCATTGGCATAAGCACGACAACGAAGATGAATTTTTCTACGTCGTCAGCGGCCAATTGCTGATCGATCTGGAAGAGCGCACGATCGACCTGACGCCAGGGAAAGCGGTCGTGATTCCGAAAGGCGTGATGCATCGCCCGCGCGCGCCCGAGCGGACCGTTATCCTGATGGTCGAGCGGGCTGGCATCGTGCCGACCGGGACATGATCGTCCGTTTGCTTGTCGCCGCGTTTCTCGCGTCCGAGCTGTGGGGCGTAGCGCGCGCGGCCGAACCCGAAGCGAGTCCCGGCGAATGGAAATTCATTTCCGACAAAGACGGCGTAGCGATTTATCGGCGACAGCGCGCGGTTTCAAAGGAATCGAAAGCGATCGGCGACATCGCGGCGCGCACAGATGTCGTGAACGCGGTGCTGGAGGACGTTGAATCCTACACGAGCTTCATGCCTTACACGGCGGAGTGCCGCGTGTTGAAGCGCGAAGGGGAAATGATCCTGGCTTACCAGCGAATCTCGGCGCCGATAGTGAGCGATCGCGATTATACGATTCGCGTTCAAACGAGCGCGAAGAAAGTCGAAGGCGGGACGACTTACTTCAGCCATTGGGTTACCGACAACGCAGCCGGCCCGCCGGAGAAACACGGCGTGGTGCGCGTTAACTTATGCGAAGGCAGTTGGCTGCTCGAACCGAATGGCCCGAATTCGACCCACGCGACTTATCAAATTTACACCGATAGCGGCGGCCTGATTCCGTCGTTCATCAAAGACCATGCGGGGCCGGCGGGGATTCGGAAATTATTCGACGCGATTCGGAAGCAAGCGCGCGATCCAAAGTACAAGGCGGAAGGCGGAGGGCGGAAGGCGGAAAGAAATTAACGACGACGCTTTACGTTTTTCGTCATCGTTACGAGATCGCAATCAGTTCGTTGGTTTCTTGAAGAAGGGGCGTGAGCAAAGCGGGTTTAACGACGCCCGCGTCGCCGAGCAGCTCCAGCCAAAGCTCCGATTCGTCAAGCTCCTGCTGAGCGCCTTCCAGTTTGCTGATGAAATCCAAATCCGATTTTGCGCGACACGCTTCGCGATAATGCGCCGCAACGGAAGTAGCGGATCGCAACAGTTGTTTGCCAAGGACATCCGCGACCGCATCTCGCCGCGGCAACGCCCGAAAAAGCCGTATGATTCTTAAGGCGTATTTCTTCGTTCGAATTCGCAAGTCTTCGGGAACGCTCATGCTTCCGCCTTCCGCCCTCCGCCTTCCGCCTTCAGATATCCCGCTTCCAGCATCCGGACGCGTTTATCCAAATACGGCAGACGGATGGTCAGGGTGAGTCCTTTGCCTTCGTGGCTTTCGATTGCCATTTCTCCGCCGTGCTCGCGCACGATCCGACGGACAATTAGCAATCCCAAACCGGAGCCGGTGCTCTTCGTGGTGAAATAGGGTTCGAAGACGCGACTCAGACTTTCGGCGGATATGCCGCCGCCCGTATCCGTGAAACTGATGCTGACATGGGTCGCGTCCATGTCGGTGCGAATGCGCAGAATGCCGCGGCGCTTCATCGCTTCGAAGCTGTTCTTGATGACGTTGTAGAGCGCCTGCTTCATCTGGTCGCGATCGAGCTCGAGCAGAGGAACGTCCGGACGCAATTCCGCTTCGACTACGATGTCGCGGTCGGCGATTTCCGGAGCGAAGAAACGGAGCGCTTCCTCGACGATCGAGTTCACATTCTCAGGATGCAGAACAGGTTTGGATGGCCGGATCGCCTGAAGAAATTGGCTCACGATCGAATCGAGTCGCGTGATTTCCGCGCGACAAATCGCGATCGCTTCCTCGAGTTCTTCGCGTTCGCGGCCCTCGAGCTTGCGCACGGTGCGCTCCATCAATTGCAAATGAATGTGCAGCGAGTTCAGCGGGTTGCCGATTTCGTGCGCGACGCCGGCGGCGAGAAGCGTGAGCGCGTTGAAGCGTTCCGATTCGATTGTCTTTTCCGTCGAACGCCGGCTCTCCGTGATGTCGCGCAAAATAATGGCGTGGCCAACCGGTGAAGAGCCGGGATCACCAATTCCGGCTACAGCTTCGCGTCGCTCGATGACCAGCGGCACGATGTAGAAATTCAGAAACCGATTGGCCGGATAAAAAATTTCCATGTCGCGGCTGACGGCGCCGGGCGATTGGGAAAGAGATTTCCAATCGAGTCCGCGGACGCGTTCATCGAGCCGCTTGCCGATCGCATTTTCTCCTTCGAGTCCAAACAGTTCGCAGGCGGCATCGTTCACGTAGGTGATCCGGCCATTCGCGTCCGTCACGATGATCCCTTCCTGGATCGCGTTGAAGACGGTCTCGATGAGACCTTTCTCCTGCGCGAGCTGGAGCAGATAATTCTGGACGTCCCCGGGCCCGATCCGCCCGAGGCGTTCGATGAGCTTGTCGAGAAAGCCGGACTTCATGGGATTGCAGATTGCAGATTTTCGATTGCAGATTGGGGACCGGACATCCGGCGATCAATCTGCATTCTGCAATCTGAAATCTGCAATTAACGTCGCGGCGGTTGTTCGACGCGGTCTGGTTCCGCCGTCTGGCCGGCTTCGGTGGCGGCGCGTTCCTTGAGCGCGGCTTTCCGGCTCAATTTCACGCGGCCCTTGTCGTCGATGCCGATGCATTTCACCCAGATCATTTCGCCGATCTTCGCGACGTCTTCGACGCGATTGACGCGGAAGTCCGCCAGCTCGGAAATGTGAACCAGGCCATCCTTGCCCGGGAACACTTCCACAAACGCGCCGAAATCTTTGATCGAAACGACGCGACCGTGATAAGTCTGGCCGACTTCGATCTCGCGCGACATGCCGCCGATGATTTCCTTCGCGCGCGCCATGCTTTCAGGACTCGTCGCGTAGATGTGAACGGAACCGTCGTCGTCGATGTTAATCTCGGCGCCGGTCTCGGCCACGATGCCCTTGATCGTTTTGCCGCCGGGCCCGATGAGCGCGCCGATCTTGTCCGGATTAATTTTGATCGTTTCAATTCGCGGCGCGTATTTGCTGAGATCAGGGCGCGGCTTATCGATCGTCTGCGCCATAATGCCGAGAATTTTCGTGCGCGCTTCCTTCGCGCGAAACGTCGCTTCGGCCATGATCTTGTGGCTCACGCCGGGCAATTTCAGGTCGAGCTGGAAACCGGTGACGCCTTTGTCGGTTCCGCAAAGTTTGTAATCCATGTCGCCGAAATGATCTTCGGAACCGATGATGTCAGTGAGCAGCTCGTAACGTTTCAGCTCTTTGTTGTCGCCGAATTCGGTGACGAGCCCGACTGAAATTCCGGCCACCGGCGTTTTCACCGGCACACCTGCATCCATGAGCGCGAGCATTCCGCCGCACACGCTCGCCATCGAGGTCGAGCCGTTGGATTCCATGACTTCGCTCGAGATGCGGATCGCGTAGCGAAAGTCTTCGATGCCCGGGACCACGGGTTCGAGCGACCGTTCGGCGAGCGCCCCGTGACCGATCTCGCGACGACTCGCGCCGCCGGTCCGGCCGGTTTCGCCGACGCTGAACGGCGGGAAATTATAATGGAGCAGAAAACTCTTCGACGTTTCACCGCCGCCGTAAGCGTCGATGTTCTGCGCTTCTTCGATCGGCGCCAGCGTCACGAGCGCCATCGCCTGGGTTTCGCCACGTTGGAAAATCGCGGAACCATGGGTGCGCGGCAGAACGCCGACTTCGCAACTGATCGGACGCAAATCCTGATAGCCGCGGCCATCCATCCGCTTCTGTTTATCGAGCACGCTGATGCGGAATGCCTTTTTCTGGACGTAATCGAACGCCTGCGAGATCGCGAACTTATCGGCCTCGGGATATTTCTCGAGAATCGCCGCTTTCACTTCTTCCTTGAGCGCGTTGACCGCTTTCGTCCTCTCGACTTTCGTCGGCGTGTAAAGCGCGCCTTCGATTTTTTCGCCGGCAACCTGATACGCGATCTCGAGAAGGTTCTGGTCCACCGTCATCAACGGCATCTCGCGCTTCGGTTTGCCGACCTGCGCCGCGAGTTCTTTTTGAGCGCGGATCATCTCGCGCGCGTGCCCATGGGCGAACTCCAGCGCTTTGACGAAATCTTCTTCCGGCACTTCCTGAGCGGCGCCTTCGATCATGATCACGTCGTTCTCCGTTCCGACGTAAACGAGATCGAGATCGCTCATGTCGCGCTCGTCGTGAGTCGGGTTGGCGACGAACTGGCCATCGACGCGACCGACGCGCACGGCACCGATCGGGCCCGCGAACGGAATGTCGGAAACGGTCAGCGCCGCCGATGCGCCGTTGATCGCGAGAATGTCCGGATCGTTTTGTCCATCCGCGCTAAGCAAAATCGAAATGATCTGCGTGTCGTAAAGATAACCGGCCGGAAAGAGCGGACGCAGCGGACGGTCCGTCATTCGCGAAGTGAGCGTCTCTTTTTCCGAAGGTCGCCCTTCGCGCTTGAAATAACCGCCCGGAAATTTTCCGACGGCCGCCGCCTTTTCGCGGTAATCGACGGTGAGCGGAAACCAATCCTGTCCCTCTTTGATTTGCGTGGCCGAAACCGCGCTTGCGAGCACCATGGTGTCGCCGCACGAGACGATGACTGCGCCGTCAGCGAGTTTGGCGATCTTGCCGGTTTCGATTGTGATTTGCTTGGACCCAATTTGGGCCGTGACCTTTTGTTGCATGACTGCGTTTCTCCTGGATTGGCTAATCCCAGGCCGGTCACCCTGATCGTAGGTTTTAATCCCGAGACGCGTCGGAACTAAAACCTCTAATCAAAGTGGAACGTCGGCCTGAGCGCCGGTTTACTTATTGATTACCGAATTCGTTAGGCCAAAAGCCGGCCCGAAGGACAAGCGCAACCAGAGACAGACCCGCGGCGGTTACTTCCGCAGGTTGAGTTTCTCGAGCAGGTTTTTATACCGCTCGGACTCCGACTTGCTCAAATAATCGAGCAAGCTCCGGCGCATCGCCACCATCTTGAGGAGGCCGCGGCGCGACGAATGGTCTTTGGCGTGGCTCTTGAGGTGTTCGGTCAGCTGCCCGATCCGGCGGGTGAGAAGTGCGATCTGCACATCCGCGCTGCCGGTGTCTTTATCGTGGAGCTGGAACTCCTTCACGTCCATCGTGTCACTGCTTTCTGCCATAAACGAGCCGGTATTGTAGGTGAAGAATCGGTAATCGCAAGTGCCGCTGCGTTACCCCTGTTTTTGCATCTCCTTGATCAGCTCGCTTGAGCCTTTCAGGGTCACGCCGTGTGCCTTTGCGATGTCGGCCCAGGTTTTCCCGGATTTATGCAAGGCAACAATCGCGCTGAACTTTTTCTTCGTCGCGAGCGCCAACGAATGCGCGACATACACGTCGCCGAAAGTTAGGCCGGTCTCCGTTTTCTCGCGTTCCAAAGTACTCCCAGCAACATCTGTGTTGATGACGATGATGCTCAGCATGCGCTGCTTGTTCGTCCGCACCGCTGCGTTGATGTCGTCGATCAATTTGGCGATGGCCTTCGGATCGCCTCTCACGGTGGCTGCCTGGGATTTATCGTTCGGCACCCGCTGTCCATCCTTAATTTGCTCCGGCTCGTAGGCGAAGACGTGGGAGAAGAAAGCCGACAGCAAAGTCGTCAGTAGAATGACGACGAAGTTTTTCATAAGGTGTCGACGGAAGTTGACACAGGGTTAGACCACGCGCGAGCCGCGGCGCTCGAAACAGTTTCGAATTGTGACTGAACCCGCGGGCTGTTCGACTAGGACCCGCGGCGCGTTTTTTCGTCGAGCGCGATGTATTCGTCGCGCGGCGGACTAAAGGTATCGAGCACCCGCGTGTCTTCGAGGGTCTCGACGCCGTGCGGAACGTTGCTCGCGAGATAATGCGAATCGCCGGGCCCGAGCACACGCGAATCGTTGCCGACATTTACTTTCATCCGGCCGCTGAGGATGTGAATGATTTGTTCCTGCGGATGCTGATGCGGAGGCATCACGCTGCCGGCTTTCAGCTCGGCGAGCATCTGATACATCGTCGCGCCGTGCGTGACGGTGCGCCGCCTAATGCCCGGCGCGAGCTCGATCCACGGATTGTCGTTCATGATTCGTCTTTAACTCGCGCGCTCGATTCGTTCAACCGTCGGCTGTCCGGAATGCGGCACCGGCGATCCGCATTCGATCTTCGACATTTCAACCCGCAGATAATTCAGGATCACCGGCGACAGGATCATTCCGGGAACGCCCATCAATTTTTCGCCGACGATGAGCCCGATCAACGTGAGCCAGATCGGATTGCGAATGCGTGAGCCGATGATTTTGCTGTTCAGG
>Ga0307470_10000472_pt1 | contig 19911 bp, 12 predicted proteins | sample atmos_gasesAM3C__FD_204565 | JGI IMG/M metagenome (GOLD analysis project Ga0307470, IMG submission 204565) | Hardwood forest soil microbial communities from Morgan-Monroe State Forest, Indiana, United States - atmos_gasesAM3C_05 | ecosystem: Environmental > Terrestrial > Soil > Temperate forest... | reverse complement strand
CTGGTGCAAATTGGGGTCTTGTCCCGGCCGCCTCCGCGGCCGGGAAATTGGCGACATCCTCGTACCCCGCGCTCGTGCTACGCCGAGCGCGGGGCTGGATTGTGAGCGCGCCTTCGCGCGCACCCGGGCCAGTGATGGCGTCCAATCGCGTTGGGTTGAGGGCGAAGCCCGCGCTGACAGGATGACACGTCAACTGGGCGCATCACCCTCAACGAGTGATGCGCCCTGACAAAGAATCATTCGCGGTGATCGCGGTCGCCTACCCGAACCCGCTCGGCGATGAAGCTGCCGCGGTCCCGGTCCATCCGGCCGGAGACGAAAACACGATCGCCGCGGCGGAAGCGGCCGTCGTAGGTTCGGACGTCGACGTTGATCACTCGACCGCTGTCTGTTTGCAGAACGAGAATGCTGTTGCGGCGATCAAAGGAGACGACGATGCCGTCGAGTCGACGATCGTAACCCTCGTTGCTCGGCCGCAGAAGCTCGAGCGAGCTGACCCGTACGTCATGACGTTCGCCATCGCGATCGCCATCGCGGTTGTAGACCGCCATGCGGACGACATCGCCGGGCTGCAGCGCGGTCTGATAGCGGCGGCCCTGAGTCGTGATCACGACCGAATTCGGAACGAACAGATCCATACCGTTCGTAAGCCGAATGCGGTTGCCCCAGCGGTCCGGTACGATGGACGCTACCGTTCCTTCCACCGTGCGATTGGTGTATCCGCGATCGGCGTACTGGTCGTATGCCCTTGGATATTCCTGTGCCAGTGCGGATGATGCGAGCAGAAGCGGTAACGCTCCGGCCAGTAGGATGTTACGAGCGAGAACTTTTGTCTTGTACATTGAGTGGCTCCTTTTCCATGGTCTATGAGCCCTGTATCGCAATCGGCGGGCCAGATGTTGCCGGCCGTGCTCGCTCTGACGGCAGGAGCGCTGGCGTCCTCGCCGGCTGGCTCGGCAGCGTCCCGCCGCCGGGTTACGAGCAAATGCTTGGTGTCTTGCCGGGTCCAGCGGCGAGACGCCGGCGGGACGCCAGCGCTCCTACCCTACTGCGGCTTCGCCGCTCTGCGGCGAGGCGTCGACGGCGGCGCTTTCTGGTAGACGAACGCGTCCGACAGCGTCGCTGTCGCTCCTCCGGGCGCCTGGACGCTGACCGATGTCGAGCCCGGTGTACCGGCGGGAACGATCGCAGTGAGAACGTTCGACGTCAGGACGGTCACATTCGTCGCCGCGGCGTTGCCGAACGTAACGGTTGTCCCGGCGACGAAGCCGGCGCCGGAGATGACGACCGGAGCTCCGCCCGCCGGGCTGCCTGATCCGGGCGAAACCGCGGTCACGACCGGGCTCAGCACGCCCCCCTGACTGACGGTGAGCGTGATCGGTCCAAAGTCGCCCAGGTAATAGTTCCAGACGAGGAAGTGGATGGTTGTTCCTCCCGTCAGGACCGCGGTGAACTTTCGTCCGGTCGAGCAGTCTGGTGGAACATCGTCGATCGGCAGCCCTGACACCGACGGGTTCTGGTAACAGAATCCACTGGCCGTGTAGGGCCCGCACGCCGCCCCGGTATAGCCGACCATCACGGCGCTGGCCTTCGAGCCGCAGAGAGAAAAGTCGTAGCTCCCGCTGAGCACGGGCGTGAAGCTCAGCCAGAGAGTCCGCTGCAGTCCGAAGGAGACGCACGGCAGCCCGTTCCCGGGATCCGAGCTTTGCCTCGATGCGACCTCGGTATTGACGGTCACGCTCCAGGGATACGGTCCTGAGGGCGGGATCACGATCGGCGAGTCGCAGGAATCACCCGCATCCATCACGTCGATCTCCACGGAGGAGGCGCCGATGGCTCCATTCGCGTCGATTGCTCTCAAAGTCACCGGAAAGCGCCCGGCGCGATCGAAGGTATGCGAAGCCGGCGTACCGTTTGTCGCGGGCACGACATCCCATGTATCGGGGAAGATCCACGAGAGCGAAAGCGGATCGGAATCCGGATCGGACGCCGTTCCTTTGAACGTCAGCGTCGTCCCGCGTTGAACGGTCTGCAGCGCGGCAGGGGTGTTGATGGTCGTGACCGGTGGATGATTCGTGATACCGGTAATCGTCAGTTCCCACATTCCGCGACCGTGTGTGGCCGCGCGCAACGCCGAGCCGTCGTCGAGCGCCTTCAGATCATCGACGCCGACGGCCGGGAGGCCGGTGCCGAAGCGCGACCATGTCGCTCCCGCGTCCGTCGAGCGATAGACACCGACGTCGGTCCCGCAGTAGATCGTGGTCGAGTCCGTCGGATCGACGAGGATCGTCTGGGCGGAGAACGCGGGAAGACCATTGCTCGCGGTCGTCCAGATGTTCCCTCCATCGACGGTGGTGAATACCGACGGCAACGACAGGCCGGCGGTCGTCAACCAGACGCGATTGGGGTCGACGGGATCGATGGCCAGGCTCGTGACGCCCTTGTTGAGAAGACCGCGCTCGGCCAGCACCCATGTCGCTCCGCCGTCGGTGGTCCGGAAGACGCCCGCGGCTCCGTTCAGCGACACCATGATGATCTTCGGATTGGATTTGGAGACGGCGATGGCGCCGATGGCGCGATCGGTGCGCCAGGTCGAACCGTCGACCGTCGTGGTCGGGAGAGGAATCCACGACTCCCCGCTGTCGGTCGATTTCCACAGCCGGTACGATGTGGTGTAGACGACGGCCGGATTGGAGGGGTCGATGGCGACGAGCGTGCGGAAGGGAACGATCTCGCCGGGAGGGAAAAACGGCTTCGCGGCGCGAAAACTGGGGGTCGGCGCGCCTCCTTCGATCGTCCGCAGCAGGTTCCCGTTCTGCGTCGAGGCGTAAACGACCGAAGGAGCGGCCGGGTTGACCTGGCAGTCGATGCCGTCGCCTCCGGCCATGGAGTCCCACGTCGTTCCGCCGATGTCCGGGCGGCGGATCGTGCCGTTGTCCTGCAGTCCTCCGAAGATCCGGTTCGGGTTCGTCGGATCGTTGGTGACGAAATAGAACTGACGCGTCACCAGGCCGTCGTTCCGCGGCGTCACGTGGACCGCGCTGTCGGCGGAGGTCCAGATGCCGCCGTCATTGGCGATGTAGAGGAGGCCTCCGGAGTCGTAACGCATGTCGTGGGCGTCGGTGTGAACCGAGGTATTGCTGAACGTCGGCGTCACCCACGTCTGACCTCCGTCTGTCGTTCTGGCGTAGCGGACTCCGCCTGCCAGGACCGTGTTCGGATCGGAGGGGTTGACCACGAGCGTGTTGTCGTATCCGGCCTGCGGCGAGAGATAGGTGTTGACGGCGGGGTTCTGGGCAAGAGCCGTGTCCGCCCATGAGGTGCCGCCGTTCGTAGTCTTGTAGATATGAGAGATATCGTTGCCCGTGACGGCGGTGTTGAGAATTGACAGAGCCGCGTATAGCGTCTGCGGGCTCGAAAGGGATAGGGCCAGGGAGATGCGGCTGAGACGGTTTTGCGTCGTCGACACCGGCAGGCCGGTGGCCGACGGCGTGAACGTCTTCCCTCCATCGGTCGACTTCAGGACCGTGGGCGAGGCGAACGGGAGGGGCGTCGCGCTCGTGCAGCCGCTCTTGACGCAGTTCGCCCCATCCCATGTCGCGGCATAGATCACCAGCGGATTCGAAGGATCACGAACGAGATCGGCGACCTCGCCGTAGGTCGTCGACGAGATCACCTGCGTCCAGGGACCGTCGATGCCGTTTGTCGAGCGGTAAGCCCCGGCGTTCGTACCGACGACGAGCTCCTGCGGATTCGAGGGATGAACGGTGATGCGATGAAAGCCGGTGGCCAGCACTGATGCCGGAAGGGCCCAGGTGATGCCGCCGTCGCTCGAAGACAGGATGCCGATGCCGGGGATCCGATCGCTGTTCGGCCCCGCTTCTCCCGTGCCGAGGTAGATGACCGAGGGTGACGAGGGGGCGATCGCGACCGCGCCGACGGCGAGGTTCGGAATCGTATCCGTCAACGATGTCCAGGTCTGTCCGCCGTCGGCGGTCTTCCATACGCCACCGCCTGCCGAGCCTACGATCGCGGTTCCTGGAACGGTCGGATCCGTGTCAACCGAGAGGATGCGTCCCGCGCCGTTGGTCGGCCCGAGGCTGACCCAGGCGCTGCCCGGAATGGCATTCGGTCCGGTCTTCGCGAGCGCGTGGATGTCGCGCTCCAACCGGTCATGAACCTCGCGTGTTCGCCGCAGCAGCAGTTCCGGATCGATCGTCCCGTTGTCGCCATGGCGCATCAGGTAGTCGAGCGTCCGGCCTTCGAGGTCCTCGCGCGGGTCGGGAGGCGGCGGATTGTCGATCGCCTTTGCGGCGGCGGCGGGGTGAAGGGCTGGTGTCGCTGGTGTCGCGGCGAATGCGACATTCGCGAGGACGAGAAGGAGAAGGACATTCATGGGCAGGTCCCAGCGTCACCCCGCCGTCGCCGGCTCCAGGTCGGCGGCAATGTTCTCTTCGGCCACGTCCAGACGCTTGTGGGTTCGCGCCACCAGCACGTAGATCGACGGGACGACAAACAGCGTGAAGCAGGTGCCGATGATCATTCCGCTTACGAGCATGATGCCGATGCTGTTGCGGGCGCCGGCGCCGGGGCCGCGCGCGAAGACGAGGGGGAGGTGGCCCATGACGGTGGCGGCGGTGGTCATCAGGATAGGGCGCAGCCGGGTGCCGGCGGCCTCGATGACCGCGGCCAGTTTGTCTTTGCCGGTCTCCTGCAGATGGTTGGCGAATTGAACGATGAGAATCCCGTTCCTAGACACCAGACCGACCAGCGTGATCAGACCTACCTGGCTGTAGATGTTGATCGAGGTGAGCCCGAGGAATGAGAAGAGCAGCGAGCCGGAGAGAGCCAGCGGCACGGAGCCGGCCAGGATGATGAAGGGATCGCGGAAACTCTCGAACTGGGCCGCGAGCACGAGGTAGATCAGAATCGCCGAGAGCAGGAAGACGCCGAGGAATTTCGTCCCCTCGGTGCGCAACTGGCGCGACTCGCCCGCGTAGTCGATGGTGAATCCGCGCGGCAGGATCTTCTGCGCCTCGTCCTCGATATAACGCAGCGCCGAGTCGAGGGAGACACCGGGCGGGATCGCGCCCTGGATGCGCACGGCATTGAGCTGCTGGAATCGCTTGAGATCGCGCGGCTCGGTGGATGTCTGCAGGGTGGCGAACGTCGACAGCGGAACCAGCTTGCCGTTCGCGCCGGTGACGTACATCTGCGTGAGCTGCTCGGGTGTGAGTCGCTCGCTGCGTTTGACCTGCGGAATCACCTTGTAGCTGCGGCCCTGGATGCTGAAGCGGTTGACGTAGTTGCCGCCGAGGAGGACCGAGAGGTCGCGCCCTGCCTGCGTCAGGTCGACGCCTTCCGATCGCAGCTTGTCGCGATCGAAAACGACGCGGGCCTGGGGCTGGTCGAACTTCAGGTCGGTGTCGGCAAACATGAACTTGCCGCTGGTGAATGCTTTCTGCACGAGCTGGTTCGCGAACTCGGCCAGACGCGCCGGCTCCGCGGTCGAGACGATGGCCACGTCCACCGGGAATCCCTGGTTCCCCGGCAGCGACGGAGGTACGAGCTCGATGGCGCGAATGCCGGGGATCTTCGAAGTAGCCGCCGATGCTTCCAGAACCAGTTGGGAGGTGTTCTTCTTTCGCTCGTTGTACGGCTTGGCGACCATGCCGCCGAAGCCGCCTGTCGGAAAGATGACCTGAAACGTTGCTTCGGTCTCCGGGAACGAGCGGTAGATCTTGTCGACCTGCGTGGCGAAGAGCTTGGTCTGCTCGATGGTCGAGTTCGCCGCCGCCTGGATGATGCCGAAGACGAAGCTCTGGTCCTCGACCGGCGCCAGCTCTTTCTGCGAGAACATATAGAAGGGAACGATCAGGGAGACGACGATGACCCACAGCGTCAGCACCACCGGCCGGTAGTTGAGTGTTCCGGCGAGCGTGCGAATGTAGCGGTCGCGGAGCTTGTCGAAGCGGGCATTCACCCATCCCGCGAAGCCGCGCTCGGTGTCGCCGGCGCGCAGCAGCTTCGATCCCATCATCGGCGAGAGGGTAAGCGCCACGAAGCCGGAGATGATCACCGCGCCGGCCAGGGTGAAGGCAAACTCGCGGAAGAGCGATCCGGTCAGCCCTCCCTGCAGCGCCACCGGCGTGTAGACCGAGGCCAGGGTGATGGTCATGGCGATGATCGGCGCCACCAGCTCGCGCGCGGCATCGGTGGCCGCCTGGAGCGGCGTCTTGCCCATGTGCAGATGCCGCTCGATGTTCTCCACCATGACGATGGCGTCGTCGACCACCAGTCCTACCGAAAGCACGATGGCCAGCAGCGTGAGCAGGTTGATGGTGAAGCCGAAGGCTGCCATCAGCATGACGGCGCCGATGAGGGAGATGGGAATGGCCACGACAGGGATGATCACGCCGCGAATCGAGCCGAGGAAGAGGAAGATGACGATGATGACGATGAGCAGCGTCTCGGTCAGCGTCTTGAGGACCTCGTCGATGGCGTCCTGGATGTAGGCCGAGGAATCGTAGGGAACGCCCGCCTTCATCCCCGCCGGCAACTGTGCCTGAATCTCCGGCAGAGCCTCGCGTACGTGCTTCATCACGTCGAGCGTGTTGGCGGTCGGCAGCACGAAAATGCCGATGAAGACGGCGGTCTCGCCGTTGAAGCTGACTTCCTGTTCGTACGTTTCCGCGCCGAGGACGACGTCTGCGAAATCGCCAAGCCGGACCACGGTTCCGTTCTGCTGCTTGACGACGAGTTGCTTGAATTCATCGACCGTCTGCAGGTTTGTGTTGGCCACGAGGTTGACCGAGGTCATCGATCCCTTCGTGGCCCCGAGCGCGGAGAGATAGTTGTTCGCCGCCAGGGCGTCGTGCGCCATCGACGGAGAGATGCCGAGGGCGGCCATCCTGTCCGGCTTGAGCCATACGCGCATGGCGAAGGTGCGGTCGCCGAAGATGTCGGCCCGCTGCACGCCGCTGATGGCGCTCAGCTTCGGCTGGACGACGCGGGTGAGGTAGTCGGTGATCTGGTTCTGATCGAGCTCCTTGGATGAGAAGCCGAGATACCCCGCCGCAAACTGGCTGTCCGTGGTCTGCAGGTCGATGATCGGCGCTTCCGCTTCCGGCGGAAGCTGATTGCGGACCTGAGCGACTTTGGACTGGATCTGGGTGAGGGCGGCGTTGGTGTCGTAGTTCAGTTTCAGATGGACGGTGATGGTGCTGACGCCCTGGGCGCTGGACGACTCCAGGAAGTCGATGCCGTCGGCGCCGGCGATGACGCGCTCGAGCGGCGAGGTGATGAATCCGCGCACCAGGTCGGCATTGGCGCCGACGTATGCGGTCGTGACCACGACGTTGGCCATGTCGCTGCGCGGGAACTGGCGAACGGTCAGCGAACGGATGGCCTGCAGTCCGGCGATGAGAATCACCAGATTGACCACTACCGCCAGCACGGGCCGGCGGACGAAGAGATCGGTGATTTTCATCAGCTATCTTCCGGCTTCGGGCTTGGGTTGTTCCCCGGTTGAACTTTGTTGTTGACGATCACGGCCGCTCCCGGCCGCAGCTTGAACACGCCCGAGGTGACCACCTCTTCACCCGGCTTGAGACCGGTGAGCACGGCCACCTGATCGCCGCGCGCGTCGCCGAGCTTCACGAATTGCTGGCGAACGCCGCGATATGTTTTCTTGTCCGGACCTTTCATGTCCTCCACGATGAACACCGAATCGCCGAAGGGGGCGTAGCTGATCGAGGAGACCGGAAGAGTGATGGCCGTCGTTTGCGCGCCGCGGGCGAACCGCGCCTCGACGAACATGCCGGGATGGAGCTTTCCGGCCCGGTTGGCGAAGGTGGCCTGCACCTGACCGTTGCGGGTGGCAGCATCGATGACGGAGTCGAATGCAGTGACCTTGCCGGCTTCCGGCCCGCCGCCGGTATCGGGGGTCACTTCGACGTCGGAGCCGATGGCGAGCCGGCTCATCTCCTGCTGCGGCACGCTGAAGTTCACGTAGGCCGGCTGAAACGACTGCAGCGGGACGATGGGGGCTCCGCCGGCGAGATACTGGCCGAGGTTGACCTGGCGGATGCCGAGCACTCCGTCGAAGGGGGCGCGAATGATCTTGCGCTCGATGGTGGCGCGGAGCTCCGTGACGCCGGCGTCGGCCTGTTTGATTTGCGCGGCCGAGGTGTCGTACGTCGCTTGCGGGATGATGCCGGCCGCCAGCAATCCCCTCTGCCGCTCGACGTCGCGCCGGGCCAGATCCCGCGCCGCTTCCGCCGAGGCGAGCTGGGCTCGTTCCTGTTTCGCATCCAGCTCGACCAGCACGTCGCCCTTCTTCACCGGCCGTCCCGACTCGAAGTTGATCTTGTCGACCACTCCCGGAAGATCGGCGCTGACGGTGACGCCTTGAACCGCGGCAACGGTTCCAATCGCCTTCACGGTCGCGTTCCATGCCTCCTGCTGGGCGACGACTGTCGTCACCGCCTCCGGCGGGGGCTGAAACGACCCCATGGCCATGGCGGACTTGATCTGAAAGTACTTGAACAGACCGATGACCGCGATGAACGCGATCACCACGGTGAGCATGAGAGCCATCCGCTTTTTCATCGCGCGGGATTATAGAAGGGATGTTGATCCGCAGATGACGCGTTTATCCGAACAATCTGATTGACCTCCGTGCCTGCCGGCGCAAGCCAGGGACCGATGTGGCACAGACACTCTTGTCTGGTCCGGGTCTCGCCACGACTCAGGATTGCAAGCTCTCAGGGCCGGCCGGCCTTCGGCCGGGGCACAGACAAAAGTGTCTTTGCCACATCGGTCCTGCTCGTCGGCACCTCTCGCGGATGACGACACATCTCTTTTATTTTCAGCCTGATCAGCACGCTTGGTGCCCTCACGGTGGCAGGAACTTTGCGATGTTATTCGCCGATGCACACACTTCCAAGGAGGATTCCATGACGAACAAGAAGAGCTTTTTTGCGCCGCTCGTCGCTGCCTGCGGCCTGGCAATGCTGCTGAGCACGGCGGCCACCGCGGCGCCTCAACCGCAGGACCGCGACGACTATCGCTTCCGCGCCGATCGGATCTCGACGGTGGGAATCATCACCAGCATCAACCGTGAGGGGGATCAGTACCGCGTCGTTCTCAATCACGGCAGCTATACGTACTTCTTCGCGGTGTCCACGATTCGCGGCCGCGACATCCGCGTCGGCGATCGTGTCCGCATCGGCGGAACGGTCAATGGTGACGCCGTGAATGCTGATTGGGTCGCATTCTCGGGAGAGCCCGCGTATGCCAGTGATCCGTCGTACCGAGGCGTGCCCTACGGTTCGAGCGGATGGATGAGCGGAACGGTCATCGAGGTCAACCGCCGTCTCAACTACATCACGATCCGCGACGACTCCTCCGGTGTCCCGGTGAAGGTGGACGTGCGCAACATGGACACGAGGCGCTCGGTCAACGTCTGGCGGACGCGCAACGGCGACCACGTCAGCCTGATGGGCTCGTGGTCGAACCGGGATACGTTCGTCGTCTCGATCGTGCAGTACTGATCTTCCACGCCACTCACCCTGCCGCCGCCGGCCCGAAGCCGGCGGCGGCAATCATCCGCTCATTTCGTGATCCGGCAGATGAACGGATAGTTCGTGTTGTCGATGATCGGCTCGATCCCGAAGAAGTCGTTCAGAACGGACTCCGAGGTGCAGTACGCGCCTTCCACCCAGGCCTGATCGTTGGAATAGGCTTCGCCCACGATGAAGATGTTCGCGTCGGCGCCGGCGATGAGCTGCGACGGTTTCCTGATCTTCCTCTGTACGTCCGCGACGTCATAGTGCGCGGCCCAGGCATGATACCCGGCGTTGAAGGGAGGCAGCGACCAGTCCATGTAGGCAGCGTCGCGGGGCTCCGGCACGGCGCTGTAGTCTGAATTCGGTCCGAAGTGGATCTCGGCAAGTTGCTTGCGCAGCATCTTGACCATCCGGGCCGGCACCTTTCGCGGGCCTTTCAGCGGCTGTGTATCTTCCGAAATCGGGACATGGCGCTCTTCCTTCGGGCCGATCTCCAATTCCTGCCAGAAGGTGGTGAAGGTCTCGTCGTCATAACTGGCGAGCAGCCCGTAGATCGGTTTGCCGTTCTGATCCTGTGCGTTGTTCCCGAAATAGACCACCATGCGGATCGGCGTGTCCGTCATGCTCGGTCCGATGGTGTTACGCTTCGCGGCGGTCAGCAACTGACCTTGCTGTTTCACCGTGAGCCGTTCCTGGATGAGCTCCTGCACTTTGGTGATGAAATCGGCGGTCGAGGCGAAGGGCTGCCCGAGAATTCCGTTGTTTCCCGGGCCACTACCCTGAAGGGCCTTGAGATAGCTCGCCGGGAAGCCCTCCTTCTTCAGTGCCAGGATCACGTTTGCCGTAACCACGTAGCCGGTGAGCGCCGGGGGATACGTCGTTTGCGAACTGAGCCACCACTCACTATCGAAGAACATCCCCACCTTGTAGGAAGGTTGCATGATCGTCGATTCCAGATACAACTGGACTTTCTGGTGGTTCAGGACGTCGAGGCCGTCCGTCTTCACGAAGCGTGTTGCCTGCGCCACCAGGTCGAGCGCATAGCGCGGCATGGCCAGCCAGGCGGCATCCGTGGTGCGCGATCCGGCGCTCGACCACGGCTTCTCGCGCGTGGCGTAGGTGTAATCGATCACCTTGTTTCGTGCGACGATCGAGTGCAGCCGTGTGTTCGGGTAATACTTGAAATGCACGCCCTTCTTCCTGGCCAGTTTCACGATCTCGTCGAACAGCGCCGTGAACATTCCGGAGTAGCCGATGGTGAGCGTGTTGTACTGGCCGCCCGGGGCGAACTCGTCGTTGGCGTTGAAGGCCACCGCGGAATTCTCGTTGATGACGTTCGATGAGTAGCCGTTTCCGTCGCCGGTGTAGTTGTAACCCTCCGAGCCGAGCTGGTCATACATCAGATCCCAGTAACCGATGTTCTTCACCAGATCGCCCTTCTGGAAGATAGAGGATTCCGGCAGATCCGCGGTGATCCGGCCGTGCTGGTAGAAGGCATCCCATTCGGCGCGGGATTTCGCGCCGTTCACAGCGATGGCCTCGACGATTGAAAAGCCCTGGTCGGGGGGCGCCGCCGCGCCATAGTGATCGACGTTGTAAGGCGCCGGGCTGCTGGACGAGATGTCATTCAGATACTTGTTCTTCGAGCGCAGGTAGAACAAGGGATTGCTCGACTCGTTGAACGGCACCGAATACTTGGTCAGGTCCAGTTGCGCGATCACCGTGGTCACCAGGCGATGGCCCGTGGCCATGCCGCTGTTGGCGTCTTTGGCGGAGGTGTTCCATTCCGAATAGCGCATGCCGCCAAGCTCGACATACGACTTCGTCTTGTCGTTCTCGTAATGCCAGGTACACACGCGGGCTCCCGGCGCGCGGGTCCCCTGGTGCGCCTTGGAGAAGTCGTACTGGCCCCAGTCATACAGCTCGAGCACGTCGCCCTTGCCGAGTTGCTTTGCCTTGGCCTTCGCGTTTCCTGGCGTGCCGCTGAGCAGCCGCCACGCGGTGTAAAGCCCGGCGGCGCCGGCGCCGAATATGGAGTAGGTCTTCGTAGTCATGGTCGCTCTCTCCTGTCAGAGGAGTGTCGCACGAGATGGGAATCCCTACCCCCCTGGGTAGGACCGATGTGCCACAGCGCGGGCTTCGCCCTCAACCCAACGCGATTGGACGCCAGCACTGGCCGGATGCGCGCGACGGCGCGCTCCACAATCCAGCCCCGCGCTCGGCGTAGCGCGAGCGCGGGGTACAAGGGTGTCGCCAATTTCCCGGCCGCGGAGGCGGCCGGGACAAGACCGCCCAATTTGCACCAGAAGCGCGATACGGCACACTCCTATGGCGGCCGCCTCCGCGGCCGCACCTCGACGACCACCGATACCCCGCGCTCGCGCCGCGCCGAGCGCGGGGCTGAATTGTGTGACGCGCCTCCGCGCGCAACCGTCCTCCATCGGTTGCCTACGGACGGCTTCTCGACGGCGGGGGAAAATCTTCGCGTCGCACGCAGAAACTACTGATCAGTAGTACAGACACTCTCGTCTGTGCTGGATCTGGCCACGACTCAGGATTGCAAGCTCTCAGGGCCGGCCGGCTTCGGCCGGGGCACAGACAAGAGTGTCTGTGCCACATCGGTCCCTGGATTGCGGGGACAGAGAAATGCCCGCCGGCCGCGCACCCTCCCTCACACCAGCCGCGGCCCAGCCGCCCACGCCGAGAGCACGATGCGCTCGCCTCGGGTTACGGGTGACACGGAGTGCCAGGCGAAGCTGGGGAAGAGGAGGCAGTCGCCGCGATCCATCCTTAGCGTGCGGCGGCCGGCAACCGTCAGATCGCCGCCGGACCAGGAGCGCGACGGCACGAGCGGCACGATCGCGGTGATCTTGCTCTGGTCGGTGCTGGTGTAGTCGTAATCCATGTGCGGGCGCGTGTAGCCGGCGATCCCGTACTTCTGGATGCGCATCGGCTCGACGATTCCCGACAGCGCGAATCCCCAGGCGTTGTAGCGCGCGAACGTCCGCGCGATCTTCGTGAACGCCCACGGCGCGTCGTCCGGATGGAGATAGCAGATCCGCACGTCGCGTTTGATCTTCTTCCCTCCGCTCCGGTAATACCGTCCATGCTCCTCGCTGAACTGCAGCAGCTCGCGGCACTCGTCGGCGGAGAAGAGCGACCGGCAGACGCGCACCCAACCCGGTTTGTGAATCTTCTGCGGAACGGGAAAGAGGACTTCATCGACTTCATACGGCATGGATCACTCCAGTCAGCTCCTTTCCTCGACGACGGCCCGCTCCTTGACGAGCCACGACAGCACGGCCTCGGCACGATCGCGTCCCAGCGTTCCCGACCACTGATCGACGATGCGGCGGGCGGGCGTGCGGGGGCGGATGGAGGCGACGATCGGCGGGAGCGCCGTCGTACCGAGGAAGGCCACGTCGTTGCCGGATGCCGTACGAATCGCCGGCGCAAGCTCGACGAAGTGATCGCGGATCGTCGGAACGACGACCTGGGCATCCGCGTTCGCGGAGAGTAGCGTCTCGTCATCAACGTGGTCGTCATCGACGGGCACGCTTTCGGCCTCCCCTCCCCTGCCGTACGAATCGGCGGCCCACTTCGCATGCTGCGCGGCGGCCCGGGCGATGTGCGACGAGTAGAAGGCGATCGCCGCATCGCCATTCTCGGATCGGTTCAGGATCGTATTGATGGCAACCGCGGCCACGATGCCGCTTCCGAGCGCGGCCTGCACTCCGGACGACGAGATCGGGTCGATGGCGAAGGCCGCTTCGCCGGCGGCGGCTGATCGTTCATCGATCGGCGACTCGCAAACGTACGGAGTGGCGTCGGCGGCGCGCGGCGGTTCCATTGTGTCGAGAGCTGCGAGCCACCCGAAGAGCGTGGAGCCGCGAAGCGTCTCCGTCATCGGCGCGGAATCGTTACCGAACGCCATGGCGCTGAATGTTCCATCGGGAAGGGTTGTCCCCCACAGCCAGCGATCACCGCATCGTTCAACGAGGGTCTCCGCCGGAGAACGTGCGACGCGACAGCGCGCGTGCCAGGCGATGAGCCGTTCGGCCGTGAATCGCCGCGCGCGCCGTGAGAAGCTGGCGCGGCCGCTGGCATCGACGAGAAATCGCGCGTCGATCGTTCGCCCGTCTGACAGGCGGATGCGCCATCCTCGGTCGGTCACATCGACCTGTTCGGCCGAGACCGGCTGCGCGATCTCGACGCCGGCCTCACGCGCCGCATCGAGCATCAGCGCATCGAAACGGGCGCGGTCGACGATGAGCGATGGCCGCCCGGCCCGAACGCGCCTCGTCTCCCCATCCCACCGCAGCAGCGTATCGAACGAGAGCCGGAAACCGGCGCGCTCGATCTGCCGCGCGATGTCCAGGCTCTCGAAGTGGACCCAAACGCCCGGCGAGAGTGACTCGCCGACGTGCGGACGCGGAAAGGTGCTGCGCTCGGCCAACAGCACCGAGCAGCCGAGCATGGCCAGGCGGCGCGCCGTCGCGCTTCCCGCCGGTCCGCCGCCCACCACCAGCACATCGATCATGATGCTGATCCGAAGAAGCTTGGCGCTTCGCGCAGCAACTCCACGTACGTCTCGAGGCAGTAGTGCAGCCAACCGCGGATGTAATCGCACGCGGGGCGGCCGCGATGAATCACCTCGTGATGACAGCCGCCGCTACACATGTAACGCGCCCAGCACGAACGGCACGGCTCCTGCCGCGACACATGGCGATCGGCGAGCCACTGCGATTGGCGCTGACGATCGATCCCGTTGGCCACGTCGCCCATGGCCCCGGCATCATCGGCAACGAAGCGATGGCAGGCGGCGAGCTCACCGTCGGCGGAGACGCCGAGGTAGCTCGCCCCAGCGCCGCAGGGATAGGGACGATGCGTGCCGCGATCGATCTCGCGCAGCGCATTGATGAGGTTCGCGAACGCGTAACGCTGGCCGGCGATGACGCGGCGACGGAGCTCGTCACCGCACTCGATCATCGCCGCGAGCATCCGATCGAGATCGGCGGCATGCATTTCGACGGCGTTCCCGGACGTCCCTTCAGGCGAGGCCAGCATCGGCGAGAAACCAACGCTGTGAAATCCGCGAGCGAGAAAGTCGTCGAGCGTCTCGCGGAGCGCGAGGTTGCGCGGCGTGACGGTCACCCGGGCGGAAACCTGCATCCGCCGCTGCGCGCGAAGAAGCGGGGTGACCCTGGCCATGACCGCGTCGAAGCTGCCACGGCCACCCTTGAAAGGCCGCTGGGCGTCGTGGGCCTCGCCGATGCCGTCGACGCTGATCGTCACCGCGAATCCGTTCGCTTCGAAGAACTCCGCGTCGCCGTCATCGATCAACGTTCCATTCGAGGTGATCGAGAACGTGGCCACGGCGCCGCTCTCCCGCGCGCGCTGCTGGGCGTGCTCGGTGGCGCGGCGGACGACGCCGCGATTGATCAACGGCTCGCCGCCGAGAAAGGCGATGTTCACCTTCTCACCCGCGGCGACGTCACTAAAAAGAAGATCGATGGCCGCAACGGCCGTCTCGATCGGCATGTTCTTGGCCGCTCCGCCGAACTCGCCCTGCTGCGCGTAGCAGTAGGTACACCCGAGGTTGCACTTCTGGGCCACGGCGAGCGAGATCGCGCGCAGCGGCGGATCGCGGAGCGGGACGTCATCGACAAAGGGCCGCGCGTCCAGCCCGAGCGCGGCGATGCTGGCGCCGACCGCCACTTCGTCACGCGCATCGACCGCTGCCGCGATCACGGCGTAGGAATCGGCGTCGAGCTCGTAGATGCGGTTTCCGTTCGGAATGAGAATGTGCCGGTCGCCGAAAAGATGCACGGCGGGGCTGCGCGGAGCAGAGACGAGGTCAGACACGCTCAGTCCGTGTCCTGGCCGGCGATCTCGAAACGGAGCACCTTTTCCCAGCGCCGGAACATGTCTTCGTATGTGAACAGACCGGGCGATTGAAAGTCGTCGGGTTGGTACTGCTTCGAGCCCGAGCCTCGCACCTGCATCCAGTTCTCGCCGACACTGTTCCCCTGCGGCCCGGTCTCGACGTTGACATAGTCGGGACGGCTGGCCGCCCAGTAGTAGCAGGCACACTCGCGGTAATCGTTCTGCCACGGCGAGCAGAGACTCTGCGTGAGCTGGCCGGGCTCGACGAGATCGCGGGCGATCACGGCGCTTTCCGGCTCGAAGAACTTGCGCACCAGCAGAGTCACTCGCCTGGTCTCGGCGTCGGGACCGACCGGATCAGTGGCCTTTTCACGGGTGAACTCGCACGTGACCTTTTGTCCGCCGGCGGCGACAAGCTCGGCGAAGGCATTCGACCACTCGAGAGCCTGCGCGCCGAGGTCGATCTCCGTGCCGTTCGTATTCGGACCGCGAACATTGACGATGATTGGCTGATGGATGTTGCCCTCCGGGCCGGGAATGGTGACCTTCACCAGACGGTGAAAGCGCAGGTCCTCGTGCCCCGGATCGGTACCGACGACGAGGTTGTCCGCCTCGTGCATCTCGATGCCGTCGAACAGTTTCTTCCAGACGTTGCGGAAGTCGAGCTCGAGGCCGGGGAAGCAGTTCGAGATCGCGGAGGTCGGGAGCGTACCGGGGGGATTGCCGGCGGCGCGATACGAGAGCTGCTCGTGCAGCGCGGCGGAGTCGATGCGCTTCGGCGCGAATTTCCCTTCCATGGCCTGCACGGCCAGCGGCACGCCGGCGCGCGCGGTGCGGTTCCTCGGACGCACCCTGGTGCTCATTCGGTCTCCTTGCCGGGAGGCGTGGTCGGAGCGGTGAAGGTCGCGGCACGCGCGTCCTCGGATGTAGCCTGCTTGTTGCCTGATCCAAGCACGGCGTTGTATTGCCGGCGTGTGAGCGCCAGGTGCAATCCGTCGGCACCGCGCATCATGGCCGGCATCTTCCGGCGCCCGCGGTCGGTCAGGTCGCCGACTTCGTCAAACTTGCGCAGCACCTGGCCGAACCATGTGGCGCTGCCGCTTCGAATCGCGGCGAAGACGCTCTGATGAAGTGCCTGCAGCGCCTTCGAGTCGACGATCGCCGGGGCCATGATCGGCTCCTGGGCACGATTCCAGTTTGTGTCCTGCGTGGACATGCTGTTCGCGACACCGCCGTCGATCGGGTTCCCGTTGAGCGCGGCCGTGTTCTGCAGACGCACGGTCTCGAAGGCGCGACGAATGATCTCCTCCGTCCACTCGAGGGAGACTTCATCGTTATCGGGGTTGGGACCGAGCAGCGCCTGCTCGAGCTCGTCCGCGACCGTGCGCACGGGGAAGCTGTCGGGGGCGAAATCGGGAGGGCCGGCCCCGATGCGCGCGAACGCCTGCAACACCGGCCTCTTGTCAGCCATGATTCTCACTTCGACGATGCCGTCGCATTCGTCGTCTAGATAGCCGCGGCTCGTTGATCGCGGGTCGTCGAGATTCGCGTAGATCGGGCTCGGAGCCGTGACGATGGACGTTGGCCTGGCGTAACTGTCGCTGTAGCCGCTCCATGTTCCGCGGCGGGTGTCGTAGACCACGCCGCCCGTCAAGTCGCCCTCCTGACTCCGCTTCTTCGCGCCGTAGATGAGTCCCTTCGCCGGCGTGAAGCGGAGCCGAATCTCAGGAAACTTGCGCCCCGGGCTAATAAACTGGACGTCGCCGAAGGGGATGCTTCTTCCTCTCAGGAAGTTCTCGCAGCGCCCGGTCAGCAGGTGCAGCCCATGGCCGCGGAACCAGCCGGTGTCGGCTTCGATGCGGTCGGGCGGCTTGTTGGTGCGGCGAAAGGCCTTGAGGTTGCCGACCTGCGCACGCCACTCGACATCGTCGACCGAGAGCTTGTTCTCGGCGAGGAGCGACGTGGTCAGCGGAACGAGCACACCGTCGACGTCGGCCCACACCTCGAGAAACGGCGCAACCGGTTTCACTCGGCCGCCGGCATCCTTGAATTTGATCGACCTCGGCGTGTAGGAACGAACGATGGTGCCGCGATGCCGATCGACGACAAGCGTCTCGGCGCCATGGATTTGCCGGAACCCCAGCGGATCATCCTCGGCTACACGGACGTCGTAGTTCTCGAGCGGCTCGGGCGAGGACCCGAGGCGCCCGATCGCAAACGGCGGAAGGATGCGTAGACCGCGGATCGTCATGAGCTCGCCTCCTGCTCCGCTTCGAAATCCGCTGCCGCGGTCAGAAGCGTCTCGACTACCTCCAGCTCCCGTTTGTCGTGATCGCGGAGCGCGCGGAGGTACTCGCGGTGCGGTTCATGGGTGGGGCCGAGCTGTTCGTCGAGCTCGCGAATGATCCGTGCCGAGGCCAGGATCAGATCGCGCTGCACGCGCCACTTGTCGGAGTCCCAATCAGGGAGGGCAAGCGTGTACGCCACCTCGAACGGCGGTGCGGCGCGCGCGTCGCCGCCGTCTTCGCACAGCGGCAGCGTCACCAGGATGCCGGCGATCGAGCGCAGGTTGTACATCTCGCCGAAGGTCCAGGCGATGAGGTTCCCGCGCGCCGTCGGCCGGTCCACGGCGTCGCCGGCTTTGACGTGGAGAGCATGTTTGAGCGTGAAGAGAAGCTTGCGGTAGCGGACGTTGAAAAGGTTCGCCCACAACAACGACTCCGGCGCCGTGATGATCGTGCAGGCGAGCGATGCCTTGACGGGATCGTCATTCTGTCGCTCCACGGTCGACGGGTTCGTCGGGATATTGCGCGAGGGTGGATCATCCTCAGGGAAGGCTTCGTAGATGGTCAGAAAGCGCTCGAAGTGGGATTTCTGGTCAGGGTTCTTCCTGCCCGTGTCGAGGGTCGGCGCTTCTCCCTGCTTCGCGATCGAGTGAAGGGCATCGAGCACGGAATGGCGATCGGTGGTGCGCATGACCAGAAGGTGGGGCGTTCCTCGCGGCGACGTGAGACCCATGTTCCCGCGCTGCCCGTCGCCATAGCCGCGTCCCCATTCGTCCCAGTTGGCCTGGTACGGCTCAGTGTCGGTCCGGAAGTCGTCAGCAGTGAGCGCATGCCGATCCTTGAACAGGTCGATGAGCTTTTCGTAGAGCGTGCCGACCGGCAGGATCTCGCGCTGATTGTCGGCTTTGCGCGCTCGATCGCGGATCAGCTTGCCCTTGGCCGTCTTCAGCCAATCTTCCGGCGCCTCGGCCACGACGTACTTCGCCAGCGAATCTTTTGTCGCCGGCTCGAGCTTGAAATAGAACGGATAGAAGTCGCTGCGGAACGGGTAATCCTCCCGCTCCAGGTGCAGCGGCCCACCGATCAGCCGGAGGATGTTCTGTACGGTGATGAGATGCCCCATCTCCTCCTTGGCGATCCCGAGAATCACTTCCCGCCATTGCCGGGCATCCTCATGCCTGCCATCTTTGATCTCCGCGCCGCCGAGCGAGTAGGCGGCGTAGAGGTACTGCACCATCAGCGAATGCTCCACCTCCGCGGCCACGTGGAGCAGGAAGACAGCGTAGTCATGCCAGGACAGCTCGTTCGGCAGAAGCAGCTTCCCGGCGGCGGCCTTTCGCGCGCCGCGCGGCGCGGGCGGGGGGAGGTATCTGCCAACGAAGTTGCGCATGTTGGGTCTTCATATAGGAGTGTAGCGCAGGGAGATTTTCCCTACCCTCGGGGTGGGGGCATAAAGCCAAGGGCAAGGCGCCGCGATAGCGACGCGGTACGCTAAGCCCCGGTGGCGGTGTATTTCGCGGTGAGTAGGACTGAGCCGACCGCAGGCGTAGCGCCGTCGGCTCGACGGCTGGACCGCTGGCGGCTCGCCGGCGGTTTTAGAAGGGCCACCGCCGAGCCGGCGGTGGTCCAGCCAGCGAGCCGCTGGCGCTACGGATGCCCGGAGAAGTGCGCGACTATCCGCGAGAAGTAGGTGAACTATCCCCGAGAAGGGTGCGAACCCTCTCCGAGAAGGGCGATTATCTCCCCGAGAGAAGGGTGTGAACCTTCCCCGAGAAGCGCGAGCGCCTTCCTCGGGAGGGGCGAGCATCTTCCCCGAGAGCGGCGAGCATCTTCCCCGAGAGGGGCGAGCACCTTCCACGAGAGCGGTGAGCACCTTCCACGAGAGCGGTGAGAACCTTCACCGAGAGGGGCGAGCACCTTCAGCCAGAGGGGTGAGCACCTTCACCGGGAGGGGTGAGCACCTTCACCGAGAAGGTCGTCTACCATCCCCGAGAAGGTTGGCTACTATCCCCGAGAAGAGTGCTCACCATCCCCGAGAAGGTTGTCTACCATCCCCGAGAAGGTTGTCTACCATCCCCGAGAAGGTTGTCTACCATCCACGGTAAGTGTGATCTGCATGGACGAGAAGGTTGTGTACGAGCCGGGAGAAGGTTGGGTAGGGTGGGGGGGTA
>Ga0307470_10000471_pt1 | contig 19931 bp, 17 predicted proteins | sample atmos_gasesAM3C__FD_204565 | JGI IMG/M metagenome (GOLD analysis project Ga0307470, IMG submission 204565) | Hardwood forest soil microbial communities from Morgan-Monroe State Forest, Indiana, United States - atmos_gasesAM3C_05 | ecosystem: Environmental > Terrestrial > Soil > Temperate forest... | reverse complement strand
TGTGCGCTCAAATCATTGCTGTAAAAGGCATTACCCGTGCAAGGAGGCGGCCCACCGGCGTAGCAGCCGAAGCTGCTCACCGAACTGCCCTGCGCCGTGGTGTTGATGTTGTAGTAGCGCGTACCGGCGGTGATGGTGAGCGTCTTGGGGATGATGTCGAAGTCGGCCGAGCCGAATACCGCCTTCTGCGTATAGCCGCGGGTGATGTCGTCGAAGAACGAGGTATTGTCGGTGCGTGTGTTCGGATTTCGCACATACGCGCCGGGCGCCGGGCCGATGTCGGTCAAGCAGCCGATTTGGGCGGCCGTCGTGCAGGGCGGCAAGGTCTTGTAGTACCAGTCGATATTCTCGCCGATGGTGTACTTCTCCCAGAAGATTCCGCCGATGCCGCGCAGCCGCCAGTCGTCCGGGGTGCTCGCGCGCAGTTCTTGACTGTTGTGCGTGGCAGTGTCGGTTTCGTGCCAAAACGAGCTGGGCGAAAAGCAATGTTTCGCGGTGCCGGGTTGCAGCACCGGGTCGCCGCTCGTGCACTGATAGTAGTCCGCATAGACGCCGCGGGCGTAATTCGTATAGTCGCCTTCCTGGTCGATTTTGCGGACCATGTAGCTGCCCGCGTACACCAGCTTGATGTCGCCCACTTTGCCGTTCAGGGTCAACGCGGTATTTTCAAATTTGTCCTTGTTGTACGCCGGGTTATACAGCTGCACCGAGAGGTCGGGCAGCGTTTCGCCGGCCGAGCTTTTCGGCGTGACATAGAAGACGCCCTGCGAGTGCATGTCCTGGTATGACTGGACCAACAGCGCATTCCAATCTTCATTGAATTTGTAGAGAGCCCCGACACGCAGTCCCTGATAGGTGACGGGATTGATGGCATTGCCGACCAGGCTGTTGTTGTTGATCGATGGACTGCCGGGAGGCACGCCGTAGGAGGTGGGTGTCGCACCGCCCGAGCACGCTCCCCCCGCCAGAGTGCTTCCGGCCGGACAGCCCGTCGCATAGCCGCCGTAGTGAATACCGATATCCGTCGGAAGACGGCTGAATGTGCCGGGGATGTTGTTGATGTAGCCGCCCCGGGTATCGCTGTAGATGACGCCGCGCACCGCCAAGGTATCGGCTATCAACGGCAGGTTGATCATCGCATCGACGCTGCTGCTGTTGTCGCCGCCGCTGGTATAGGCATAGCCGGCGTTGACGTTGGCTTCGGTGACGTCGAGCTTCGGCTTGTTGGTGATGTAGCGCAGCACGCCGGCTTGTGCGCCGGCGCCGAACAGCGTGCCCTGCGGTCCTTCGAGAACCTCGATGCGCTCTATGTCTGCCGCGTAGACGTCCAAATTCCGGCCCGGCAGTTGACCGGATTGATCATCCAGGTAGACCGCGACGTTCGGAAAGCTGCCGATACCGCTCGAACCTTGGGTGGCCAGAGTGGAGGTTGCAAGCCCTCGCATGAAAATGACGCCCTGCCCAGGTCCATTGCTCGCCGCCGTCACGTTGGGCAGGTACTTGACGAAGTCGTCGAACGTGGTAACGCTCAACTGCGTCAGCGTCTCGCCGGTGAGCGCTTGAATTTGGATGGGAACGTTCTGCATGTTCTCCGAGCGCCGCTGCGCGGTGACGGTGATCTCTTGGATCGCGTCGGAATTTGATTCGGCGTCGGGCGCCGTCGCGGCATGCGCGAAGCCGGCGGACGAACCGCCGAGAATGACGGCTATCGCATAGGACAATTTTGAATTCACGGTTCATCCCTCTGTGTTTCGTTATCCGGCACTCGAGTCGTCTTCGTTCTTGTTGTTGTTCGTCTCTCCATCGGCTGATTGCGGCCGCAATCCGGGCTCTTGCGCCCTCCGCACGCTGCATGTTAAGTCGGCGGTGTGGTCAGGACTTGCGGTATTGCGACGGCATCCTATCCAGACGCGACGCCCGTGGAAACTCCTGATCTTACAAAAAAGACCGCGCCCCAGCTTGCCTTTTAGCTGCAGCGCGGCACGTCTGCGCCGGCCTTCAGGCCGGGGCGGCAGTGGACGGAAGACGCACGGTGACGCGGCAGCCTTCGCCGACGATGGAGTCGAGCTCGAGAGTACCGCCCGCCGCACGCACGTGCTCCCGCAGCTGTGCGAGGCCGAACCGCTTCCCGGAGAACGGCGCGGCACGCTGCACATCGAATCCAACGCCTTCGTCGACGACCGTAATCTCCACCATCGCCGGGCAGACGTCGACTTCCACCTCGGCGGACTGCCGCTGCGAGTGCTTACGGGCGTTCATCAGCAGCTCCCGGATGCAGCGGTAGATCAATCGCAGGCGGTCGCGCGGCAGGTCCACGCTTCCGGAGACGCGCCACCTCACGCCGAACCCGAAGCGCCTCTCGAAGAAATCGGCCAGCCATCGCAGCGTCTCGCCGAGCGACGCATGATCGAGCCCTGGAGGACTCAGATCCTGAATCATCACGCGCAGACCCTCCTGCGCCTCGCGGGACGCCTCGGCCGCCTCGTCGAGCAGCACGGTGAGCGTCTGGCTCGCATGGGCGCGCATGGCGGCCAGAGTCATGCTCTGTCCGGCCAGAACCTGACCGATGCCGTCGTGCAGGTCGGCAGCGGTCTTGCGGCGCGCGGTTTCCTCCGCGGCGCCCAAGGCGATTGCATAGTCGCGAAGCGCCGCGTGCTCGCGGGCAAGCTCATCGAGGAGCGCGCGCTGCTTCAATGTCATCAGATTGACGAGCAGAGCGCCGCCGCAGCCGATGACGAGGAACACGTCGATCGAGATGACGACGTTGCGCCAGCCGTCGGTGCTGACCACATCTCGATAGATGCCGACCCCGTACCCCGCAAAAAGCACGACGCCGGCCGCGACGATCACCACCCCAATGTTGGTCGCCCGGCGTGAAAAACGCAGCGCCAGCCACGTCAGCGGAACGGCGAACAGCATCGGCTCCATCAGCGGATCCACCGCCGCCCAGGGCAGCACGGCGAAGAACGCGAACAGCGCCAGTATGAGGCACGCGACCGCCCATCGTTCCCAGGTTTTTGCGGGCGTCGGAGCCGGTTCCGAGAATCCGAAGATCAGCCCGAACAGCATCGGCGCAAGCGTGACGATCGTGAGCACCGATGCAAGCACCCAAAGGACGATGTCGGCCGGCGTCAAGGACAATTCCACTGCGCGGGCGCCGGCCGATGCGCCGAGGAGGGCACCCGGCAGCACACCCGCGAAAAGCGCGATGATCCAGAGCGGCGATACCACGAATTGAAAGCGGTCCTGCGTGCGAAACAGCCGCATGCCGCGTGCCAGAGCCGCGGGACCCGCCGACGCCAGCATGTTTGCCAGCGCGAAACTGCAGCTCGACGCCAGCGACGGGAGTGTGTGGAACGCCACCCAGTACAAGATCCATCGTGACAGCATCTCCCATGACAGGATGCCGGCAGCCACGAGCGGCCACAGCCGCGCGGGCAGCAGCATGAAGGCGGCGAACGCCAGCGCGTTCGACGGCCAAATAGCCGCCGGTCCCGGGACCGTCTTCGACAGGAATCCAAGCGCGTACAGCAGCGGGTATCCGAGGATCAACCCCCAGGTGATGCGCCGGTCGAAGCGCCGCTCGTCGCGCGTGGGAAGTAATTCAGTCCAAGTCAACATACAACTTGATTCCCTTCACAATGTATACCCCTCGAATCCGTCACAACGTGTGGCGCAGATCCTGCAGTGCAAAGCCGGACAACGGCAGGTCCAATCCGCGCAGCCAGGCCATGGCTTTGAAGCGTTCGCCCATTTCTCCCGGCATCATCAGCTGCCGCGCCTGATTGGCCAAGCGCGCAAATTCGCCGTCATCGCCGGCGGCCATGGTTTGCATTTCACGGTCCACGCTCGAGCCCGCCAGGAAATAACTTTGCGTCGTGAAGCCCGACAGCGTGAACCCGGCCGTGCGGGATGCCTCCGCGAGCCGCGTGAAGTCCACCCAAGCCGTGATGTCCTGCAAGCCGGGATACAGCAGCGGATCGCCGTGTGCGCGATGCTGAAAATGGCACATCAGGGTGCCTTCGCGGCGCTCCGGCAAGTAATATTGCGATCGAGGCAGGCCGTAGTCGAACCAGAGCGCCGCGCCGTTGCGCAAAGAGTGGGTCACGCTCTGCGTCCAGGCGGCGAGGCGAGGACAATATTCCGACGCATAGCCGTCATCCCAAGCACCGCCGGCCGCCGACAACCGGCGGCATTCCTCGGCCGCCGCCGGGCTTGCCGGCCGCGCTGCCCAGACGAGGCGGCCGCCGTCGATCTCGACGCCGAGTTCTTCCACCCGGCCGCCGAACCAGCGGAACCGCGTGACGGGCAGAGCATCCAGCACTTCGTTGGCGAGGATGATGCCGTCGAACGGCTGCTCGGGAGGCTGATCGAGCCAGCGGATGCGCTCCTGCAGGCGCGGCGGCAAGTACCGCGCGAAATGGCGGCGCTGACGATCGCGCAAGTCCGCGCTGACGTCGAGAATGCAGTATCGATCGGGCAGCGTCCCGAGAGTCTCGAGGCGCAGCAGAACGTCGGCCGCAAGGCGCCCGCTTCCGGCGCCGACCTCCAGGATGTGTGCCGCGCCGAGCGCGCCCAAGATCTCGGCGCATTGCCGCGCGACGCAGGCGCCGAACAGGCGCGAAACTTCGGGCGCAGTCGTGAAGTCGCCGCCCGCCCCCAGTTTGTGAGCGCCTGCGCTGTAATAACCCAGGCCCGGCGCGTACAGCGCCAGCTCCATGAACCGCTCGAAGGAAAGCCAGCCCGCCGCCGCCATGTGCCCGGCGAGATGCTCGTGCATGCGCGCAAGATGCCGTGCTTGCAGGTCATTCAGCAGGGATTTCACGCTGCGGAGCCATTGCGGTATCGTTGCGAGGCATGAAGCCCAGTATCGAGAATTCTTCGCTGCGTGACCAGGTGGTCTTGATCACCGGCGGGGCGCGCCGGGTCGGCGCCGAGATCGCGCGTACGCTGCACGCAGCCGGAGCGAACATCCTCATTCATTACCGCTCCTCCGCCGCCGCCGCGATCGCCTTGGCGGACCAGTTCAATCAGGTGCGGCCCCATTCCGCCGCGATTCACTCGGCGCATCTGTCGAACGCCGAGGCCCCGGAAAAACTGGTGGCCGCCACGCTGCTGGAATATGGACGTCTCGATATTCTAATCAACAATGCGTCGAGTTTTTACCCGACGCCGGTCGGTCAAATCACCCTGCCGCAGTGGGACGACCTCATGGGCAGCAACCTGAAAGCCCCGTTGTTTCTCTCCCAAGCGGCCGCCCCGAGCTTGGCCAAGCAGCGCGGTCTCATCATCAACATGATCGACATCCACGCGTTGCGCCCGCTCAAGGCGCACCCGGTATACAGCACGGCCAAAGCCGGACTCGCGATGCTGACTCGAGCGTTGGCGCGCGAACTGGGTCCGGACGTGCGCGTCAACGGCATTGCGCCGGGGCCGGTGCTCTGGCCGGAGGGCGACATGGATGAGGCGCTCAAACGCGAAATCATCGACAAGACCGCGCTCAAGCGCCATGGTACCCCGCAGGACATCGCACGCACCGCCTTGTTTTTGGCGAAGGATGCGCCGTACATCACCGGTCAAATCATCGCCGTCGACGGCGGCAGAAGCGTTTAGCACGGCGCGTCGAATGGCCGCTCGAGCAGCTCTCGCGCACGCTGAATGTCGGCGCCCAGCGGGCGATCGTCCGAGTAGGGAGGGACGAGGGCTCGCAGGCGCCGGTAGACGGCGTCGGTTTGCGCCGCCCGGGAGCGGGAGTCCCGCTGCAATTCGTACGCCTGCGCCGCCGCCAGCAATTCGATCGCAACGATGATCTCGGCGTTGTCGACGATCTTGAGGAGCTTCAGCGCCGCCGGCGTCGCATGGCTGAGATGATCTTCCTGCAGCCCCGACGTGACCCCGCCGTCCAAGCTTGCCGGAGCCGCCAGACGGCGGTTGTCCGCGGCCAACGACACCGCCGTGTACTGCGCGATCATGAAACCCGGGCCTGCGCCTTCGCCGGCGGCCAGGAAGGCGGGTAGATTGCTCACCAGCGGGTTCACCAACCGATCGATGCGCCGCTCCGACATAGCCGCTATTTCCGCAACGGCAATGCCGAGCGAATCCAGGTTGAGGCCGAGCGCGGCGCCGACGGCGTTCGCGCCGGAGAGTGCGCGGGGCTCGTCGGGCGTGCCGACGACGACGGGATTATCCGTCACGGAGGCGAGCTCATCGTCCACGGCACGGGCTACGTGCGCGAACAGATCGCGGGCAGCGCCATGCACCTGCGGCACCGCCCGCAGGCTCAAGGGATCTTGGGTTCGCCGGCCGGCGCTCTGCCGCAGTATGGCGCTGCCGTCCAAGAGCTGACGCAGCCTCGCACCGGTTTCGCGCACTCCCGCCGAAACGCGCAACTCCAGGGCGCCGGCATCGAAAGCCGCGGCTTGACCCTGCAGATTCTCGAAAGTCATGGCGGCGGCCACGTCCGCCCAATCGAACAGGCGCTGCGTCCTCGAGAGGCCGATCGCCGACAGACCGGTGGCGCAGGGAGTGCCATTGACGAGACTCAAGCCCTCCTTCGCACCCAACACCAAAGGCGCGAGGTGCATCGACTCGAGCGCATCGGCGCCGCTCAGTCGCCGGCCGCGCAGCAGCGCGCTTCCCTCGCCGATCAGCACCAGCGCAATGTGCGCCATGTGCGTGAGGTACCCGACCGACCCTAGAGCCGGAACCTCCGGTATGCAGTCGTGCTCGAGCAGCGCGAGCAGCCGCTCCACGACTTCCAGCCGCAGGCCGGAAAAACCATGCGCAAAATTGTTGACCGCCGCGGCGATGATGGCGCGCACTGCCGCCGCCTCGAGCGCCGGCCCGACGCCCACCGCATGGCTCATCACGATATTTCGCGACAATTGCGCCTGTTTTGATTCGTTCACGACCACGTCGCACAACGCGCCCACGCCGGTATTCACGCCGTACGCGCGGATGCCCTTGCGCACGATGGATTCGACCAGGATGCGCGCGGCGCGGATCCGCTGCTGCGCGGCGTCCGACAGCGCGAGAGGCGCGCCCGCGGCGACGTCGCCTACTTGCCGCCAGGAAAGGCAACGGTCGAGAAGAATGCGTTGCGGCATGGGGCGCGGCGGCGAACTCGAGTCCTAAGGCTTGCCGGCCGCCGCCGGCGCAGCGGCCGGCGCATGCGCGCGCCACCGCTCGAGATCATCGCGGTCCCGCTCGAGCAGCACCCCCACATCGCGCGAGCTGCGGATGGCGCCCGGTTTGCTCAGCGAGATGCGCACCCAGGCGATGCCGAAGTCTTCCAGAAGGAGCATGGCGACGTGCTCGGCTAGGGTTTCGACCAGATGAAACTGGGATGCTTCGACAAACGCCAGCACGCGCTTCGCGACCTTCTTGTAATTGAGCGTGTCGCCGATCGAATCGGACAGGGCCGCCTTGCGGATATCGGCGCCGATTTCGATATCGATGATGACGGTCTGTTTGACCTGCCGCTCCCAATCGAAAATGCCGATGATCGCTTCGGTCTTGAGCGCGTGTATGAAGATTTTGTCCATCAAAGCGTCTTAGCCCCTGTTGCCGTAGCGGACGCCGCTCCGCTATCCCCTAGTTCCCAATTCGCCCTTGCGCCGATGACGTGCCCGCCCCGGCCGGCGGCGCCCGTGCCGGGCTCTCCGGCAAGCGCCGTCAATCGCATACATCCCGCCAGCGCGATCATTGCCCCATTGTCCGTGCAGAACTCGGCGCGCGGAAAATACAATTCGGCGCCGGCGCCGCGCGCGATGTCCGCCAGGCGATCACGCAGGCAGCGATTCGCACCGACCCCGCCCGCGACCACCAGACGCCGATGCTTCGTGAGTTCGAGCGCGCGGCGGCATTTCTCGGCCAGGGTCTCGACCACTGCTTCTTGGAAACCGCGCGCGACGTCTGCTCGAATCGCGTCGTCCAGAACGCGGCCCCGCAAGGCTACTAGGGCGGCGGTCTTCAAGCCACTGAAACTGAAGTCGAGGCCGGGACGATCGAGCATGGGCCGCGGGAACACGAAGCGATTGCTGCGCCCGGCCTCGGCAAGCTTCGCCAAGGCGGCACCGCCCGGATAGGGCAGGCCCAAGAGCTTCGCGGTCTTGTCGAAGGCCTCGCCGGCAGCATCGTCCAAAGTTTCGCCCAAAATCCGGTACTTGCCCAAGCCCGCCACGTCCACGAGCTGGGTATGGCCGCCGGACACGAGCAGCGCCAGAAAGGGGAAAGCGGGCGGATTCGGCTCCAACAGGGGCGCCAGAAGGTGTCCTTCCAAATGGTGTATCCCTAAGGTGGGCTTTCCCCAGGCCAGACCGAGGCTGGCGGCAAAGCTCGCTCCGACCAACAAGGCGCCGATGAGGCCGGGCCCTGCCGTGTAAGCCACTCCGTCGATCGATTCCCGATCGGACCCGGCGTCGCCGAGAGCCTCCCGGACCAGGGGCAAAAGTCGGCGCACATGGTCCCGGGAGGCCAGTTCGGGCACCACACCGCCGTAGGCCTGGTGCATCGCGACCTGGCTGTGGAGGCGGTGGGACAGCAACCCCCGATCGGAGTCGTAGACCGCGACCGCTGTTTCGTCGCAGGAGCTTTCGATCCCGATTACACGCATAGAATCCGGTTTGGTCGCATAAAGTCCCGCCAAATCATATAAAACCCTGTCAAATCGCCTGTCGGCCGATCCCCCGCGCGCAGCCTTTGCCTTTTAGGGGGGCGCCCTTTAGAATGCGCCCCCCTGTCGCCGAATGCCGGCGGCCGCGCCATACATTTGAGGTTTGAATGCCCAGCGTTCGTGTTCGCGAGAATGAGTATTTTGACGCCGCCTTGCGCCGCTTCAAGCGTGCCTGTGAAAAAGCGGGCGTCCTCACCGAGCTTCGGCGACGTGAATTCTACGAGAAGCCCACCCAGGAGCGTAAGCGAAAGAAGGCCGCTGCGGTAAAACGGCACTTGAAGCGCCTCTCCCGGGAGAACATGCGCGGCACCGGCGGCCCACCCTCCAGTCCCCCGCCGTCCGCTCCGGCCCGGCCCTCCTACTAAGGGACCCCCGAAGGGTGGATGCCGCGTAAGGATGTCTCTCAAAGAACGAATTACCGATGACATGAAGGCAGCGATGCGCTCCGGCGAGAAGGAGCGGCTGGGGCTGATCCGCATGATCACGGCTGCGATCAAGCAGCGCGAAGTGGACGAGCGAATCACTCTCGATGACGCCCAGGTGTTGAGCGTTCTCGAGAAAATGATCAAACAGCGCAAGGAGTCGCTGGTGCAGTTCCAAGCCGGCAATCGGCAGGACTTGGTCGACAAGGAGGCGGCGGAGATCGCCCTGCTGCAGGGCTACCTGCCCTCCCCATTGAGCGATGCCGAAATCGATGCCCTGATCGGCGAGGCGATTGCGGCGGCCGGCGCGGCCAGCATCAAGGACATGGGCAAGGTCATGGGCCTGATCAAGAGCAAGGCGCAGGGGCGCGCCGACATGGCGGCCGTCGGGGCGAAAATCAAAGCCAAGCTCGGCGGTTGATCGCAGGCGGTCCATGACCGGCCGCATTCCACAGGCGTTCATCGACGAGATCGTCGCGCGGTCCGACATCGTCGAGATCATCGGCGCGCGGGTACCCATCAAAAAGTCCGGACGCGAATTCAAGGCCTGCTGTCCGTTTCACAGCGAGAAATCACCCTCTTTCTGGGTCAGTCCCGACAAGCAGTTCTATCACTGCTTCGGCTGCGGAGCACACGGCACCGTGGTCGGGTTCCTGATGCAGTACGAAAAGCTGGGATTTCTGGATGCGGTGGCGGATTTGGCGCAGCGCGCGGGCCTCGAACTGCCGCGCGAGGCGCTCGGCGCCCGCGACCCCGACAGCGCCAACCTGCACGATGTCATGGCGCGCATCGCGCGGTTCTTCGAGCAGAACTTGGCGGACAATGCGCGCGCCCAAAAATACGCGAATTCGCGCGGAATCGACGCAGCGACGAGGGCGCGCTTCGCCCTGGGGTACGCGCCCAATTCCTGGGACGCGCTGCTCAACCGCTTCGGGGCGCAGGAGGCCGACCGGCGCCAGATCCTTCAGCTCGGCATGATCATCGAGCGCGACACCCAGGGCGGCGAACGCGCGGCCGGTTTCTACGACCGCTTCCGCGATCGATTGATGTTTCCGATCCGTGATTCGCGCGGACGCGTCATCGGCTTCGGCGGCAGAATCATCGATCAGGGCGAGCCCAAATACTTGAACTCCCCGGAAACTCCGCTATTTCACAAAGGGCGTGAACTGTATGGATTGTACGAAGCGCGGCAGGCGCGGACGGATTTCAAGCGCTTGATGATCGTCGAGGGCTACATGGACGTCGTGCGCCTGCATCAGGCGGGGATTACCTATGCGGTGGCCACCCTCGGCACCGCAACCACTCAGGAACATCTCAACAAGATTTTCCGGCTCACCAGCGAGGTGGTTTTCTGCTTCGACGGCGATCGCGCCGGCCGGCAGGCCGCCTGGCGGGCGCTGGAGAATTCCCTGCCCCTGGCGCGCGACGGGCGGGAGCTCAAATTCATGTTCTTGCCGGAGGGCCACGATCCGGACACCCTGGTCGCCGAAGAGGGCTCGGAAGCCTTCGAGAACCGGTTGAAGAGCGCCCTTCCGCTGTCCGAATATCTGATCCAACACCTGATGGTCGAAGTCGACCTCAACCACATCGACGGACGCGCCAAGCTCAAGGCCCTGGCGGCGCCGCTGTTTGCACGCATGCCCGAGGGCATTTATCGGGAAATGCTCGCCGACCGCCTCGCGGCGCAGGTCGGCATGCCCGCGGCGGCGCTCAAGAAGTCGTTCGCGGCGGGCGACGGCGCGCGCAAGCCCGCGGATCGGCCGGAACCCTCGCATCAGGGTCGTGGTCGAATCAGCGTCGGGCGCGGCAATTTGCTGACGCAGGCCATTACGCTGGTCCTGCACCACCCCACGGCGGCGGCCGCGGTGAAGGTCCCTGAGGCGCTCAGGGGCGTCGACAAGCCGGGTATTGGAGTGCTCAAGGATCTGCTCGCGCAAGCCGCGGCGGCATCCAAACCCAGCACGGCCATGCTGCTCGAGCGCTGGCGGGATCTCCCCGAATATGACCGTCTGGCAGAGCTTGCCATGGCCGAACCCTTGGTGGCGGTCCCGGAAGCGGCCGCTAAAGAACTGCAGATGGCGGTCGAGAAGCTGCTGGAGGAATATGGGCCGGGCCGCAGAATGAACGAATTATTGCGAAAAGCTGATGAAACGGGCTTGAATTACGACGAAAAGGCCGAATTAAGCTTACTTCTCAAGTCGAAGGGCCGCTCCTGAGCGCGTCCCTGAGCCCCAAGCGCCGGAGGTCACGGAATGGCCAGAATCGGTGGCTACGGAATGCCCGGAATCGTATACTTGTCGGCTTGCATTTTTAAATGTCCAGATCTCTCAACGAGGCGTCCACCTTGATCAAAAAAGCGCCAGCAGGCACAGCGACTCAAATCGCGGACGAGCGTCAGTCGCAACTGAAATTATTGATTGCGCGCGGCAAGGAGCAGGGCTACCTCACTTACGCTGAAGTCAACGATCATCTGCCGAGCGAAATCGTCGATCCGGAACAGATCGAAGACATCGTCAACATGATCAACGACATGGGTATTCCGGTGTACGAGAAGGCGCCGGATGCCGAGTCCTTGTTGTTGACCGACGCCACGGCGGCCCCCGATGAAGAAGCGGTCGAAGAGGCCACGGCGGCGCTCGCCAATCTCGATGCGGAATTCGGACGCACCACCGATCCCGTGCGCATGTACATGCGCGAGATGGGCACCGTGGAATTGTTGACGCGCGAAGGCGAGATTCGCATCGCGAAGCGCATCGAAGAGGGCCTGGAGGCGGTCAAGATCGCGCTCGGCAGCTATCCGGGCACCTACGATTTGCTGCTGCGGCATTACGAAACCGTCAAAGCCGGCCAGATGCGTCTCGTCGACGTCATCGTCGGCTTCGTGGATCCCAATGCGCCGGATGAAATCGCGCAGCCTCAGAATCCGAAGATGATGGCGTTGGAACGCGAAGAGGCCGCCAACGACGACGACGACGCCGACGGCGATGAGGACGAAGAGGCCATCGACACCGGCCCGGATCCCGAGGAAGCTGCCAAGCGCTTCAGCTCGATCGCCAAGATCCACCACCAGTTCCTGAATGCGCTCGACAAGCTGGGCTCCAAAGATCCCAAGACCCTGAAGATCCGCAAGAAGATCTGCGGCGAGCTGATGGAATTGAAGCTCTCGCCGAAGATGTTCGATCAATTGATCGACAATCTGCGCCAGCACGTGACCGAAGTGCGCCTGCTCGAAAAGGAGATCATGTTCCTTTGCATCAAGCAGGCCGGCATGCCGCGCAAGGACTTCATTTCGACGTTCCCGAAGAACGAGACCAGCACGCGATGGCTCGACAAGCACATCAAGGCCAAGAAGCGCTATTCGGCGCCGCTCGCCAAATTCAAGGACGAAGTGGAGCGCCGCCAGAACAAGCTGAAGGACCTCGAAGGCCTGTTCCACGTGCTGATCAGCGAGATCAAGGAAATCAACCGCGAAGTCTCGATCGGCGAAGCCAAGGCGCGGCGGGCCAAGAAGGAAATGGTCGAAGCCAATCTGCGCTTGGTGATTTCGATTGCCAAGAAATATACCAACCGCGGCCTGCAGTTCCTGGATCTGATCCAGGAAGGCAACATCGGTTTGATGAAGGCGGTCGACAAGTTCGAGTACCGGCGCGGCTACAAATTCTCGACCTATGCAACCTGGTGGATTCGCCAGGCCATCACGCGCTCCATTGCCGACCAGGCGCGCACCATCCGGATTCCGGTGCACATGATCGAAACGATCAACAAGCTGAACCGCATCTCCCGGCAAATGCTCCAGGAGATGGGCCGCGAGCCCACGCCGGAAGAACTGGCGGTGCGCATGGAAATGCCGGAAGACAAGGTACGCAAGGTCCTCAAGATCGCCAAGGAGCCGATCTCGATGGAGACGCCGATCGGCGACGACGAGGATTCGCATTTGGGCGACTTCATCGAGGATACGTCGGTTTCATCGCCCATCGACTCGGCGACCACCGAGTCGCTGCGTGAAACCACGCACTCGGTGCTGGCGCAGCTCACGCCGCGCGAGGCGAAAGTTCTGCGCATGCGGTTCGGCATCGACATGAATACGGACCACACGCTCGAAGAAGTCGGCAAGCAGTTCGACGTGACCCGCGAGCGGATCCGGCAAATCGAAGCCAAGGCGCTGCGCAAGCTGCGGCACCCCAGCCGCAGCGAACAGCTGCGCAGCTTCCTCATGGACGATTAGCTCTCGGAGCGAGCGGTTTTCAGAGCTTTCGCGGACGGGGGCGCATCGACCCCGTCAATCCGGCGCGAAGCGCCTAACTTCAGCCTAAACCAACACCTCGACGGTGAGGTGGCGTTCGCTGCTGAGCGAATTGGCGACCAGGCAGGTGAGTTCGGCCTTTTCGAGCAGCTTCTTCGCGCGTTCGACGTCCGCGCCCTCGGGCACGTGCAGTTTGGCGTGCGTGTCGAACCGGGTGAAGCGCATCTTGCCGTCGATACGGTCCAGCGTGCCCTCGGTGCGCGACTCGAGGCTGACCCACGCGTATTTCGACGCCGCCGCAATCGCACGGAAACTCAATACGAAGCAGTCCGCCACGGCTGCGGTCAGCAGCCCCTCGGGCGACCATTGGTTGCCGGGACCGTCGAATTCCTTGGGAGGCGCCGATTCGATGATCCTGACGCCGTCCGTGGACAGGGGCACGTCGCCGACGGGGCGCACAGAGGCATTGACGACGTAGCGATGAGGAAAGGGATGCATTGTCAACTCCGCGTGGGTTCAATATAGAAGGGTGGACGATGGCATACCACGTCACGCCGATGCGAACAATTTCAGTTCGGGGCCGAGGTCTTCCAGGCGGATCATTCCTTCGAACTTGAGTCCGATTTTCTCCAGAACGGCGATCGATCCCCGGTTCTCGGGCGACGTGATGGCGACTATGCGCGGCAACCGCAGCACCCGCCGCGCGTGGGCCAGCACTGCCGACGCGGATTCGGCGGCATATCCCTTCGCCCAATGCCGCGACAGAAACGCGAATCCCACGTCCGCGTCCGTGAGACCGTCGCGCTTGACCAATCCGCAGATTCCGATCGGGGTGCCGTCGGGCAGACAGGCCGCGTACAAGCCGAAGCCATGCCGCCCGTAACTGTCGATCGGACCCTTCCGCATGTAGTCGCGGGCGCCGTCCAAGGTTCTCACCCCCTTGTCGCCGATGAATCGCAGGAACGCGGGCTCGTTCAAGAGCTCCACAATGAAAGCAGCGTCGTTCAAATCGAGTTCACGCAGGAACAGGCGTTCGGTCCGAATGACGATCATGCAAGCGGCGCGTGCGGGGGCTAATCGTGCGGCTCGCGCTGCCGCGCTTCTTCCAATGACGACAGCATGTCCGCGACTTCGCGCGATTCCGCGCCGGCCGCGTCGCGCAAACCCTGCACCACCCCCAGTCGATTGGCGGCAGGATGATTCTGGCTGAGCTTCCATTTCCCGGTCAAACTGACGATCGCGAATTCGAATCCAACGATCAGACCCAGCATTCGCTCGAGATAGGGGGGCGGCGCATCGTCGATCTTCCAGGGCATTTGCCGCGGCGCCTCATGCGCGTCGGTCAATCGCGACACCAGTGCGCGCAGCCAAACGGCGTCGTGCACGAATCGCAAAGTGCCGCGCGCGTGTACCACCGCGTAGTTCCACGTCGGAACCACTTCGCCGGTCTCCCGCTTGGACGGATAGAATGAGGGCGAGACGTATGCCTGCGGCCCCTGGAAAATCGCCAGCGCCTCGGAGCCGGCGCGGTAGTTCCGCCACACGGGATTGGCGCGCGCAACGTGGCCTCGCAGCATCCCGTGCGGCAGGGGCTCCGGCGCCGTCTCGACCGGCACGTGGTTTGCGTCGAGCCCCGAATCGGACATTGTCACCAAGGTCGCCAGCGGACGGGCACGCATCAGCGCGTGCAGCACGTCGGCGCGGGATTCTTCGAAATACGCAGGCAAGTACACACGCTGTCCCAGGCATACTGACCGATATGTCAGGCATCAAGCCTACTGGTTCCGTCCGTGTGCTGCCAGCGAAACAATAAAGACCTTGACCGTCTCACGCGTCATATCGTGTACTGCCACGATAATTCAACGGTCAACGGAGTCAATCAAATCGTGTCGTCATGGATCAAGGCATGGAGGCCGCCGGTCGCGTTCACCTGCATACTGGTATCGTTGGCTCAAACCACGTTGGCCGGCGGGGTCAGCGCCTACCTGCCGCTCAACCTCGAGCCGGAAATGGAACGGCAAATCGAGCGCGTACTCATTCTCGCCGACGAACCCATCCTCAAGCGGCCGTTTGCGGTCGCGTTGGTGGAGGACGCCCTGCCGCAGGCGTGCTTGGTGGACAAGCCCCTGTGTACGAAGGTAAAGAGGTACCTGCAGCGCTACTCGCGTGATTATGCCGTGACTCACGCCAGCGCGACGGGAGCGATCACGCACAATGCGGCCGGGGTCGTCCTGCCGAATGAGCACGGACTGCCGGCAGACAGCCGCTGGGAGTTGTCGGCGCAGGGATATGTCCAGCCGAACGACTACGTGCTGCTCGGCGCCGGCGCGGTCGCCTACCAGGGCCGCACCGTGCCCACCGGTTCCATGTTGAGCTTGGGCTTCGATTGGGCGCAGCTCGACATCGGCTACCGAGACCACTGGCTCTCGCCCGCCACCGACAGCAGCACGTTGATCAGCACCGAGACGCCGACGATACCTTCCGTGACGTTGTCGAATTACGAGCCGCTCACCCGGCTCGGTTTCCAGTACGAGTTCTTTCTGGCCCAGATGAAGCAGGTGGGGGAGCCGGAACAGGTTGGCGACAATATCCTGTACAACGGCCGCGCAAGCGTCGGGAATCCGCATCTCTTCGGCACGCAGGTGTCGGTAGAACCCTTCCCGGGCTGGTCCGTCGGCGTCAATCGGCTCCTGCAGTACGGCGGCGGCAGCGGATTGCCGTCTTCCGCGCGCTTTCTGGCGCGGGACTTTTTCAAACCCAGCGGCTTGTCGCAGAACCAAGGCAACCAACAGGCCTCGGCGGTGAGCCGGTTTTTGTTTCCCGGCAAAACGCCCTTTGCGGTGTATACCCAATACGCGGGCGAGTCCAACTCGGACGGCGGCAGCTACCTGCTCGGCAATGTGGCGCTCACGGTCGGCATCGATATCCCGCGGTTCGCGCGCCACTTCGATGCGACGTTCGAGGTCGCGGAATGGCAGAATATTTGGTACGTCCACTATGTTTTCTTGGAAGGCATGACCGACTACGGTCTGGTGCAAGGCAACTGGGGTGCCGATCAGCGCAACTTCGGAGACGGCGTCGGTGCGCGGAGCGCGATGCTGCGCGTAGGCTGGGAGCCGCCCTTCGGCGGCTACTTGGAGGAGCGTCTACGCACTCTGGCGAACCAGAGCTACTGCTGCGGCAACCTGCGAACCTATTCTCCCTCCGTCGCCCCCTTCCCGTATCATCATTACTACGACTTCACGGTGCGCTACTCGCGGCCTTGGAAAGACCTTACTGTCGGTGGCGAGGCTCTCGTCGGACGCGACGTCGACGGCACCTCGTTCTCCAGGATTTCAGCCTTCGTGCGCTACGGCGGCGATGAACACACCCGGGATGAAGGCTCGCTCGACGAGGATTCCTACAGCGGCGGCCCTGATGCGCCGCGGTCGGAGCGCTTCGTCGACGTGGGCATGAACGTCAGCAAAGTGCGCACGAGTTTGCAGCGCGATACTCCGCAAATTTCGAGCAAGTTCGGTTTCGATCCGCACCTTGGACTGGGGGCGCGCCGTGCAGTCTCCGCGAACAATGATCTGGGAGTGCGCGTCGAACTGGACCAAGTGGACGGTCACTCGCTGCTCGGTGTTCGCGCCGTCGATTATCGATACCGCTTTACCGACACGGTCGCACTCAGTTTTTTCCTGGGCGCCACTCGCTACAACGTGGCGACACCCGCCTATTCCGAGTACGCGGGAATCGGCGGGCAGTGGCGCAATATTCTTCCGGGGTGGGATCTAGGTCTGGATCTGCGCTATGCACAGAACGTGGCGCGCGATCATGTGTTGGCAAGCGATCCGCCGGGTTCGAGACCGGAAACGTTCTATAAAATCGAGACGGGACTGCTGTACTTGTCGAGAAGATTTTAGAGCGACGCGAAGTTGAAATTGATTGGGTGCTGCTGCGCCAATCATAATCGTTCACCGAACAAACGGTCGCCATAACGTATATGCGCATCATGCACGTCATTCTTTCCCGCGGCTTCGCCGGCTCCGAACGCTACGCCGCGGAGCTTGCCAGCTTTCAGGCAGCCGAGCATGACGTCATGCTGATCGTGCGCCGCACTCACAGGAGCCGATTCGGCACGTCCATCGTCGACGCGGTTTCGAACCGGGTCAAGGTTTCCCCGGTCCCGACCTGGATCGGTACGCAGCGCTCGGCCGAACGGCTGATACAGGAATTTCTTCCGGACGTCATTCATACGCATCTGCGCAGATCCTCGCGAATCATCGCGCGCGCACGGGCGCAAGCGGCGTCGGTCGCGACTCTGCACAACCGGGTCAATGGTCCGCATTTCTTCGAGCTCGACGGGCTCATATGCAATGCGCATTGGCAGGTGCGCGAAATTCCTCCCACCTACCAAGGGCAGGTGTTCAAGCTCAATCAGCTGTTCACTCCGCATCGCCGGTTGGACCCGGCCGAGATCGCCGCGCTGCGCGAATCCCTCGACGTCGCGCCCGACCAATATCTGATCGGCGCCGCCGCCCGTCTCGCCCATAGCAAGGGTCTCGACTATCTGATCGAGGCGTTCAGGGCGGCCGACCTGCCCAACGCCCGCCTGGTCATCCTTGGGGAAGGTCGGGAGCGCGGGCGGCTGGAACGGATGCTCGGACCGAATATGACCTTGCCCGGCTTTCGCAACAACGTCAAAGACTACTATCAGGCCTTCGATCTGTTCGTATGCCCATCTCGCCGTGAACCTCTGCCGCTGGTCATGCTGGAGGCCTTCGATGCGGGCGTGCCCGTTGTCGCCTCGACGGCCGACGGATGCCGCGAGTTGATCGAAGAGTATGGGGGCGATCTATTTCCCATCGGCGATGTCGAGGCCCTGGCGGCGATATTGCGGCGGCACGCTTCCTCGCCCCGGCAACGGCTGGCGCGCGATTTGACTCCCCATTTCATCGAAAACGTCAATCGAACCATCGTCGAGGTGTACGACAAACTCATCGCCAAACGCCGGCGCTGTCTCGTCGAACAGCGCTCCGTGGCTGCAAACATCTGAATTGTCTGCCGGAAACCGCCGTTCCGGCCCACCTCCATGGCGTACGCGCAACGCCGATGTAAGAAATTCTCACAATCCGTATCGGTGTTTGTCCGATGGGGCGGGGCGCCGGCCTATGACATGATGATTTCATGGAGCATCGATGGGGCGAGCGCGTGCTGGTCGATTTTCCGATCCGGGTGATCGCCCATCGATTCTCGGTGAGGGAGGGCCGGCTCGCGGATCTCAGCGTCAGCGGCGCGCTGGTCAAAACGGATTTCGAGGCGCGGGTGCTGTCCCGCATCCAAGTCGCCATCGATCTGCCGCTGTGGGCCAAGCACGACTCCCCGATCGTCGAGGCCTACGTGGCGCGGCGGTACAAACACGAATTCGGCATCGAGTGGTGTGAATTTGCGCCGCATGCCGTCGCCGAACTTCTGCGTGCCCTGGTCACTCGGCCGCACGCTCACCCGCGCCGGCGTTCAGCCTCCGCGTCGCTGACCATTTCCCGCCTGTCGACTCCGTTGCTGAAGCACGGCGCCTGACGCGCTGCGGCGCGCCGCGCGATTCGCGCGCCCGCAGGGAATTTGAGGTCCGAAAACGTCGAGACTCGGGGCCCGAGTTGCTCCATGATTCGCGCTCATCGCTGAATTGGAGGTTGCCATGTCATTCCGGCTGTCCGGTCTCCCTTTTGAACCATTTGCCGCGCTGTTCTCGCTCGGCCCCGCCGAACTCGCGGAACTCGACGCGCAGCGCGTCGTCGCCACGGAGAAGCCGGGTTATCCCTGCCGGGTGAGTCTCGCCGACGCGGAAATCGGCGAGGAGCTTCTGCTGCTGCCCTTTGCGCATCTGCCCGCCCGCTCGCCGTATAGAGCGTCGGGACCGATCTTCGTGCGCAAGGCGGCGCGCGAATACAGGCTCGACGCCGGCGTGATACCGGACTATGTGCGCCTTCGTCAAATGTCGGTCCGCGCCTATGACGCGGCGCACCTGATGATCGACGCCGCGGTTTGCGAGGGACAGGCTACGGCCGCGGCGATCCAGAGAATGTTCGGCAATGCGGATGCGGCGTACATCCACCTGCACAATGCCAAGCGAGGCTGCTTTTCATGCCGGGTCGATCGCGCCTAGCATTCGATGCGTTCGGCTACAATATCGCAGGCGGGGGCTGTCCTTGGGATTGGAGCGGGCAACGTGGCGAAAATCGAGACGGCGCACAGCGGAATTGAGGCGGCGCACGGCGGAAATGAGGCGGCGCACACCGGAAATGAGGCGGCGCACGGCGGCGGATGTCTGTGCGGAGGGGTTCGTTATCGGATTCGCGGCGCGTTGCGCGGGGTCATCGCCTGCCATTGCGGGCAGTGCCGTCGAACCGGCGGTCACTATGCGGCCATGACCAGCGCGCCGTCGGCAAACATCGAAATGACGGCCGCCGGTTCCCTGCGCTGGTACAAATCCTCGGACACCGCCGAGCGGGGTTTCTGCGGCGTTTGCGGCGGCAATCTGTTCTGGAAACAAGTCGGCCGCGATGACGTCAGCATCACCGCCGGAACCCTCGATACCCCGACCCACATC
>Ga0307470_10000470_pt1 | contig 19933 bp, 18 predicted proteins | sample atmos_gasesAM3C__FD_204565 | JGI IMG/M metagenome (GOLD analysis project Ga0307470, IMG submission 204565) | Hardwood forest soil microbial communities from Morgan-Monroe State Forest, Indiana, United States - atmos_gasesAM3C_05 | ecosystem: Environmental > Terrestrial > Soil > Temperate forest... | reverse complement strand
GTCCCGGAGCCCGGCCTTCTCCATCGACTGATAGGTCTGGAAGGGGTTCGGGAAGCTTCCGTTGCAGACCTGATACTGCGGGACCGAATGGCTCGCCATGAAGCCCGGCAAGCTCACCAGCACTCCCGGCGTGAAGACGTTGCCGTGAAAGCCTCCGATCGTGAAGAAGCTTCCGGTGAGGCTTCCCGTGTTGAGGAAACTGCCCCAATCGGGGAGGCCGTCGCCATTGATGTCGGCGAAGCCGCAGACCTCTACGGAGCCGCTCCATTTCTCCACCGAGCACGTCGTGCTCGGTGTGATCGCGACCGGCGCCGAGAAGGCGCTCGTGCCGCGTCCGAGCTGCAGGCCCACGACGTTGAACATGGCCATGATCGTGCTCGTGCCGCTGAACCCGATGCTCTCCGTGCGCACGGAGCCTTGAAACTGTCCGGGGGTCGGAAGATCGACGATGAAGGGCGGCGGCGGATCGTCGTTCTTGAAGTGGACCGGAGCCGAGTCGAAGAGGACATCAGGGTAGCCGTCGCCATTGATGTCGGTGATCTGCCACTCGACGAAGGTGTCCTCCCCGTCGACGGAGAACACGGATTCGTCGGGACCGGTGCACGCGCCGGTCAGGTAGCCCCCGCCATCTTTGACCCAACCCCTGTCGGCGGTAAAGCGCCAGCAGGTGCGGTGGCGCACCGTCGAACCGGTCTTGCGCTGCGACAACGGCAGGTGGTCGGCGCTCACCGTGTGGCCCGCCGCCCGGAGACGGGCGACCAGCGGGGCGATCGAGATCGTGCGCCGCACCCACGTGGTGAGGCCCGGCGCGCTGGCGCTCGCCGGCGTGTTCAGGTATACCACCCAGCTCCCCGCCTCCTCCTTGGCGTCGATGAGGTCCAGCCGGCCGTCGCCGTTGACGTCGATGGCCTGCCGCCACACCATGTCGGTGTTGAAGACGTAGCCGCCGGGCAGCGGCGTGCGGCCCTGGTCCGAGCTCCGCATCTCCAACGCGCCGGCCGCGAGCGGGCTGCCGGCGGCGCCGGTCAACTGCTCGTTGCCGAGGAACTCGATCGGGCCGCCGTTGCCCTGCGCGAATCCCGAGAGGTTGGTGATCGCGAACAGGTGGCCGTTCTGCAGGTAGGTCAGCTCGGGCCGGCCGTCGCCGTTGACGTCGACGAGGCTCTGCCAGGTCACCAGCCCGTTGTTCTGCGAGTACTCGGGGGCCGCCGGCGGCTTCCCCATCGGGTCGGAGAACGAGCTCGAGAGGCTTCGGACGTCGGCGCCCGGCGGGATCGGGACGCTCTGCCGCCGGCGGTAGGTGAGCCCGCCGGCGACGTTGGTCGCCGTGCCGTAGGTGTAGGTCGCGACCGGCAGGGTGACGTTGCGCTCGGGCGTCCCCGCCTGGCCGATCATCGTCACCGAGCGAAGCTGGGGCTGCCCGGTGTCGGGGTCCGCTTGATAGGCGAGCTGGTAGGTCCGCAGCGCCACGGAGGCGGCGCCGCAGGCCGCCTTGCTGGTCACGTCGACGGATGCGAGCTTGTGCACGCGCGCCAGCACGGTGTTGCCGAGCACCGTCATCGACAGCGCCGGCGGCGCCGCCGTGTTCACCGGCGGCGGCGGTGGACCCGGCTCATAGTTGAGGACGACCGCGTTGTTGTAGCAGCCCGCGGTGTCGGGGCTCGGGTTGTAGCTCACCCGGGCGAGGTCGATCGAGAGGCCGGCGGCATTGATGTTGGGATCGCCTGACGGCAACGGGGGCGCCCCGAGGCCGTACTCGAGGTGAACCCTGCTGCCCCCCGGGCCGGTCACGTCCTGCAACAGCCACAGACCGGCGTTGGCGAGAACCGGAGAGGAGAGCGTGGTGAAGGCGTAGGCGAGCCCCTCGCCGTCGTAGAGGACCCAACTGCCGTCGGGCTGCGAGCGCACCTCGAGCTGCGGTCCGTCCCGCCGCGCCACCCAGGCCGTGCCGGCGACGTTGGCGACGAGGTCCATGCGCTGCCCGTCGAGCACCAGCGTGAGCTGCTCGCGCGCAACGGGCGGGGTGTCGGGGTTCCCCACCGGCCGGCGGTGGGCGATCGTCGTGTCGCACCGGATGAAGGACAGCGGCACGTCCCACGCCAAGCCGGCGGCGCCGACGGTGTGCCCGCCGTAGACGATCCCGACCGGCACCGGCAGGCCGCCGCGCACGGCGGGCAGGTCGAGCGGCACCGAGGCCGAGTAGCCCGCCTGCGAGTTCACGGCGCCGGCGAATCCAGTATCCGACGGCCGGGCTGCATAGTGCCCGCCGGTCGGCGCGAGCTGCGCCCAGCTCGATGACGGCACAAGGACGACCGCCAGGAGCAACAGGGTCAGGGCGGCCGAGCGGCCAGCCCGGGGGGTTCTATCGAAACGCATGGCGAAACGCATGGCGATGTCCTCGATTGGGCCCGCGCAGCGCGCGAGCGCCCGGTTTGACGTTGTACCAACGGTCTGTCTTAGTGAACGGCTGCGGTCGCTTTGTCTCTGCGGGGTCTCGAGCGACTCGACACTCTGGATAATCGAAAGCCGCGGCGAAAAGGCGACAGCGGAGCCCCCGGCCGCGATATGCTCCCTGCGCTCCAGCAGAGAACAAGACAAGAAAAAGGAGGATGCGGGATGACCGAGCTAGAGAGGTTTCTGGCGCTTTGGGACACCGAGGCCGAGAAGACGGCCCGCCTGATGCGCGCCTTGCCGGCAGACCAGTACGACTTCCGGCCGGACGAGGGAGGGCGGTCGATCGGCGAGATGGCCTGGCACCTCGCCGAGGGCGACGCCTACAACAGCCTCGGCATCCAGTCCGGCGGCTTCGATCCCGGAATGAAACCGCCCGGAATCGCGCGGCCGCGTACGGTCGCCGAGCTGGCGCCGGGCTACGAGCGCATCCACGCCGACGCAAAAGAGCGCATCCGCAGCCTCAAGCCCGAGGATCTGGAGCGCAAGATCAAGTACTTTGACGGCAGCGACCGGCCCGTCGTCGACATCCTGTGGGACGGGTTGCTCCTCCACATGGTCCATCACCGCGGTCAGCTCGCGACGCTCTGCCGCCAAGCCGGCGGCGTGAGCCCGGGCATGTACGGACCGAACCGCGAGGAAATGGCCGCGCTCAGGGCCGCGACCGGAGGATAGCCGGGGCGGTCGCTCAAGCGTCGGCCGTCGCTCCGCTTCAACGGGAGTGAGCTCCCGGAGCGTGCCTTCGGCGCATCCGCGCAGCGGGAGAGCTCTCCCGGTGATGCCCTCAGCCCATCCGGTGAACGGGAGAGCTCTCCCGGTGATGCCCTCGGCTCTCCCGGTGACGCCCTCAGCCCATCCGGTGAACGGGAGAGCTCTCCCGGTGATGCCCTCAGCTCTCCCGGTGGCGCCCTCGGCTCTCCAGGTGAACGCGAGCGCCCTCCCGAGCGTGCCCTCGGTCCTCCCGTTCGCGCCCTCGGCGCAGCCGATCGAGCGATCGGCGCTCCCGACGACCCCAACAGCCGCCGCGTTCCCGCCGTTCGGGCGGCGAGCGGTGAGGAGCCTCGCTAGGCCACGGCAGCGAGCCGGTTGATGTCGTCCGTCTCGACGATCGGGCGCGGGTAGCCGCCGGCCGCCACCTGGATCAGCGCGCGGCCGACGTTGACCGTCGTCGTGACGTATCGCGGCGCGAGCCGGCGCAGCAGCGGATAGAGCGGTCCGAGGACGGCATAGAGGACCCGGTAAGCCGGCGTCTTCGATCGCGTTCCCTTGAGCGGCTGGATGAACCCGGGCCGGAACATGAACGCCGCTTTGAAGCCCAGGCCGAGCAGTGCGTTCTCGGTCCTCCCTTTCACTCGCGCCCACATGACGCGGCCGCGTTCCGTGCTATCGGTTCCCGCCCCGGAGACGTAGCAGAACGTCATGCCCGGGCTCACCGCGACCATGGCCCGGGCCGCCGCCAGAGTGACGTCGTAGGTCAAGCGGCGATACCTCTCCTCGCTCATCCCCGCCGCCGAAACCCCGAGGCAGAAGAAGCACGCGTCGCGGTCGGCGAACCGCGCCTGGATCGGCGCGAAGTCGAGGAAGTCGGTGTGCAAGATCTCCTCGATCTTCGGATCGGTCAGCCCTACGCTGCTCCGCCCCACCGCGAGGATCGACGCCACCCGCGGGTCCTCCAGGCACTCCCGCAGCACCCCCGACCCGACCATGCCCGTCGCCCCGAAGATGACGACCTTCATCGCATGCCTCTCATTCCTTGGCTCACCTCGGCCCTCCACCGCGCTCTGACTTCGCATGGAAGGTACCGATGACCGCGTAACCGCGCCGCGGGCCTTTCCCAGGCCCGCGGCGGAGAGAGCCTTACGCCAACGGCAGGTAGGAGCAGAGGCAGTTGCGCAGGCCGTCTTGCGTGCAGGTCGTCCCCTGGTCCTGGCACCACTCGATGCGGCCGCCCGGGCCGATGCCACACTGGGCACCCAGCTTCGCTCCACGGCAGTTCGTCTGGCTGCAAATCCCGCAATGGGGGAGGGTGAGTGCCGCCGGCACCGGGCCGCTCGACGCCCACTCGGGAAGCGTGGGCGATGCGGCATCCGCGAGGCAGAACGGCGGCGCGGAAGCGCCGGCCGGCGACGAGCCGGCGGGCAGGGCTCCGCCATAGGCGCTCAGGAGGCAGGCGAAGGTCAGGAGCAGCAGGGTGACTCGGCTCTTCATGGGATCTCCTTTTCGTTAGGACGGTCGGAAGCATTCTATGAGAGTTGCAGCGAGTGACCCCGCCGTACGCTCAGCGTGATGCCCTCGGCTCTCCCGATGATGCCCTCAGCGCTCCCGTTGAACGGGAGTGAGCTCCCGCTCGCGCCCTCGGCGAACGGCCAGCTGAACGCATAGCGCTTTCTTCGATTCGGCGCCGCGGGCTATGACAACGATCACGGATGAACCGGATCGAACGTGGCGAAACCTTCCGCGGCCGCCGCCTCCAGCAGGCGGCGGTCGGAGCAGGCGAAGGTGACCTCCAGACCTTCCTGAGAAAGGAGCAGGGCGCTCGCGAGCTGGAGGGCGTCGCCGCCCCGGAGAGGATGGCGCTCGCAGAGCCCGGGCACGAGCGCGAGGATTCCGGCCCCGATCGGTACCTGCAAGAGCTCCTCCCAATCGTCTGCGAAGCGCAGCCGGAGCTGCTCGAGCTCAGCGGCGGGCAGGAGCTCTTCCCGTCGGCGACGCGCGAACGTCGCATGGATCTCGGCGAACGCGAGGTGGGAGGCGGCGATCGACCCTTCCTGCGTCGCTGCGCCGCGCATCCGCTCGGACCCCGGCTCCGCGAGATAGAGCTTGACCAGGGCGCTGGTGTCCAAGAAGAGGATCAACGACGGTCCTCGAGGACCATCTCGGAGGCCAGCTTGCCTCGGCTCGGGAGAGCCGGGCTTTGGAATGCGGCCCGCCCTCGCCTCGGCGCCACGACCAGACCGCGCGATGCCATCTCGGCCAGGCGCGCCTGCTCGTCCATTTCCCGGAGCTGGGAGATCGGGACCAACGCGGCGACCGGCCGTCCGTCCCGCAGCACGACGATCTGCTCGCCGGCCTCGGCCCGCTGCAGGTAGCCGGAGAGTTGATCCTTCAGGACGCGGGTGCTCACCGTGGGCATGAAGACCTCCTGCGGCCATTGTAGCCGCGCCCCGGCGAGCCGGCAAGGACCGCTCTTCAGGAGGCTGGCGAGCGGTCTTCTAGATCCCGTACTGTTTGCGCCGCCGCCAGAGGGTCGCCTGGTCGATGCCCAGGACGCTCGCGGCTTCGCCGAGGGAGGACGTGCGGGCGAGGACGCGGCGGACGTGCTCTTCCTCGACGGCAGCCAGGGGGACGAGGTCGCCGAGAGCGGGACCGGCGGCGGCCGATCCCGGCTTGCCCGCTCTCGGTCCTGTATGGGAGGCCGCCTGCAGTCCGAGCTTCTCGGGGCCGACCTCGTCGCCCGGGGCGAGCATGGCGGCGCGCTCGACGGCGTTCCTTAGCTCGCGGACGTTGCCCGGCCAGGAGTGGGCGAGGAGGGCGCGGCGGGTCTCCTCGGCGAAGTGCAGGGCGGGCTTCCTCAGCTCGCGGGCGAGGCCCGCCAGGAAGCGGTCGGCGAGCGGCAGCACGTCCTCGCGGCGGTCGGCGAGGCGGGGGATCTCGAGGGTAATGACGTTCAGGCGGTAGAGGAGGTCCTCGCGGAAACGCCCCTCGGAGACCGCCTGCTCGAGGTCGCGGTTGGTCGCCGCGAGGATGCGCACGTCGGCATGGCGCGGAGCGGGGTCGCCCACCCGCTCGTACTCGCGGTCCTGGATGAAGCGCAGGAGCTTGGGCTGGAGGGCGAGCGGCAGGTCGCCGATCTCGTCGAGGAGGAGCGTGCCGCCCTCCGCCAGCGCCACGCGGCCGGGGTTGTCGCGGCCGGCGCCGGTGAAGGCGCCGCGCACGTGGCCGAAGAGCTCGCTCTCGAGGAGCTCGGCGGGGAGCGCCGGGCAGGAGACGGTGACGAACGGCCGCTCGCGGCGCGGCGAGAGGCGATGGACGGCGCGGGCGATCACCCCCTTGCCGGTGCCGCTCTCGCCGCGCAGGAGGAGCCGCACGTCGGAGGCCGCCACCTGGCGCACGACGGCGAGCACCTCGCGCATCGCCGGCGAGGCGCTGTCGAGCGCCAGCGGATCGGCCTCGTCGAGGCTCCCCTCCAGCGCCTCGACCCGCCGCTCGAGCCGCGCGAGATCGGCGATCTTCGACAGCGCGAGGTCGATCTGCTCGGGGGTGAACGGCTTCGCCAGGTAGTCGCGCGCTCCCAGCCGCATCGCCTCGACCGCGGTCTCGACGGAGGCGTAGGCGGTGATGACGACGATCTTGAGCTGCGGGTCGGCGGCGGCCAGGCGCGGCAGCAGATCGAGACCGGACTCGGTCCCCAGCCGGACGTCCAGGAAGACGACGTCGAAGCGGGCGGCGCCGGCGCGGTGCAGGGCCTCGCCGGCGGAGGCGGCGCTCTCCACCCGGTGGCCCCGGCTCTGGAGATGGAGGGTCATCGTCCGGCGGATGCCGGGCTCGTCGTCGACCACGAGGATGTCGAGGCTCGGCAGATCGACCGCCGGCTCCCTGGGGCGCATGGCGTCATCTTACCGCCCGCGCCGCGAGTATCCTCTGTCAGCCGCAAACCGCGCGGCTCCGTACTCCTGGCAGGCCGCGCCGGAGCCTTCGCGATATCCTGCCCAGCGGTTTCCCCTGGCCCGAACTCGTTGGACGCAGGGCCACCGGCTACCCCAGAGCCTGGAGGACGGATCGAGATGGGCACACGCGGGCTGCCGGCGCTGCTGTTGCTGGCGATCCTCGTTCCCGGACCCGCCTTCGCCCAGGAGGCCGGCGCTCCGTCTCCGGATAAGGTTGCGGACCAGTCGGCGGCGAGCCCTGCCGCCGCGGCGCCAGGCGAGAAGAAAGAGGCAAAGCAGGCGCCGACTCCAGACAAGCTCCGCGTCTACGAGCAGATCGACGTCACCAGCCGCGCCTCCGACCTCGTCGGCACCGCCGACTCCGCGACCGAGGGGGTGACCGGCCACGAGGACATCGAGAAACGCCCGGTGCTGCGCCCCGGCGAGGTGCTGGAGACGGTGCCCGGCGTCGTCATCACCCAGCACAGCGGCAGCGGCAAGGCCAACCAGTACTACGCCCGCGGTTTCAACCTCGACCATGGCACCGACTTCCGCGTCACCGTCGACGGCATCGACGTCAACATGTCCTCGCACGGCCACGGCCAGGGCTACAGCGATCTCAACTTCTTCATCCCCGAGCTGGTCGATTCGGTCTCCTACCGGAAGGGCCCTTACGACGCCAAGGACGGCGATTTCTCGGCCGCCGTCGCGGCGGACATCGAGTACGTCACGACGCTCCCCAAGGCGATCGCCGAGCTCACCCCGGGCACCGACGGCTACGGCCGCGCCTTCACCGCCGACTCGAAGAAGGTCGGCGACGGCGACCTCCTGGGAGGGCTCGAGCTCTCCCGCAACAACGGTCCCTGGGTCCACCCGGACGACTACCGGAAGCTGAACGGGGTCCTGCGGTACAACCGGGGCGACGCCGCCAACGGCTTCACCGTCTCGGCGATGGGCTACACGGGCACGTGGAGCTCGACCGACCAGGTGCCGGAGCGGGCGATCGCCGAGGGGCTCGTCTCGCGCTTCGGGGCGATCGATCCCTCGGACGGCGGCGACGCAGAGCGCTTCAGCCTATCCGCCGACGTCCGCCGCGGCAGCGAGCGCTCGCTCACCCGCCTGCGCGCCTTCGGCCTCTACTCGGACCTCGACCCGCGGCGCGACGATCACCGTCGATCCCACGACGGGTAAGCCGGTCGAGCGGGTGCAGCCCCTGGTACGCGCCAAGAGCTTCGACGTCGGGATGCGGACCGATCTCATCCCCCGCGTCGAGACCTCGCTCACCTTCTTCCGGCTCGACCTCGACTCGGAGCTGGTCTTCTCGGGAGACGCCGGCTCGACCGAGCCCTCCCGGCCCACCCGCCGCACCGGTTTCGAGCTCGCCAACTTCTACAAGGCGACCGACCGGGTGACCTTCGACGCCGACCTCGCCTACTCGCGCGGCCGCTTCACGGATTTCGATCCGGTGGGGAACCACATCCCCGGCGCCATCGAGGGCGTCGTCTCGGCGGGCGTCACCTTCGACCGCTGCGGCAACTTCTTCGGCGCTCTCCGCCTGCGCTACTTCGGTCCGCGGCCCCTGATCGAGGACGACAGCGCCCACTCGCACTCCTCCGGCCTCCTGAACGCCCGCCTCGGCTACCACCTGGCGAACGGCCTCGACCTCTCGCTCGACGTCTTCAACCTGCTCGACCGCGAGGTCTCGGACGTCGACTACTTCTACGCCTCGCGCCTGCCCGGCGAGCCGGCCGCGGGCGTCGACGACGTCCACCTGCACCCCGCCGAGCCGCGCACGGCCCGGCTCACCGCGGCGTGGCGGTTCTGAGAGACGTCGGCCCTCACCGACTCGGCGTTTCCTCCCACCGGCGCCCGCTCCCCTGCCGCCGGCCGCCCCAGGGCCAGCAGCCCGAGGAGCGCCGCGAGCGTCGCCAGCCCCGCGCCGAGCGCGGCGAACTTCGTCCAAAGGATGGCGCAGGCCTATCCTGGCGAGCGAACGAACGTCAATACTCGCTACGAGACTGTTACACGGTCAGATCGTTCAGGGGTGGTGCTGGAGGATCGCGTTCCAGACCAGGGGGTGGCTGCCGATCGTCTCGCCGCGGTAGATCGGGTTGATGGCGAAGAGCAGCAGGTGCCCCCTGCCGAGGGGGACCTCGACCACCGCGGCGCGGCGCGCCAGTTCGGCGCCGTGGTCGAGGAGGCCGGAGACGAGGAGGTCGTCGGCGTCGCCGAAACGCACCAGGGCTCGCGGGCGCAGGGCCTCGGGAATCACATAGCGGTTGTCGCGGAGCTCCTCGGCCCGCAGCGGCCGCGCCTCCCAGCGCTCGAACTTCGCCGGCGCCGGCGCCGGCGGCTGGCCGGGCCGGCCCTGCGGGGAGTCCGTGTCCTTGGAACCGCCGCGGCCGGTCGGGCGCTCGCTCTCCTCCTCGGCCCAGCCGCCCTCCGTCTCCTGGCTGAGCTCGAAGCTCAGCCCCGCGGAGCTGTAGACCGACAGGCGGTCGCCCAGGCCGTCGGCGATCGGCGAGCGGGGGTCGGGAAAGCGCGCGTCGAGCACGCTGCCGACCACCCGGAGACCCTTGGGATCGACGACGCGCACGCCGGGGGCCATGCCGGTCGCGATCAGGAGCTGCGCCGTGTCCTCGCAGGCGACCAGCAGGCCCCCCTGCTCGACGAAGCGGCGCAGGTGGTCGAGCCCGGCGAACCCCAGGCCGGGCCGCTGGTCGTCGGTCGAGTCGATCTTCCCGAGGTTCGGAGTCTCCGGCGTCGTCTTCCAGGGCAGCGGCTCGCCCCCCATCGGCAGGCCGTTGAGGATGCGCAGGGGATCGCCGCCGCCGACGGGGGGGAAGAGGATGACGTCGAAGCGGGTCGCCAGGCTCGCGTCGGCCGCGACGTCCTGGGTGCTGATGTAGCGGTAGGGGACCTTCAGGAGATCGAGGCGCTGGCGCCACCAGCCCTCGGTCTGGGTGTCGAGCCAGGTGTGGAGGAGCGCGATGCGCGGCTTGGCGACCGGCCGCGTCGCGACCTTCGGCGCGGCGGCGATGGCTTCCACCGCGACGCCGGCCTCCGCGGCGGCGCGGTCGAGCGCGGCTCGCGCGTCGCTGGCGAGGCCGCGCACCAGCCAGGTCCCGCGCGGATAGTCGTGGCCCGCGGCCCGGAAGGGCTCGGCCGCGGCCTCGACAGCGGCGTCCCCGAGCGCGTAGCGGAGGGTGAGCATCGCGTCGTCCCCGCGCTGGGCGACGAGGAGCACCGGGCCGCCGCCGGCGATGCCGCCAGACGATCTGGACGCCGGGCGGGCCGGCGGCTCGACGCGGCGCATCGGCGCCGCCAGCACCCCGCGGTCGGTGATGCGGACGGCCTCGGTGTCGAACAGGGCGGGGAAGCTCCAGCCGGTGTCGTCGTACGGATGTTTCTGCGGATCGCTCGGGCTCCAGTACTGGCGGTCGAGGAGAGCGTCGGCGGCGCGGCTGAAGGGCTGGTCCATGCGCACGACGTAGCTGCCGGCGAGGAACGTACGCGTCGCGGGCGCCTTGTCCGACTCGGGTCCTTTCGCGGAGCCATTGGACGGCTTCGCGGACGGTTTGGCGTCGGACGGCTTACTCTCGCTCTCCACGGCCACCGTGAACGGCCGGTCGGCGCGCGAGATCTCGACGTGCTGCAGCCCGAGGACCCGCAGCAGCTCGGCCTGGGCGCCCGGCCGCCGGTCGCCGGCGGGCAAGACGTACGCCGCCGGCCCCTCCCGCTCCGGCTTGGCGATCGAGCGCTTGCTCTTCTCCCAGAAGTTCCGCAGCAGCAGCTCGCGGTTCTCCGCCGCGAACGCCAGCGAGACCAGGAGGCCGCTCTCCTCGTAATTGTTGTTGTCGCGCTGCGACCAGGAGACGGTACGGTACGGAGGGTCCTGGCGATACCAGGTGCGGGAGGCTTCGCCCGCGTCGATCTCGCGCGTCTCGGTGTCGGCGCCGCCGTTGCCGAAGGTCTCGTAGAGCCGCGAGACGCCGTTGTGCATCGCCGCGAAGAACATCAGGTAGCCCGGGCTCCAGGTGTCGAAGTCGCCATGGGTGAAGACGCCCGGCATCCCGAGCTTGCCCATCTGCGCCACGTTCGACCACCCGAAGAGCTGCCACTCGTTGGTGAGGATGGGGTCGACCCAGGCGTTGTAGGGGCCGTCGCCCACCGTGTCGTCGTAGAGGAACGGCACCGACTCGTGCAGGTCGTGGAGCACCTGGGCGTGCCAGCCGAGGTAGGTGTCCAGCACCTGCCGGGAGAGCGAGAGTGTCATCCCCATCGCGTCGCGGTTGTTGTCGTGGGCGACGTAGTGGCCCCAGTACGACAGGAGGGGGATGTTGGCCTTGGGGTGGGCCAGGTGCCAGCGGTAGACGTCCACCATGCGGTCGCGGCCATCGACCTCGACGACCGGCGTGATGAGGGTGATCACGCGCTCGCGGATCCGCTGGACGTAAGGGCTCTCGTCGACCGCCAGCCGGTAGGCGAGCTCCATCAGCGCGGTGGGGGCGCCGGTCTCCGGGGAATGGATGGTGCCCGTAATGTAATAGACCGGCACGCTCGCGGCGATCAGGCCCTCGGCGCGCGCGTCGTCGGGCTTCGAATCGAGCTGGAGGAGCCGCGGGTCCGCGAGCTGCGCGAGCCGCGCGTCGTTCTCCTTCTGGCGCTCGAGGTTCGCCTCCGAGCTGATCGCCACCGCGATCCGCTCGCGCCCCTCCTCGCTGGTCCCGATCGAGATCACCCGCACCCGCGGGCTGGCCGCCGCGAGCATCCGGAAGTAGCGATGCACCTCCGCCGTGTAGGGCAGGATCCGCGGCGCCCCGGCGACGTCGCCTAAAACCGCGCTCGGGCTCGGCACGGTCGCCGACGCCGGCAGGTAGTCGGTGAGCGGCGAGTTGAACTCCGGCGCCGTCGTGTACTGGCGGATCCGCGCCGTGGCGCCGGCGTCGATGGGCTGCGCGAGGTTGGGCCTGAGCTCGGCGGGGACGCGGGTCTGGGCCGCGAGAGGGCTCGCCAGACCGGTCGCCGCAAGGAGAACGGCAAGCGCGAATCGATGCATCCATGATCCTCCGCGGGCAAGGGACGAACCGTGACCCTGCGCATACTAGCCTCGCCGGCACGCTCTCGGCGAGGAACGGACGGACGATCCGGCCTCGCCGATCCCCGCCTGCGGCGGCCTCGTATACTGTCGGGGCCTCGCCATCCGCATGAGCCAGCCGAGCAACCCAGCTAAACCGAGCCGAAGCACCGCCGGCATCCGCAGCGTCGAGATCCTGCCGCCCTCGGCGCGCGCCGAGGCCGCCAATGTCCTGCGCCTGGCGGCGGTGATCGTCGCGGTCGGCTGGATCTACTTCGCCAACGCCTCCGGCGCACCCGGCGCCTCCGGTCGCGACGGCGCCAGGGGCCGCGACCTCGCGCCGTACCAGACGCTCTTCCGCGACCTGCCGGCGGGCGAGCAGCGGACCTTCCGCGAGCTCCAGGAAGGGCTGCTGGAAGCCGAGGCCGTGCGCGGGACGACCGGCGCCTGGCCGGACGCGCCAGCCCTCGCGGCGCAGGGGATCCCGCCCTTCGCGGCGGCGCCCACGGCCGGCGGGAAGAGCGCGGCCTACGCCTGGAGCCGGCGCCAGCAGGGCACCATGATCGACTACCTCGGCCTGCCGTCCCCGCCGAGCCCATCCACCGCCCCGGCCTGGCTGCTGGCGATCCAGGAGCCGGACCCCGGGGCGCCGCCGGACCGCACGCCCGCGGACGAGCAGCACCACCGGCTCGCCGACGGCACGGTCCTCCACGTCGCCATCTGGAGCCACCGGGAGGGCTCGCGCGTGAGGCCCGCTCTCGTCCCGTTGCCCTACGCCGACGGCTGGACGCAGGTCCTCGCCGGCACTCCCCCATCGCCCGCGCCCTCCAGGAAATGAGCCCGATGAGCCCGATCACCAACCCCCTCCGCCGCTTCACCCTGCGGTCGATCGCCTGCGCCGCCGCCCTGCTCGCCGCCGGCGCCGCCTCGGCCGCCCCGGCCGCGCGCCCGCTGCGCATCGGCGTCACCCTTCATCCTTACTACTCGTGGACCAAGAACGTCGTCGGCAGCCTGCCGGGCTACGAGGTTCGCTCGATCCTGCCGGGCGAGATCGACGCCGGCGACTACCAGCCGCGCCCCGACGACATCAAAAAGCTGATGGACCTGGACGCCATCGTCGTCAACGGCATCGGCCACGACGACTTCATCTTTCCGATGCTCAAGGCCTCGGGCAACCAGCGGGTCGCCGTCATCCGTCCCAACGACGCGACGCCGCAGATCCGCTCGGCGCACGGCAAGGGCGTCAACTCCCACACCTTCATCTCGTTCACCAATGCGATCCAGCAGACCTACGCCATCGAGAAGGCCCTGGCGGCGCTCCGCCCACAGGACGCCCAAGCGCTCCAGCGGAACGCCGCCGACTACGCCCGCCGGCTGCGGCGGATCAAGGCCACGGCCGCCACCCGGCTCGCCGACGCGAAGATCACCCGCGTGGTGACGGTGCACGACGGCTACGGATACCTGCTCCAGGAGTTCGGCCTGGAGGTGGCGGGCGTGGTGCAGCCGGCGCACGGCCTGATCCCCTCCGCCGCCGAGCTCGAGGAGATGGTCAAGCTCCTCCGGCGCGAGAAGATCCGCGTCGTCTTCAGCGAGGAGAGCTTCCCGGCGCCGCTCCTCAAGGTGCTCAAGGACGAGACCGGGGTCAAGGTCTACCTCATCAGCCACATCGCCTCCGGCGCCTACACCGCCGACAAGTTCGAGCGCGAGATGCAGAAGAACGTCGACACCATGATCCGCGCCCTGGTCACCGACGCGTGAGCCCCGAGCCGCCGCTCCTCGAGGTGGCGGACCTGACGGTGCGCCGCGGGCGCGACACCCTGCTCGCCGGCGTGTCGTTCGCCGTCCAGCGCGGCTCGCTCCATCTGGTGGTGGGGCCGAACGGCGCCGGCAAGAGCACCCTGTTGGCCGCGGTGCTCGGCCAGGCGGCCTTCGACGGGCGCATCGTCGCCCACTGGCGTGGCGGCGGCCGCGTCGGCTACGTGCCGCAGAGCTTCGCCGTCGACCGCACGCTGCCGGTCACCGTCGCCGACTTCCTGGCCCTCACCCGCCAGCGCCGGCCGGTCTGCCTCGGGGTCGGCGCCGCGGCCCGGCGGCGCATCGCGGCGATGCTCGGCCCGGTCGGCCTCGCCGGGCTCGAGGACCGCCAGCTCTCGGTGCTCTCGGGGGGCGAGCTGCGCCGCGTCCTCCTCGCCCACGCGCTCGATCCCCTGCCCGAGCTCCTCGTCCTCGACGAGCCGGGGAGCGGCCTCGACGAGGCGGCCGCCCGGCGGCTGGAGGAGATGCTGCTAGCGCTGCGCGGCACCGCGAGCTTGACGGTGCTCATGGTCTCCCACGACCTCGATCAGGCGCGGCGCATCGCCGACCGGGTGACGGTGCTCGACCGGCGGGTGGTGAGCGACGGGCCGCCGGCCGAGGCGCTGGCGGGCGATCTCGCGTCGACGGTGCTCCGCGCGGGAACTCACAGATGACCGCCTTCTACGCCTGGGTGGGGCAGCTCGCGCGCAACGGCCTCCTGCCGGCCGATTTCCAGTACCCGTTCATGGCACGCGGCTTCCTCTGCGTGCTGCTCCTCGCTCCCCTCCTCGGCGGCCTGAGCCATCTCGTCGTGGCGCGCCGCATGGCCTTCTTCAGCGCCGCGCTCGGCCAGGCGGCGCTCACCGGCGTCGCCGTCGGGCTCCTCTTGGGCGAGCCGCTCGGCGCGCCGTACGGCGGCATCTTCGGCTTCTGTCTCCTCTCGACGCTCGCGATGGTCTACGTCAAGCGGCGCTCGACGCTCCCCCCCGACACCCTGATCGGCGTCTTCCTCGCCCTCACCCTGGGGCTCGGCCTCTGCCTGCTCGTCGCCGTCACCCGCCAGTTCAACGTCCACCAGGTGGAGTCCGTCCTCTTCGGCAGCCTGCTGACGGTGACCGACGGCGACCTCGCCGTGCTCCTGGTGGCGGGCGCCTGGGTGGCCGCCCTGCTGCTGCGCGAGTACAACCACCTGCTGCTCGACAGCCTGAGCCCGCCGCTCGCGACCGTCGCCGGCACCGACCCGGCGTACCTCGAGTACCTCTTCGCCGTCCTGCTGACCGTGTCGATCGTCGTCAGCCTCAAGGTGATCGGCGCATTGCTGGTCGAGGCCCTGGTGGTGGTGCCGGCGGCGGCGGCGCGCAACCTCGCCCGCAGCACCCGCGGCTATCTCCTATGGAGCGTGGCGGTCGCCTTCCTCGCCGGCGCCGGCGGCCTCGGCATCTCGACCCGCCTCCTCGTCCCCACCGGCGGCGCCGTGGTGCTCGCCGCCAGCCTGATCTTCTTCCTCACCCTCGTCCTCGGCGCCGCCTTGCGCGGCGTCGGGCGGCGCGCCGCGGACGACGGGCGCTAAGGCCGCGCGTCAGCGCGCCGCGGTCAGCGAGACCCGGGCGAGCGCCTGCGCGCGGGCGACGCCCTGGGCGATGACGCCCGCGTAGTAGCGGCTCTACGGATAGGGGACCTGCCGGCGGATTGACGCAGCCCATTCCAACCGCCGTTTCAACCCGTTGCAGTGCGTCTGTGGTAGGTGACCGTCATGCTGCAGACGCCCCACCACGATCCCAGGAGCGATCCCGAGCTCGGCAGCGAAGCGAGAGACGCCGTCCATGCTGATGCGTCTGTTTCTGCTCAAGAATAGGCGCAGCCGCTCCGCGGGAATCAAGAGCTCGGCGGCGAAGCGATTCGCCTCCTCTTCGCGCTGGCCGTCGTCATCCAGGCCTTCGATGAATACATCTCGCTTTCCATGCAAGAGAATGTGTGCAACCTCATGAAAGAAGGTGAACCACAGATGGTCGTCCGTCTTGTAACGCAAGCTCAGCATCAGGACCGGCCGGTGATGGCTCGTCCAGAAGGTCGCGCCGCTCGCCCCACTTGCGGGCAGCTCGGGCACCAGTGCAATGACCACCCCGCACTTGCCGCAGACTTCGTCCAGGAGCGGCTGGAACCGGTGCGGGGGCAGGAGTGTCAAGTTCCGAATCCGTCCCAACACTCCTCTGAACTCCTGCGCGTCGTACGCCGAGCAGGCGGCCCGCTCTCCCAGCATTTGCCCGACTCGCAGCCACGCGGAGAGGGCATACTCATTGCTCCTCCTGGATTTTCTGAAGGCTGCGCCTTGCCATACGGCTTGCCATTGGTCGGGTGACGCGATCCCGAAAAAGTCGAGCAGGGCTTCCAGCAAGCCCAACTTGCTTGGGCGCCGATCCGGAATGAACCCCCGCCTTATCATTTCCCGCACGGGGAAGTGATCCACCCAAGTCAGCTGCGCCTCGAGGCGAAATCGCTCATCGCGCCTAGCGATGAATTCACGGTAGGCACTCTCTCTGCTGTTCCAGAAGTGGGCGGGCACACCGAGGACGCGTTCTAGCTGCAGCGCGGTTTCCGGCGTTATCGAGGTCTTCCCCTTGACGATTTCGTTGATCGTCTTGCGGGGGCGCCCGGTTCTTTCGGCGAGATCAGCTTGCGAAATCCCGCGCTCCTCCAGAACCTCTAGCAGCGTCTCCCCTGGGGGCGACACCTCGTCAGGCAAATACTGATTCTTAGCCATGGTGGTAGTCCTCCACGCGCAAGACGCGAATGGCGGTGACGCGATCCCAATAGCACAGTGCGCGGGGAGAAGATACGGGACGGGTCCGCCGCGCCCTCCTACTTCGCCGCCGCCATCGACACCCGGGCGAGCGCCTGGGCGCGGGCGACGCCCTGGGCGATGACGCCCGCGTAGTAGCGGCTCATCGTGCCGCGGACCGCGGGCGCCACCTTGGCGGCATCGGGCGCGGCGTCGAGGGCGAGGCCGTTGAAGGCCGCCATGCCGTCGGCCTGGAGCAGCGGCCGGATCCAGGCGAGCGGCTCGCTCCCCGCGTCGGTCACCGTGGCGCGTACGATCCTGCCCGCGGGGCCGAAGGCGGCGGCCACGCTCACCGGGCCGTGCTGCGAGGGCACCCAGAGGAAGACGACGGTGCCGGCGCGGCGCCCCTCGCCGTCGCGGCCGACGTAGATCTTGGCCTCCTCGTCGGAGGGCGTCCAGCCGGTCGCCCGGCGCACGGCCTGCAGGTCGGTGTCGCCCAGGGTCAGCCGCTGCTCGAGGAAGCGGGTCGCTCCGGGCAGGCTCTGCTGGATGAAGTCCCCCTTCTTGATCAGCTCGACGTTGGGGGTGACGTGGGCCGCGGCGGGCAGCGCCGCGACGAGAAGAGCGGTGGCGAGCCAGGCGATCAGAACCAATGCGCGCTTACGCATGGGAACGTTCCTTTCTGGAGTCGGGAAGCCAGCACTGCACGAGTGTCAGCGCGAGGACCAGGAGGTAAGCGAGGCCCATGGCGAACCCTCCTGCGACGGTCATCCAACCGAAGAGGAGGGCGCTCGAGCGGAAGAGGTGGGCGCCCCAGAGACCGGCGAGATCGGCGAAGGGGGCGACGAAGGCGAGGGCGACCAGAGCGCTGCGCGCTCGCGACGGGAGCCGCAGCCCGAAGACGAGGAGAGCGAGCGCCGCCCCGGTGAGCGCATAGACCGGCACGTGGACGTGGGTGTCCTGGACCAGGAGGTCGCGGCCGATGGTGTGCCGCGGCCGGTCGAGGGCCGCGAGATCGACCTCGCGCTCCTCGGCCCGCGACGAGCCGTGGCCCACCATCGCCATCGGCGTCCCCTCCTCGCCGGCGACCGTCGCCGCCACCGCCCGCGGGGTGAAGGCGGCGAAGTTCTTCACCTCCCAGGCCCCGAACGCGTCGGCGACCCCCAGAAGGAGGAGGAAGAGCGTCGCCGCCAACCGAACTTCGAACGGAGCCTGAGGTAGCCTGCCCATGGGGATCCCCCTAGAAGAGGAAGACCGCTTGCAGGGTCGCCGAGGTGTGATCGCGGCGGCCGACCCCCTCTTCCTTCGAGGCGAAGACCGGCTCGGTCGAGCGGTCGTAGCGCAGGTCGAGCCGGACCGCGGTCTCCGGCAGGCGTAGCGTCGTGCGGTCGAGGTAACGGAAGATGCCGAAGAAGCCGCCTCCGACCAGGTACTGCGGTGAGAGCGTGAGCGACTTGAGCACCTGGCGGGTGCCGGTGCGCGAGCCGTCGCGGTCGTCCAGGCCGTCGAGCCGCAGGGTGGCCCCCCAGTGGCGGCCGCAGCGGGCATGGACGAAGAGCATCTGGGCAAACCACTGCGCCCGGCCGCCGTCCTCGGCCGCGTGAGGCTCGGAGCCGACGACCGTCTCGCCACCCCACACCAGGCGCGCGACGGGCTGGAAGAGGAGCGTCGCCACCGCCGTCGTCCGCGGGTCGCGGCTGGTGCCGTCCTTCTCGGCGCCGTGGATGACCCCCAGCCCGACGTGCGCCGCGAGCGACGGGCTCCACAGCCCGTAGAGCGCCGCCGTCTTCGCCTTGTTGTTGTCGGTGTCGACGTCGGCGCCGTTGGCGACGATCGCCCAGCCCTCGAAGGCCGGCGAGAACGCCTCGTGGAGCTGGAGGCCGGTGAACTTGACGGGCCTTGCAAAGCGGAAGGTGAAGGACTCGGTGGCCTGGAAGTTGAGCGGGGCGTCGTCGCGCTCGATGGCCAACGGCGAGTCGAATTTGCCGAAGGTCAGGTCGAAGCCCGAGGAGCTCGACGGCATCCAGCGGAGCTGCAGGTTGTCGATGTCGGTCGAGACGTCGCGCGAGCCGCCCGCCCCCTGATCCGCCAGGAACGGCGACGGACCCTCGCGGGCGGCGGTGAGCTGGGCGAAGACCGAGAGGTGATCCGAGACGTCCTTGTAGAGCGACAACGCGAGCGCCGAGGCCTCGAAGGAGCTCTCCCCCGTGTCGTCGAAGCCGTAGCCGACCACACCGAATCCATTGATCAGCAGCTTACGGCTCGGGTTGTCGCCGAGGGCCAGAGGGGACGGGCCGCTATCGAGCGTGCCCACGGAGATCGGCGTCTCGGTGGCGGACTGCGCCAGCGCCGCGGCGCCGGCGAGCCCCGTCCACAGGAGCAGTGCGATGCCGATCCCGACGGAATACGAGCGACCTGGGCGGAAACCCATGGCGGGGCCTCCCTCGCAGAAGAGTTGAGCGTCGTCGCGACGCGAGCGTCGCAGCGGAGGACGAGGCTCAGGCGCGAGGAGGCTGGTCGGGGAGGTCGGGGGAGAGGCTGTCCGGACGGTGGACGGGCGCCGTTAGGGGAGCGGTCGCACCCTGCGGCAGCGGCAGCGGCAGGGCCGCACGGAGCACCGAGGGCGGCAGGGCGCCGGGGGCGACCGCCGGCAGCTCGCCGCCGCAGCCGCGCAGGCTGCAGGTGGCGCCGCCGGAGCAGCCCGGCATGGGCATGGCGCCCTGCATCGCCATCTCTGAGGCCATACCCCGGGCCATGCCCGGGCGGCAGCAGGCCATGCCGCAGACTGAGGCCCGCGCAGCGAGGAGGGCCGGCGCCACGAGCGCCAAGCCGAGCCCGAGGAGCAGCGCCGCGAGCGAGATCTTCCGCACGATGATCGAGGATAGCACGGGGGTGAGTCATCCCTCCGCCCAAGGTCTCCGTATGGAGGATAGGAGGACGGCTAGGGACGAGGTCACGGCGTGCGCGCGAGGCTCAAGCTCCTGATACTGCTTTCGCTGCTGGCCGTGGTGTCGGTCGGGCTCGCCGCGCTCAGCACGTCGGGCTCGGCGACCGGGAGGCACGGGCGCTCCCCGAGCTCCCCTCGCCCCGGCGCGTCGCTCACCGCACGGGCGTTCCCGGAGGGGCCGCGCGGACGTACTGCGGCGGCCAGGGGAGGGCGGCGCCCAGCTCTTGCGCCGCGTGGAG